>SAMEA104404103__coassemble_654_pt1 | contig 24389 bp, 21 predicted proteins | sample SAMEA104404103__metabat2_high_PE_032 | metagenome-assembled genome bin SAMEA104404103 (sample SAMEA104404103) | Balaenoptera acutorostrata
ACTCGGCTCCACTTGGATCTCTATAATACATGTTATTTATGTTTTGCACAACTAATGATGCAAGTGCATACGACATAGCCGAGCGTTCAAGTTGAGAGTTAAGATTTTCGCAGCGTTCAGTTTTAAAATCATACGGAGTTGGGTTTGTTGAATATCTAATTTTATCACGAAAAACATAAATCTTAAAATCAAACTTAACCATCTCGACAGAACAGTGCCTGTCTGCACTCATAATTAATCTGGAAAAATCTTGTGTCATCAAAGAAACAATTTCTTTAACTTTTGAACTTTGAGCATATTTAGCACTCATATCTTTTGCTTTATCTTCAAACTCTTTCGTATAACGCTCTATATCCATATCTGCTTTTTTATAAATATTTTTTGTAAGATTATTAATAATAGCTACTGGAACTGCAACGACAGTAGCCCCGCAAATTAATCCTAATATTGATAGAAATACCAATATTACCACGGAATTTCCCAGCATCCCGATTCCAAATCCAATAATAAGACCTATTATCGCGGCAATTTTCATCCCTTTAACAGGTTTAATTTTCTTCCACCGGTAATGCAACGTATCTTTATGCTCCACAGTAAATGGAATCCTTTTACATTGCTCAGCAGCCTTATATTTTCTTGTAGCCGCGTAAGAATCAGGATTTCGATCAAAGTCCATTTTAACATACTCCTTATCATTCTATAATATTTAAAGTATACAACATAATGAGCTAGTATACAAGGGTATACTGGCGGTTAGGCATTCGACAAGGTACATAAAACTACTACAAGAAAGAAAACCATTTGGTATCACAATTATAGTCCTTATTTGGTGCCGGTGGTGGGACTCGAACCCACACGGTGTTGCCACCGGCGGATTTTGAATCCGCTACGTCTACCATTCCATCACACCGGCACGTCAGCAGAAATTATACAACAATTCTCCCAATATTTCAAGTATTATTTTTTATATTCTACTACAGGCAGGTCGGAATATTCATTATCTTCCGTCTTTTCCGGCTTCTTCTTGTTCTTATCCTTTATTTCCTCTCCCTCACTCTCGGGGACAGGGTCGGGAATAAGGCGCAGGTTCATGTCGGTCAGCTCGCTTATACCCGGTATTTTACTCTCAAAGCTATACTGCCACATCTCACTCTCGTAATAAAAGTCCGGAAACTCGCCGGGGACTGCAAGCCAGAACTCATAATCGGTGAGCTTTGACAGGTCATACATATAATAACCTAAGTAGCGATTAAAGTACACAGCAGGGGTGTAACCTGCCTCTTTTATAGCTTCGCAAAAGGCTACGGCACAGTCAGTGAGCAGCTGAGGATCCATCTGGTCGCTTCTGCCGCCGCCCTCTAACTTCTCCCAGTCAAAGACCACGGGCAGATCTACATTATAATCTTTCAAACGCTCAATTACAAATTCGGCTTCCTCTACTGCCTCCGGCACAGACAGTGCCTGAGAGAAGAAATACACACCGGTTTGCAGGCCGTTAGATATGGCTCCGTCCATGTTCGCTTTGAAATAGGGGTCTTCATACAGACCGCCCTCAGTTGAGCCACGGTAACCCAGACGGATATAGGCATAATCTATATGCTTTGATGTCTCCGACCAATCAATCTCAAGCTGATGCTCTGAAACATCTATTCCTCTTGATACCGTATACCCATCACGAGTCAGAACAGGTTCGCCGTTCACTATTTCAAAATCTTCACTTTTCAGGGGGTTTACATCCACACCCTCAAGCGGCGTGATCCACACCATACCAAAGCCGTCATTTATATACACCTGCCCCTCGTGGGGGTCAACAGGCTCAGGCTTAAAGAACTGAACCATTAACAGCACAGCCAATCCAACCACCACAACGGCAACCAGAAATATTATCAGTACTCTGTATTTATACGCAGTTTTCATATTTACTCCAATCTCAGGTTTTCTCCCCGGAATTTTCCCAATCTTATCATATTTACGACCTTATTTCAATGATGCTAAAGAAAATTTAAGAATTTCAAAAAAATTGTAAAAAAGGGGTTGACATTTGGGGAGTCTTTTGGTATTATAATCAAGCCGACGAAATGAAGCCCACAAAACGCTGGTGTAGCTCAGTTGGTAGAGCAGCTGATTTGTAATCAGCAGGTCGGGGGTTCGAGTCCGTCCACCAGCTCCAATTAGGGTTAATGGACAGGCAGAGAATTAAATATGGGGGAATTCCCGAGTGGCCAAAGGGGACAGACTGTAAATCTGCTGGCGATGCCTTCGATGGTTCGAATCCATCTTCCCCCACCATATTGAAACCGAGAACTTTTTAGTTCTCGGTTTTCTTTTTGCTTTTTTGAGGTCTGTTCTTTTCATAACGCTCAGAATATTTTTCTGTTGTTTGATTTTTCTATGTATTTTTTTGAATTTTTATTTAGACCTTATTATTTATGGGTTGCCGTAAAATTTTATGAAAAAATAAAATCATGGCGGAGAGAAAAGTACTGAATAATTAAGTGTAGGGAATAATTAGTTATAGAAGATAATTAAAATAGTGCGATTTAAAGTTCAGAACTTTAAATCGTGATAACAACAAAGCTGGCGGGGTCAGTTAGGACAGTAAGGACAGCACGGAGAGCGAGGAAAGCACGGAGAGCGAGGACAGCAAAGACCAAAGACGGCAAAGACAGCAAGGATTGCAAGGACGACAAGGATAGTAAGGCCGGCAAAAATAGCAAATACAGCACTGTACAGAGCGGCATTCTGATTTTGGTGTAAAGAAAAACTGAAATTGTTATTTGCAGCGTGCAGGGAATTCCAGAAAGGCGACTGCATATTGGATAGGAGCATGTGCGTTCATAAAGGCAAATGCTCATTAGAAATGATTAGGCAGGCTTTAGAAAGGGAACTGCCTATTTTAAACGTGCAGGGTTTATTATAATGGGACAAAATGTGCTTGCGCCAGTTCGGGTATTTTCATTTATCCCTTTCAACTGACCTGACAGTATTTGCTGCATTTTTCGCAGCGGACTTTCTCCGGTAGTGTAAATGTAATTCGGCGCCGAATGTAGACTTGAAAATATCTTCCTGTTATTTTGATGATGCTGCAAGATAGCAACAGGAAAGCTTGACGTGTTTGGTATTACAGAAAGCGCAAGTTTGACCTTTTTATATAGTAATAATGCTAAATACAGCTTCTCTGCCCGAGATTAAATAATTTGATACTATAAAAATTGCGGCGCAATCCTGAATTTGGACTGCGCCGCTTTCCTTATTTATAATATTACTTTTAATCATCGAAATAAAACAGCTCTTCAAACTTCTTGTCAAGTGCAATGCACAAAATCAGCGCCAGTTTTGCGGTGGGGTTAAACTGACCGGTTTCAATGGAACTGATTGTGTTTCTGGAAACGCCTACCATTTGTGCCAACTGGAGCTGGGACAGGTTCTTTTCGCTTCGAGCCTCTTTTAAATTGTTCTTTAGAACTAAACTATTGTCCATCTTCACTCACTGCTCTCTTACATTATATTCATTATGAACACCGCAAACAACAGCAGCGTGGTTATTCCCCAGAGAATACCGCAGAATAAGTTTACATTTTCTCTCTGACGGTTCCATTTATACAGGTTTTGAGCGCAAAATATGGCGGACAGTATCGCATAAACGTCCTGATAGGGCAAATCGAGATACATTTTTATGAACATTATTATTATGCAGCCAATCAAACCTACAAGCAAACCGAAGCGGTTGCTTTTCAGCATGATGTCAAACTCCATCTCGTCCATCTGATTGGGCTTCTTATTCTGAGCTTTCTCCAGAATTTCTTGTTTTGTCATGCTTATTCTCCTTTCTTACGCCAAGTTTACTTTGCAGTATTATACGTCAGCCAAGTATACTTGTCAACACTTTTCTGTCAGGTTTTATGTGCAAAGCTTGGACAGTGGGGAGTTGAGAGGAGACATCCAATCCGGCACGACCTGCCACTTCCCATTGAAAGGGAAGGCTTGGGGCGGAAATGTGCGGGGGTGCAGGAGAGGGGTGAGGAATGGGCTGAGAGTTGGGCGAGTAGACTGGGAATGACCTTTCACTCAATAAAATAATAATTGTAGTAATATAAACTTAGTAATAATAGAAACTTGCGCCACGATTTAAAGTGCAGAACTTTAAATCGTGACTATTAGACAATATGAAAGTATAATACGGAATTATGCGGTATGGTGGAATGATGTGATGACGTGACAATAGTACGGAGATATTGAGGTGATAAGGCGGTAAGGCAGCATGATGGCGTGGGTGCATGGTGTTATGGAGAGATTAAGGATTTATTTTTATAAAGTACAGTTTTGAGCCGATTTAGGTGAAAACAGTGTCAACAAGCAATATATCATAATCAAGTTAAAACCTTTCCGTAATTCATCATATATCTGCTAAATTATAAAAAACTATCACTATTTAACTAATTACATCAGCTCTTTCTAAATTTTAAGAATTCTTAATTTAACTGTTTAAGCCCTTTTATTCTTACACTATCACAAATTTGTAGTGACGAAAGAAAAATGCTGTGTTATAATATATCCCGTATTCTTTAGACTGCGAGGTGCTTTTTATGCAGAATTATATTATTGCCACGTCTTCTACCTGCGATTTGCCCAGAACTTTTCTGGAGGAACACAACATCCCATTGATTAGCTACACTTACACCATTGGTAATGAAGTCTTTGAGGACGATTGCCGAGAGGAAAGCAGACAGGCTGTTTATGAGGGAATGAGAAAAGGCGACAGACTCAAAACTTCTATGATAAATGAATTTATCTACTACGATTTTTTTAAATCTCTTGTGGAACAGGGTAATGACGTTATCTTCCTTGATATGTCCGAGAAAATGTCCGTTTCCTACGCAAACTCTATAAAGGCTGCCGACATGATTCACAATGAGTTCCCCGACAGAAAGTTTACTGTCATGGACACCCGCTGCATTTCCATCGGTCTTGGCGTGCTGCTTGAAAACATGGTGCGCATGAAAGAGGCAGGAAAGAGCTACGAGGAGGTTTTACAGTGGGGCGAGGATAATAAGCTTAAAATCGCTCACCGCTTCACCGTTGACGATCTTAACTACCTGAAAGCCGGTGGAAGAGTTTCCAACTCTGCCGCTCTGGTGGGCTCTCTGCTTTCCGTTAAGCCTGTTCTTTACGTTCCTGACGGCGGCACTCTGGAAGTCGCTAAAAAGGTCAGAGGCAGAAAGAACGCTTTAAAGACCATTTACGAAGGCGTGAAGCACGACCTTTCTCAGATTGACTGCAAGGGTCTTCAGGTTCGTATTGCCCATGCCGACTGCCTGCAGGACGCAGAAACCCTCAAAGGCTTCATCAAGGCTGATTTCCCCGAAGTTGGCGAGATCATCATTTCAAACCTTGGTGTCGTTATCGGCGCTCACACAGGCCCAGGTCTGCTGGCTGTGTTCTACCTCTGCAACGGCCGCAGCGCTGAATAAACCAAATTAAAATACTGCAAACTTAAACGGAGTGTATTATCTGGATACACTCCGTTTTTAACATTATATTTCACTTTTCCAATGCTTTAACTGGGAAAGGCAGGAGTCAAACTGGACACGCTGTTCTTTTTCGTCCGCATTTTCGGGATTGGGCATATTCTCCACAAGATAATCAAGCAAGGTTTCCTTTGACTGATAAACAAACTCACCATCTGCGTAGCACCATTTGCAATAATCCTCGTTAAATTCGCCGTCAGGCTCTTTGCTGATAAAGTCATCTTCGAGGGGCATTCCGCAGCACTGGCAGAACAAGGTTCTTGGTGAGCCTAAAAGAGTATTGATTGAGACATCAAACTCCTTTGACAACAGCTTCAATGTTTCTGTATTGGGTACAGTTTCGCCGTTTTCCCAACGGGAAACTGCCTGTCTGCTTACAAGCACCTTATCTGCAAGCTGCTCTTGAGATAAACCATGCTTAGTCCTTAATTCATAAATAATTGTCTTTGTTTCCACGTTTTCGCCTCCTTGAAAAAAGTATATCATGGAGGAAGCTCCACTTCAAGCAACTCCCTGTTGCGTTAAGCCGCACTGTCTGAGAATTTTATCAAGACTCAACATCAAGTTCCTTAATCAATTCCTGCAATTCCGGACCGTCCTTTAAAAAATCCGCTTTTTCGTCTGCTATGATTGACTGTATAATAGCTTTTTGAAGTCCCGGTCCAAATGCCTTATCTACGTCTTTTGTAGGGATATGGCGATACAGCGGAGATTTGTTGATGTCCCATTTTTTCGTCAAGGATTTTAACATAGGCAAAAGTGTTTTCAAAGCCTTGATTTTATTTTTCGTGGCAAAATACAGCTGAGACTGTGCAACATAGGAACTATATTCCCACAAATCGAATAACTGCGCACCTTTTCTCGAAACCTCTGCAATATACTCCGCATCGTCCATGCGCTCTTCTTTCAGCGCAATCTCCATTAAAGTCATCAGGGCTGCATGAATTTCATTTGTGGCAGACAGCAGCTTTTCTTCAATCAGTCTCGCCGCCTTTTCCAATTCTCCCTGAGCAATGTAGATATTTGCCTGAGCCTGTTCTCTGTCCACTGAATTTTTCTTCGGGAGCTTATTCAATATTTCCTGCGCCTGCTCATAATCCTGCCTTTCCATCAGCGTTGAAATCAGGCATGACTGCGCCTGCTCCCTGATGGCGGTATCTTCACTTTCCGCTGCACGAAGATACAGCGCTTCTATTTCCTCCTGATACCGTTCTTTCCCCTCAAGCTCGCTGCCGAAAAGCATTAAGCCGCCGTTTAACACCATTGCTGAATTATACACCAGCAAATCACAGGAGGGATATTCTTTCAGCTTTTCAGATACAAGAGAATATCCCGCTTCAAAGCCATTTTTCTCCATTGTTTCAGAGACTTCATTCATAAACAATGCAACTTCTGTTTCGGTCAGATTATCCTGAAAGGACAAAAGCGTATTCAAATCAGTGCCGAGAAGTCGGGCAAGGGGTGGCAGAAGGACTATGTCAGGATAGGAGCTACCTTTTTCCCACCTGTTTACCGCAGGCGCTGAAACGCCCAGATAATTTGCCATCTGTTCCTGCGTCAGCCCCTTTGCTAAACGCCGCTCACGTATTATTTCATTTATCTTCATTCTGACATCTCCTTTATTTTCTGATTTTTATCGCTTTTATTGTAGCATTTCTTGCCCCTGTTTTCCATTTACCGCTTATTAACTTTTGAGGTGAAAAATTAACCGCAGCGCAGGTTTACAGGCTTTAAAAAGCATAAGCAGAGGAGAAGAGCAAAAAAATCCGCTTTGTACATGCCATACACAGCGGATTATTTTTTTAATACAAATTGCCCTCTTTATAAAGAGAAAGAAGCTTGATGTTTTCGATTTCTTCCTTATCCACTTTCAGGGGATTTGCGCTCAGACACTGGAAGTCTGCTACCTTGCCTGCCTCAAGACTGCCTCTCTCATCCTCCAGAAAATACTGATATGCGGCGTTGACGGTCAGCGCTTTCAGGGCATCATACACGCTGATTTTCTCGCTTTCACCAAGGAGAACGCCGGAAGAAGTCTTTCTGGTGGCGGATATCTGGACGGTTTCAAGCATATCAGGGGGCAGAACTGGGCTGTCCTGATGGAATGTTATGGGAATTCCTGCCTTCATTGCAGATGCCGCAGGGCTTATATATGCCGCTCTATCCATACCGAAGTTCTTTACATGCACATCTCCCCAATGGCGGATATGGGCGATAAAGAAAGACACGGTTGCGCCTAAGGCGTGGGCTCTCTCCAACTGGTCACGACCCATGAGCTGTCCGTGGATAATCACAGGGCGCAGCTCTTTCAGGTTGGGATAATCCTTTTCTGCTATCTCAAGGCAGCGCAGGAACTGTTCTGCCGCTCCGTCACCGTTACAATGTGCCAGTAACTGGAAATTATTTTCACCTGCAAACTTAAATGCTGAGATAACCTGCTGGTCGGTCATTGTGCCGTAGCCGGTATATTTTCCGTCACCGCCCTCGTAAGGCTCACGCATCCATGCGGTGCGACCCTGAGGTGAACCGTCGAGGAAAATCTTCAAGCCGCCTACATGGCAGCGGCCGGGGTATTTCTCCGTCAGGGCTTTCACCCTGAAAACGCTCTCCGTGTCGCAATACAGGTACACGTCCTGCTTCAAAAGGTCACGCTTCAGCAGCTCCTCATACAGCGGAAGTATCTGCTCTACCGTCATGCCCTCCTGAATGAGGGTGATGCCGTGGCTTGCGTATATATCCTGAGCACGGCAATATGCCGCCATAAGCTCCTCAATGCCTGCCATCGGAACCTTTTTCATGGTTTCAATAAAGGCATTTTCTTCCATATATCCGGTGAGCTTGCCGTCTTTTCTGCCGTAACGTCCGCCCTCAGGGTCGGGAGTGTTGGCATCAATGCCCATAGAAGAGAGAGCCTCGGAGTTCAGCAGACCCATGTGGCCGCTCTTGTGGTGGATAATGAGCTTATAGCCGGGGGCTAAACTGTCAATCTCTTCCAGAGAGGGATGCTCTGCGTTGGGGAAAATGTTATGGTCATAATCTCTGGCTGTGACCCATCCGCCTTTTTCCGGCTTCGTCTCGGCTATATAAGCAGAAATGCGCTTGCGCATCTCCTCTACAGTGCCTGCTCCGCCCAGAGAAACCTGAAGCTCTGCATTTGCCATTGAGGTGAAATGGCTGTGGGGGTCTATAAAAGCAGGCATAAGGCAGGCACCATTTAAATCCACCATTTCTGCATTAGGTGCCATTACCGAAAGCTCCCTGAGATTTCCCAGTGCTTTTATTTTTCCGTCCTCCACAAGCAGTGCCTCGGGGCTGAGAGGCTCCGCCATTGTGAGTATGTCGCCGCCGTAAAAAAGCTTTGTCATTATATCAGACCTCTTTCAAATGTTTTAAAAAATTCTATTTCAATATTAACAGCTGTCAGGACTTTTACAAGGCTATAAAGCTATTTTTCACATTTTGAGCCATTTTATTTTACAGTTTGGAAATAAAATCTCCTCGCCTTTGGCAAAAGTTCGGAAAGATGATATAATAATCCAAACTTCCGAAAGGCGGGCTGCCCATGATTTTGAAAAAATATCAATCGACCATCGGCGTTTTGACCTTGGGTGCTGAGGGGGAGAAGCTTTGCGGTCTTTGGATTGAGGGACAGAAAAATTTTATGGCAGGTTCAGAACAGGGCGTTTTCGGAAACTGCAAAGCCATTGAACTGGCGGAAAACTGGCTGAACAGCTATTTTGCAGGAGAAAAACCCTGCGGGCGGGAGCTATGCCTATGTCCGGCGGAGAGTAAATTTGCCGCCGCTCTCAGAGAAGTTTTACTGGATATTCCATACGGCGAGAGCAGGAGCTATGCTCAAATTGCAAAAGAAATGGAGAAATTCGGGTATTCTCCCAAGTGTTACAGGGCGGTAGGCTCGGCATTGGGGAAAAATCCAATTTCTATTATTGTACCCTGTCACAGAGTGCTTTCAGCCTCGGGCTTGGGTGGATATGCAGGGGGACTGGACATTAAAAAATGGCTGTTGTGCCACGAAAAAATTATAAAATAAATCCCGACACGGTGAATGTCGGGATTTTTTGCCCTTAGTTGAGATTTTTGCGGTGCTTTAGGTAGAGTATGAGTGATGACAGGGCGGGAATTCCTATCCAGATGAGCAGAATACTCAGGGAGAGAATTTTCAGCTCAAGGCCTGTCAGACAAAGTCCTAAATACAAAAGGCAGAGGGGGAGGGAAATCAGCCCCAAAAGCCGGTGGGCAAGCTTCCACGCTTCTTCATCGGTGACTGTCCAAGGCAGACGCAGACCCGTGTGGCGGTTAAAGGGAAGCTTCGGCGCCATAAATCCGAAAAACAGCATTATTGCGCTTTGCAGAAAGACTACAAACAGCTTTTCCCCTCGCTCACTGAATTGTAAAATGCCGCTTTCCATTAAAACTGCCGTTCCTACCCCAATTATAAAAATAATTATGCAGAATATGCTTGTGAGCTTCAGCGGTTTTACATTAAATTCCTTTGTGCTGACGGAGGTCAACAGGGCGAGGTTTCGATACAGCACAATTACTGCACTGAGCATGAAGCCGCTGCATACCAACAGTTTTACTATGCTGCTATTGATAATCAACAGGGAAAACATGGCGCAGAACGAGAGAAAAATTATAAGCCCGAATTTTTTGCCGGACTGAATTCTCAGCCGTTCATTTGCTCCAGTTTCTGCAAGCTGGGCGTTCAGCCTTTCAATTTCGGCGTTCAGATCTGCTGAATTCCTGGGCGTTTCGTCTATGCCTAAAAGTGTGGAAACAGGCTTTCCGAAAATTTCCGACAGCTTTATAACCATCTCCGCATCTGGCACCGAAAGACCTTTCTCCCATTTTGAAACGGTTTGCCGCACCACATGGAGTTTCACCGCCAGTTCGTCCTGACTCAGCCCCGCTTCACGGCGTAAATTTAAAATTTTGTCTCCTATCATGTCGTTGCTCCTTTTTTGAATTTGCGCTTTCAGTATAGCGGGGATTGGCGCTGAGGGCAAGCAACGGAAATTAACATGGGGCAGGAGAGGGGGGAGGAAGGTGGAAATTTTGCGATTTTGGGGTTGCAGAGTAGAGGTTAATAGTAGAGGCTAAGGTGTGGAGTTAAAAGCTGGCATTGAGATTAGAAGTTAAGGTTAGTAGTTGAGATTAGAAGTTAAGGTTAGTAGTTAAGGTTAGTAGTTAAGGTTAGTAGTTAAGGTTAGTAGTTAAGGTTAGAAGTTAAGGTTAGTAGTTGAGATTAGAAGTTAAGGTTAGTAGTTAGGCTAATAGTTAAGCTTGGAAACTTAGATTAAAATATCGTCGATTTAAAGTTCAGAACTTTAAATTGTGATAAGTAATAACTGCAAATTGAGAACTAAAAACTAAGATTTTCGTTTTGCTGATTAGATGATTGGCTTATATATTTAAATTTAAATACAAGACGACTTAAAGTTCAAAACTTTAAATCGTGACAAGCAATAACTGCAAATTGAGAACTAAAAACTAAGATTTTTGTTTTGCTGATTAGATGATAGAATTACATATTTGAATTAAAATACACGCCGATTTAAAATTCGAAACTTTAAATCGTGATGAATTATAACTGATGAATGTAAAATGTAAATCGAAAACAGAAAGCTAAAAAAAGATGACTAATAGCTGCAAACTAAAACCCGATAACTGCTGACGGATGACTGATGACGGTAAAATTATAACTGAAAACTAAAACCTGATAACTGTAACAGGAGGAGAACTTTTCCAGAGGGCAATATTCAGCGGGGAAAAATTAGCTCACAGGTCTTTTCCTTATTTATTTTCTTAGTTTGAAATTAGTAATTTTCCAATCAATGCGTTGCGGCAATATTTCCTCTGTTGCAGAGTGCTTTGATTTTAGAATGGGGTAGAGTTTCAAAAAAATGAGATTAAAAATGTGTTACTACAAAAATACGCAAAATAAATCCCGACATTTTACCGTCGGGATTTACTAAAATATTATTCTACTAAAGTTCCTGAATATACAAAGAAAATTATACTTCCGCAGCTTCGCTCTTTTCCATTTCCGCCATTTCTTTCTCAATGGGGTGGAAGAAAACTACAACAAGCATTATGCAGCCCACTATTGCGGGAACCCAGCCCATAAGTGCGCATATGGTATTTACTGCGCTGACTGGCTGCAAGGACAGCATGGCGTTAAAGCCGGCATGTGCCAGTGCCTGGGTCATCAGCAGATTTACAAATGCCTTGGAAAGCTTTGCCGCCAGATTATCACAGGTGGAAACAAGGGAGTCTATTCTTCTGCCGGACTGCCACTCGATTATATCAACTATATTATTGCGGTTGGTATTGAACAGGACAAACGCCATTGACATGGAGATTGCCACGGAGAATGCGTTGACGTAGATTGCGGCAAGAGAATTAGGATTGAAAATGAACCAGATTTTACCCAGAATATACACGGCTGCTGAGAATATCATGCTGTTTTTACGTCCCAGTTTCTTATCAATAGGTCCTGCGCACAGAGTCGCAATTACAGATATTACCAGATACACTGCCAGAATCGGGGTTGCCATAGAGGCAGAACCCAGAACGTAAGTAGCATAGTAGTTCAGGTTGCTCATAATCAGCAGGTTCAAAATGCCGTAGCAAATGACGTAAAGAGTATTTATCACCCATGATTTGCAATGGAACAGCATTCCAAAAACCTGTTTTATGCTCAGCTTGGAATCATCCTCGGATTTCTGCTTTACTCGCTCACGGGTGGTGAAGTAATGGGCAAGGCAGCCAACAATACAAACTGCACCCATAACCACTGCGGACATCAGAAATGCGTGCTGACCTGATGCGTCCTGAAGCACATTTCCCTGTGCGTCCAGTCCGCCGAATGCACGGAGCAGAGGATAGAGAGCTATACCGCCGATACCGGAACCGATACAGCCACCCAGATTTCGGGCGATATTTATTGAGCGGCGGTCTGCGTCCAGAGTGGTTGCAAGACTGCCCATTGAGTTATAAGGTATGGCAACAAAGGTATTGAACAGCTCAAAGAGGAAGTAAATCATTATTGCCAAAGTGAATTTAAACCAATATGTAACATTGAAGCAGGTGAACATCAGCACCACCGTTATTGCCCACGGCACCGCACACCACAGGGCAAAAGGTCTGACTTTTTCGCCGTTTTTGAAGGTGTGGTTGGTTGCCCAATAGCCCACCATCGGGTCATTGACTGCGTCCCAGACTATGCCCAGAGCGGTTATTATACCGGCGTGCTCTATGCGGATTCCCATTACATTTGTAAGGAAAAACAGATAGAAAAGGTCTTTAAAGTTAAATACTACGTTACTTGCAGTGGAAAATGTTCCAAAGCCTAATTTCTCGGCAAAACCTACCCGATGTATGCCGCCCTCACTTTTCTTCCTCATACATTTTTCTCCCTTTCTTTTACTGCCGTGAGCTTCTCCCTCAACAGGCGCTTGAAGCGCCCGGCCTCGTCGTTCATGGGGTTATGGCCTGAATTTTCAAACCATATCAGCTCCTTTTCAGGGGCTTTTATACTGTCAAAATATTCCTGTACCAGTGCCGCAGGGGTATTCTGGTCAAGTCTGCCGTCAAAAACATAGTAGGGCATTTTGAATTCCGGACACATTTTCCCTAAATTCAGAGCGCCTACCTCCGGCCACATGGTTTCAAGCACGAAAACGTGACCCTTTATAATGCCCCATAGGTCGGAAAGGCTGTACTCTCCTGAGCGAAGAATCGGCACAACCATTGAAGAAAAATAGCTCCGCTTTTTCTCGTTCTTGGAGTAGCCGCCGTACTTCATCATAATATTTCTCTGAACCATCATACCCTTATAGCCGCCTTTATAACAGCCGTTCACCGGTGCACCCAGCTCCTCCAAAGCCTGCACGGACTTGGTATCGCCCGCCTTTTTCGACTCTTCAAGGGCAAATTTGTAGCTCAGCTCCTCGTTTTTTGTGCCGTCTGCCATCTGACCGAAGCCAACGTATGCGGCTATATGCTCGGGGTGACGATAGGCAAGGAGCGTTCCCAATGCGGAACCCCAACTGCCGCCGATTATGAAAATTTTATCCTTTTTGAACTCTCGGCAAAGCCACTCTATAAGCTCTGCACCGTCCTCAACCACACGGTCTACGGTCAAATCCTCTTTCTTTGCGCCCTTATATGAACCGCCGGTTCCACGCTGATCCCAGCAGACCATGGTGAAAGTGTCCAGCAAATCACTGTGCTCACCGAAAATTCCGTGGCGGTTGCAAACGCCGGGCCCGCCGTGGAGAAACAGCAGTACGGGCAGGCTCTCGTCCTGCGTGCGGATATGTATTTTCTGCTCAAGGCCACCTAAATTTACCTTGAGTTTGCGGTCTGTCATAGTCTAACCCCCTATATTCACTTTAACAAAGTAGTCTTTTCAAGTGTAACACTTTTAAGTGAGTATGGCAAGCGGAAAGCAGGATTTATCTTAAAAAGCATTGGGGATATCTGGTAAATTTCTGTGCTGTCTGACACTTTAGCACAATATGTCTAAACGTACGAATGTATGGTGCTTGCTGTGTGGATTAGGTGTTGTGTTTTTGCTGCTGGTAAGAGTTGTTGAGGACTTGCGGGTCTGAATTTTTGGGAGTTGGATTTATTACTTGCAGTTAGAGTGGACAGGGGAGCGTTTGGTTTTTGGTATCTTGTAGTGCGAGTTATTGCATAAGTTATTCTTTAACTTTGACACGATTTAAAGTTCAAAACTTTAAATCGTGATACATAGCTGCAATTAGGTATTTGTGGTAGGGCATGCGTGCATGAGATTAAATGCGTGGGTGGTGAAGCTCCTTGGTCTTGTTGTATTTCTGCGTGTGAGTTATCTTGTGAGTTATCCTGTGAGCAGTTCTTATCTTACTGCGATTTAAAGTTCAAAACTTTAAATCGTGAGAAGTAATAACTACCAATTGAAAACTAAAAACTAAGATTTTCGTTTTGCTATTAGATGATAGAATTACATATTTGAATTAAAATACAAGACGATTTAAAGTTCAGAACTTTAAATCGTGACGAATAATTGCAATTAAATTAAACGTGTGGAACGTTTATTCAAATGAGAAAATTTTCTATTCCTCTTTTACCCACTTTCCATAAACTTCGGAATCTAATCCTTCTGAATAACCCAGATGCAAATAACCCAATTTCTCAAGCAGAGCCATGCTTGCTTCATTCTCAGGCTCGGTAAAACTGATAAATTCCCAATCTGGATAAAGGGCGTGAAGATTTTCAATAAGCATCGACAAGGCTTCAAAAGCATATCCTTTCCGATGGTGCTTATAAGAAAACGTAAATCCGAGGGAAATACAACCATCATTTGGCATTACAACAATTTCTCCCACCATTTCCCCTGAATCTTTCAGCGCAACTGCAAGCATATAATCAGAGCTTACCGTAAAAACATCATTTTTTCGGCTTTCTACCAGCGCTTGTATTTCCGTCAGCGTTTTCACCTGTCCACGCTGATAGCGAGCACATATTTCATTATTACGATAATCGTGGATGATGGGGACATCCTTTTCTTCTACATTTCGGATTATTAAGCGTTCTGTTCTGAAAAATTCCATAAAATCACTCCTTGAGTTCATTTAAAGCGGTGTGGAAACACGTTGACTGTACATTAAATACACAGTTGTTGGGCTGTGGTTTTTGTTTCTTTATATTATACCATGAAACCAGAACAGCGGCAGAAAAATTCTGCCGCCGTTTTTGTCGTTTTATGTTCTATTTTTACTCAAAGCAGTTAAGCAGCTTCAGCAAATTGCCGTCAAATGTCAAATAATTGCTTTCCATGACGGTTTTCAGATCCTCAGGATTTCTGCTCTTAGGGCATGTCTGCTCCAACTGCTGAATAAAGCATTTGGAAAGGCTATTCCATACCGTGGGGAGCGGATAGGCAGCTCAGAAATGGGCAGAAAGGAAATATCAGCGCTCAGTCCGGTTTCAAAATAGACTGAGAGAACCATTGATGTGCTTGTCCGGCGCCGGCTTTCAATGCAGCAGTCACCCAAGCTGGTAAAAACTGCCTTAGATGGTATGAGGCGGCTTTTACGCCGTCGTATCATAGCAGCCTGCCATCATATCAATGTCCGAGCAAATGTCGGCAAAGCCTGCTGAACAGGAGCCGATTTTCAGCAAACCCTCAAATTCAGCACTGCTCTGCATGAAGTCAACTATATTATTCAGCAATTTTTCTCTATCTTTTGTTTTGCACATCTTTCCTACCTCATTAAATGAACTGCGCTTCCTATCACAAAAGCGAAGCTTTTGGGCGGATAATTAGGCCCGATAGCCGGTTTTTCTATCTACCAGATTTTTAAGCTCTTTGCCGCTGAGGTAGGCAGAAAGGTTATGCTCCACAATATTTACTATATTTTCCAGAGTATCAGGCAGATGATAATAGCCGGAAGCGTGGGGAGTTATGAAAAGGTTGGGCAGCTTCCAGAGGGGACTGTCGGCAGGCAGAGGCTCATGCTCTAAAACGTCAACGCCGGCGGCACTGATTTTTCCGGTGGTCAGGGCATCATAAAGAGCTTCCTCAGACACAGCGAAGCCACGGCCGCAGTTTAGAAATATTGCGGACTTTTTCATCAAATCAAAGCGCTCAGGGGTGAAAAAGTGGGTGGTGGCAGGAGTTCCGGGCAGAATGGACACCACAACGTCTGCCTGCGGAAGAACCTCATTTGTACGGTCGGTGGTATAGAGGGCATCCACACAGTCGGGACATTCGCTCATGCGGCGTTTTACGCCGATAACCTTTGCGCCGATTGCCTTGCATAGCTTTGCAAGGTGCAGGCCGATTTCACCCAGACCGATTATTGCAACGGTACTGTCGGAGAGTGAAACCACGTCTCCCTCGTCCGCCCACTGGGCTTTCATCTGGTCATCTCTGTAAAGGTGAAGCTTCTTCTGAAGTACCCAAATCATGGCAAAAGTATGCTCTGCAACGGCTTTACTATATGCTCCGGTTGAATTTACAAGCACTGTCTCAGGACGGAGAATTCCCTCGCCCACATAGGCATCTGCTCCCGAAGAACTCAACTGCATAAGTTCCAGACGTCTGGAGCATTTTATAAGCTCAGGGGGGACATTACCCAAAATAATATCCGCATTCTGAACCTGCTCCTCAGTTACAGTTCCGTAGCCTGCATACTCAAAACTACAGCCTGCGCCAGCTTTTTCAATTCTTTTTTTGTGCTCCTCCTTCAAGGGGAGAACTACTAAGACGTTTTTCATGTTTCATCTCCTGAATTGTTTTTTTACATTATATCAGCAGATTTTTGTATTGTAAATATATTGCGGACAGAATTGATGGATTACAATGTAAAATTATTATACATACTTGCAAAAAACACTCAAACGAATTATAATAATTAGCAAGTTGGATTTCAATGCAATTTGAAATCTTAAAATGAAAAATTTTGTTCAGGAGGAAAGAAAATGAAAAAACGCACATTATCTCTCATTTTAGCTGCTATGTTAGTCATTAGCCTGTTTACCGCCTGCGGCAGTAAAGCTCCCGAAGAACCTGCTTCCCATCCTGCTCCCACCCCCGAAGCTCCTGCCGACAATGCAGCAGAGCCGGCAAAAGAGGAGGTTGAGCTGATTGTTTTCGCCGCCGCTTCCTTACAGGAGAGCCTGACCGCCCTTGGCGATGCCTACATGGAGGCTAACCCCAACGTGAAGCTTGTCTTTAACTTCGACTCCTCCGGCACTCTGAAAACTCAGATTCAGGAGGGCGCTGACTGCGACGTGTTCATTTCCGCAGGTCAGAAGCAGATGAACGCTCTGGATAAGAGCGCAGACCCCGAAAAGAATCCCGACGGCCTGGACTTCGTTCTGGAGGGCAGCCGCTTCAACATTCTTGAAAACAAAGTTGCTCTGGCTGTTCCCGAGGGCAACCCCAAAGACATCAAGTCCTACGATGACCTTGCCGAAAAGCTGAAAGCAGGAGAGGTTCTCCTTGCTATGGGCAACAGCGATGTTCCTGTGGGTCAGTACACTCAGAAAATTCTGGCTTTCTACGAGCTCAGCGAGGAAGAGCTGAGCAAGGCCGGTTCTGTCACCTACGGCTCTAACGTTAAGGAAGTCACCACTCAGGTTTCCGAGGGTGCTGTTGACTGCGGTATTATCTACGCTACCGATGCTTTCTCCGCCGGTCTCACCGTGGTTGACACCGCCACAGAGGAAATGTGCGGACAGGTTATCTATCCCGCCGCCGTTATAAACGTGAGCAAAAATCCCGAAGCTGCCACCGCCTTCCTCCAGTTCCTCACAAGTCCTGAGGGTAACGCAGGCTTTGAAGCTGTGGGCTTTACCCCTGTTAAGTAAATTAAATTAAGTTAAACTAAAGCCTTAGGAGAGGGAAAATGTCCCTCTCCTTGGACAATTTTGGAGGAAATGCCCGAACTTTGCACCTATACTGCACTCTGCGGCTTTTCCTCCTTTAAACTATACAGCAACAAAGAGGTGAGCTTTTTGGACTGGTTCCCACTTATCAACTCACTTAGAATTGCGGGAATTTCTACCTTTATTATATTCTTTTTAGGTATTTTTGCCGCTTATTATATCGCAAAAGCTCCGAAGCTGCTTAAAGGCATTCTGGACGTTATTCTGACTCTGCCCCTTGTTCTGCCACCTACCGTTGTGGGCTATCTGCTCCTACGTGTGCTTGGACCTAAAAGGGTGGTGGGTATGTGGTTTCTGGAGACTTTCGGGGTTAAGCTTACGATGACCTGGTGGTCTGCAATTTTCGCCACCACCGTTGTAATCTTCCCCCTTATGTACCGCACAGCCAGAGGTGCTTTTGAGGCATTTGACGAAACTCTTGCCTACTCCGCCCAGTCTATCGGACTGTCTAACACTTTCATATTCTGGAAAATCCGTATGCCCTATTGCAGACAGGGCATTCTCGCCGGAACGGTTCTTGCCTTTGCCAGAGCCTTGGGCGAATACGGCGCTACAAGCATGATTTGCGGCTACACCCCCGGCCGTACCGCCACCATTTCCACCACCGTTTATCAGCTCTGGCGCACTAATGACGATGCGCTGGCTTTTAAATGGGTTATGGTGAACATGGCGATTTCCTTTGTGGTTCTGCTTGCGGTGAATATGCTTGAAAAAAAGAACGGTGTTAAGAAGAAAAAAGCAGAGAGGAGTGAGGAGCAATGAGCCTTAAAGCCCACATTGAAAAGGATTTCGGCTCCTTTAAGCTGAAGCTGAACATTGAGGCAGGAGACGAAACTTTAGCTCTCCTCGGTGCTTCCGGCTGCGGCAAAAGTCTCAGCTTAAAGTGCATTGCAGGGGTTATGAAGCCCGACAAAGGCCACATTGAGCTGAACGGACGCACTCTTTTCGATTCCTCTCGCAGAATTAACCTTTCGCCCCAACAGCGGCGCACCGGTTTAATGTTCCAAAACTACGCCCTTTTCCCCAACATGACCGTGCTGCAAAACATAAAGGCCGGTGCAAAAAGGGAAAAAAATCCTCAGCTCAGAGAGGAAAACATCAAAAAAATCATGGACAGCTTCGGCCTTGCGGAACTGAGCGGACGGCTGCCCTCACAACTCTCCGGAGGTCAGCAGCAGAGGGTGGCTCTGGCACGAATTCTGGTTTCAGAACCTGAAATTCTCCTCCTTGATGAGCCTTTTTCTGCTCTTGACAGCCATCTCCGTTTCCGCCTTGAGGGTGAGCTGCGCCGTGTAATCCGTGAATTCGGCAAAACCGTTTTACTGGTCAGCCACGACAGGGACGAGGTTTTCCGCCTGTCGGACAAAATCGCCGTGATTAAGGACGGCAGAGTGGAAACTCAGGGCAGCAGAGACAGGGTTTTCTCCGACCCTGAGACAAGAAACGCCGCCATTTTGACCGGCTGCAAAAATATTTCTCCCATTCGCCGCATTTCTCAAACTCAGGTGGAGGCTACCGACTGGGGCATTAAATTAAATGTTCTGCCGGTTCACCCTGAGGCACAGTTCGTGGGTATCAGAATGCAGGATCTAAGTCTCACAGAGGGGGAAAATTCCTACCCCTTTATCATCTGTGACGAACTGGAAAACCCGTTTTCCGTCACACTTATGCTGAAGCCTGCGGGGATTGAAAATGCAAAATCTATTGGCTTTGAACTGAGCAAGGAACAAAGAAAAAATATTCTCGGGGACAGAGTGACTCTCAGCCTGCCGAGGGATAGAATACTGCTTTTAAAGGAGTAAGACATGAAAAAAATTGAAGTGGAAAAGGCCGTTGGCATGGAGCTTTGCCACGACATTACCGCCATGCGTGACGGCTTCAAGGGTGCCGCCTTTAAGCGTGGTCACATTATCCGTGAGGAGGATATTCCCCAACTTCTGGACATCGGCAAAAAGCACGTTTTCGTCTGGGAGAGTGAAGCAGGGGAGATCCACGAGGAGGATGCCGCTCTCAGAATGGCGGCGATGGCGCCTGTTCCTCTGGGTGAATACAAAGGCCCGTCAGAGGGAAAAATGCTCCTTTTTGCAAAAGAGCGTGGTATGTTCCATGTGGACAAGGAGCTTTTAAGGGAGATTAACTCCATCGGCGATATTACAATTTCTACCATTTCTGACCACTATCCCGTTGAAATAGGGGAGCGGCTTGCATCTATGCGAATTGTCCCTCTTGTCACCAGGGAAGAGCAGATAATCAAAGCCGAAAAGTTATGCGAAGGAAAGAAACTCCTTGAATTAAGACCTTATGAACACAAAAAAGTTGGTATAATCATCACCGGCTCTGAGGTGTACAGCGGCAGAATTAAGGATAAATTCGAGCCTGTTTTAAGGGTAAAGCTGGATTATTACCCCAGCGAAATTTTAGGTGTCAGTATTTGCGACGACAGCCTGCCTATGATTTTAGAGGCGGCAAGAAAATACATTGACATGGGGGCGGAGCTGCTTATCTTCACCGGCGGAATGTCCGTTGACCCTGACGATTTAACCCCAAGCGCCATAAAAGAGCTTGGGGCGGACATTATCAGCTACGGCGTGCCTGCTCAACCCGGAAACATGACCCTCACAGCCTACATGGGTGATGTGGCAATTTTAGGCGTTCCGGGGGCGGCTATCGCTCTGCCCACCACCATTCTGGACGTGCTTCTGCCCCAGATTTTCGCAGGCCCGAAAATCACAAAACAGGATTTAATAAATTTAGGTGACGGCGGTCTCTGCCATATGTGCAAGAGCTGCCACTGGCCTAACTGCACTTTCGGTAAATATTGACAGAAAATGGGAGGTTTTTCTAAACCTCCTATTTTTAATGCTTTCAGTTTAATTGTGTTCACTTTTTTATAATAATTTGAGTTTAAAGGGAAAAGGAAAAATAAGATAAGATTATGCCGTATTGTACAATATGGCATAAAACAGGCACGTATTTACAGCAAATATTACAAAATTTCAAAATACGATAACTTTCTAACTTAAATTATTGCACAAAAAAAACAGTATGATATAATAATTAAGCTGAAAATGGGTAAATTATGAGCAAATATATAAAATCTTGAAAGGTGAGGCAATGATGAGGAAATGTGCTGTTTTCGAATTAAAACACACGGTTTCAATTCTTGCGCTCTTTTTATGCCTTTGCTTCCTTACCTCCTTTTTTGCGCCTGCCGCTTTCGCAGCTGATAAGGGTCTGGATTTCGACCTAATTTCCGTCATCAACAGCTTAGGTACTATGGAAATTCTGGGAACCTGGGATAATCTGGTTTCAGTCTCGGTGAGTGTAAATGGCGATTTTGTACTTGGACTTAAAGACGACGGCACGGTGCTTGCCGCCGGAAGAAACGACCGTGGTCAATGCAATGTTTCCGACTGGTCGGATATTACCAAAATTTCCGCCGGAAACGCCTACTCTCTGGGACTTAAAAGCGACGGCACAGCCCTTTGCGCCGGCATTCCCGACTATGACCTGACAGGCATTTCCCTCTGGGAAAACCTCAGAGACATTGATGCAGGCTCCTGCTTTGCTATCGGTGCTTCAAACAGCGGTGAACAGCTCTTTGCAGGCTGCGGTGAATTTGACATCAATCTCTGGTTTCAGGCTGATACTGCCGACAAGGTCTGGGAAAATAAGGAAGATGAAATCCGCTTCTGGAACAGCCTTGCCGCTGTTCGCACAGCAGGAGACAACATTTTAGCTCTGGACAGCAACGGCGAGCTGCGTTACTTCGGCTTCACCGCTGTTGGCGATATGCCCGAATTTACAAAAACTATTGCCGACTTTGACGTGAGCCACTACAACGGCGCTGTGCTTTTTGACGACGGCACGGCTTTGGTCTGGGGTGATAATTCCCACGGTCAATGCCCAAGTTTTGAGCCTAACGGCATTTCTCAGCTCAGTCTGGGTGCCAGCCACTCCGTCTTCCTCCGCTCTGACGGCACGGTTTTTGCCTGCGGAAACAATGATTTCGGACAGAGAGATGTTTCCCACTGGCAGAATGTTTGCTTTATTGAGGCAGGTGACACCTGCACTTTGGGCATTACGCAGGACGGAGAGCTGCTCGTTGCAGGAACTATCGGCTGAATAATTTAATATTATAATAAAAAAGTCAGGCACAATGTGTCTGACTTTTTTGCTATTAAAAATCATTTCCACCACTGGAATATCCGCTTGAACCGCCGGAGCTTGAGTCGCTGTCAGACTTGGAGGGCGGGTCATAAACCCGTGTTCTGGTTCGGTGAGTGAAGCGGTCATACCTTTTACTCAGATTCAAGCCGTCTTTATCAATATAGTTTGCGGCATTGGTTTCCTGTGCAACTGAGCGGAGCTGCGCTTTCAGCACAAACACCACAATCAGCGCAACTACAAGACCGATTACAAAACACAGGCATATGCCCAAAAGTCTTGATTTTAGCTTATATGAACTGTAAACAGGGCTGTTATAGTCATAATCTGAATTTTTAGAGGCGTTTAGATACAGGTAGCCTGCCGCCTTTTCTATGTATTCGCAAAAGCCCTCGTACCACTCATCATCTTTGAAATACCTGGATATGCTCTTTCGCAGCTCTTCGTTTTCAGATTTAGAGAGAGCGTCCGTTCCTGCACCATTAGACAGCAGGCACAAATGGCGGTCATTCATACTCATCATAAGCATTATTCCGTCTTTATTTTCGCCATAGCCTAAATTGCGCTCCTCATAAATCTTGACTGCTGCATCATGGTCGTAATATTCGCCTGTCAATGCCTGGTAATCGTCCACTATCACAAGGTACACGCCGCAGCCGCTGCTTTCGCTGCACTCCGCCGCCATCTCTTCAAGCTTCTCCGCCTGCCCGATAGTTAACAGGCCGTTTTCGTCCATCACATATTTGCCCTCGTAGTCGGCAAAGGCTGTGACGGTGAGGGACATTACAACAAGCAGCGCCATTAAAAGGCTGAAAATTCTTTTCTTCATTATTTCAACCCCCTCACATAAACAGACCCATCAGCCAACGACCCAAAGACCCTGATAAAAACAGACTCAAAACTGCGCCCACGCCTACGCCGATCCCTAAAAACCACGTCCAGAAGCTGCGCTTATCCATGGGCAGGTCGCCCACTAATTTGCCCGTTTGACCGTTCATGGCAAAGAGGTAGTTTTTATCATTCCATTTCGTACTAAGCAGCCACACAGGCAGCAGCGCATAATGAACCTTGCCCTTATGCAGACGTATATTTCCGCCTGTGGGTATGACGGTTTCATAGCCGATTACCGTGCTTGCAAGTGCCGCCTCCAAAGTGTTACGACAGCGCAGGTTTGCCCGTTCCGCGGCATCCTCCGACTCCACATCATATTTATCAGCCATAAAACCGGGTAGATAGGCGGCTGAAAACCTTTTAAGCTCATTATAATTAAAAGGCTCTATGGAATCCATGTAATCATCAGGCATTTTTTTCGAGCCGTCCACCGGTACTTTCACAAAGCTCATGTCACCCTCACGGTAAACACGGTAGTGGTCGGTTTCGGTTATCCGATAATCACCACGTCTGTATATGCGGGTATTACTGGCGGAAAAGCTCATTTCTCCGTCGGTGTCCGCATCAAAAAGCCAGAAGGGCACATACACACCCTTGATTTCCCTGATGTGGTTCTGATCCTTGAAAGCCTTGGGCAGCAGCACTTTGCCGCCGTAATGGTTATTCAGCGCCTCAACTGCCTGCTCCTTGCTGAGCTTGAAGGGTATCACGTAATCAGGCTTCAAGCCGCCCTCAAATTTTGAGGATATAACCGCAGGATTTCCGCAATAGGGACAGCTGGTGGCGGCGGTGGTCTCCTCGCATATCAGCTCTGCGCCGCAGCTGGGGCAGGTGTACACATTCAGATTTTCACCCTCAGAACCCCATTTGCTGTTCTGATTTTCCGTTTCCCAAGTTCCGTCGGAACTGAATTCCGTTCCTTTTCCCTCGACTTCCGCTGTTTCTTCCCCGTCGAAATCTACCTCTTTCTCCTCTTCAAACTGGGACAGTTCGTACCGGGAGTCGCAGTAGTCACAAATCAGTTTGCCGCTTTCACCGTCAAAGTGAAGGCTTCCGCCGCAGGCAGGACATTTGTAGTTTTGTACATCATTTGCCATGAAATCACCTCTCTTTATTTCCTGATTTTAACTGTTTTTCTGCCGATTGTCTATATGTTTTGGGGGGATGATGAGAAAATTTGAGATGGTGAGGAGGGGAGAGAAGGACGGCTGTGGACGTGGGAGCGAATATGTTTGCTGTAAAACGGAAAATTTGAAGAATGCAGATAAGAAATGATGATTACAAATAAAAAGTACCAAGGGAAAAAGTACCAAGGGAAAAAGTACCAAGGGAAAAAGTACC
>SAMEA104404103__coassemble_690_pt1 | contig 23725 bp, 25 predicted proteins | sample SAMEA104404103__metabat2_high_PE_032 | metagenome-assembled genome bin SAMEA104404103 (sample SAMEA104404103) | Balaenoptera acutorostrata
AGCTAAAATAGGAGATAATTCCTCCACTATTTCATTTATTACTTCTTCTATATCGACCACTTCTAATATATCAGCTTTTTTTAAACTAATATATTCATTTAATATCTATTGACCAGAAAAGAAAAATGTAATAAAATATGGTAGACCGAAAGCTAATTGTCACTAATCAGTGATGTAAGAATATACAGGGAGGCATGGACATGGATTTCAAAGCCGAAGCAGGACCGGAAAACGTTGTCACAATAAAAGTAGTTGGTGTTGGCGGTGCCGGCAACAACGTAGTAAACAGAATGGTTAAGGCAGGCACTCAGGGTGTCGAGTTTATAGCTATAAATACCGATAAGCAGGCTCTGGCTGTTTCAAACGCCGATCAGAAGCTTCAGATCGGCGAAAAAATGACTCATGGTCAGGGCGCAGGCTCCGACCCCGAAGTGGGCAAGCGTTCCGCTGAGGAGAGCCGCAACAATATCGCAAAAGCAATCGAGGAAGCCGATATGGTGTTCATCACCGCCGGTATGGGCGGCGGCACCGGTACTGGCGCTGCTCCCACTGTGGCAGAAATTGCCCGTGAGGCAGGTATACTCACCGTCGGCGTTGTCACAAAGCCCTTCAAGTTCGAGGGTAAGCGCCGTATGGATCAGGCAAATGCAGGTATAAAGGAACTTCTGGGCAGAGTTGACTCTCTCCTCATTATTCCCAACGATCGCCTGAAATACGCTACTGACCAGAAAGTTACTCTTGCAAACGCATTTGAAATTGCAGATGACGTTCTGAGACAGGCTGTTACATCTATCTCCAACCTTATTAAGAATACAGGCTTCATCAACCTTGACTTTGCTGACGTTACCTGCATAATGAAAGACGCAGGCTTTGCCCACATGGGTGTCGGCCACGCCGCAGGTAAGGGCAAGGCAGAGGATGCTGCAAGAATGGCTGTTGCAAGCCCCCTTATGGAGACTTCCATCAACGGTGCAAGAGGTGTTCTCATTAACATCACCGGCTCTGAGGATATGGGTCTTGAGGATGTTGAAGCGGCTGCAAACCTTGTTCAGGAGGCAGCTCACCCCGATGCAAACATCATCTTCGGTGCAACCTTTGACGAGAACTTGCAGGACGAGATAAGAGTTACTGTTATAGCAACCGGCTTTGAGGAGAATAATAACGCAGAGGCAGTTGCTGAAAAGACTGCTACATCAACACCCATTACCGGAGTTAAGGGCGCCGTTCCTATGGGTACCGGCCTCTTTACCGGAGCTGCTGAGAAGGCTGCTTCCGCTGCTGCTGTTCCTCCTCCTATTAAAGAGGAAAACGCTGCAACTCAGGAAGAAGATCCCTTTGACAGCATTTTCAAAATCTTTAACAGCAAATAATTTTTATTGAATCAAAATCAAAAGCCCCCTTTATGGGGGCTTTTTAGCTATTTCCGGAGAAAAGTATGAGGAAAAAGAACCTGTTTATTCTGGCAGATATTGTCGGGATGTACTCTGAAAAAAGAATAAGCCGTGCCTCAGCAGGTCTTTCATATTACATGACCATGACCTTTTTTCCACTTGTAATTTGCCTGTATTATCTACTTGGAAATTACAGCAACAAGGTGGCAGAGGCACTGGACATTGTTTACAGCTTCATCACGACGGATGCAGCCCAAACGGTGGACGAATATATACATTATGTGTATGTGAGCAAAAGTCCTGCTCTCCTTGTTGCAGGTCTTACGGTTCTTGTGACCTCTTCATCTGCTGCAATACGTACTATTATTGTAACTATAGGTGAAATGCAGGGCGGTGTGCGCTATAAGGGCATAATGTATTTTGTGTTCAGCGTTTTGTTTTCATTTGCTTTTCTGGCTGCAATGTATTTTGCGGTGATGGTTATAATTACAGGCAGAGCAATGCTGGACTTTATAAATAGAATATTGTCTGGCTATGATATCAGCTCCTCGTGGGTATGGATAAGGTTTTTAATTCTTGCAGGTATAATGCTTTTAATTTTCTGGTCATTGTACAGAATTGCAAGACAAAAAAATGATAAATACAGTCTTTGGCCCGGCGCAGTTCTGGCAACGGTGGCAACAGTTGGAATGAGTGCTTTTTTCTCAGCCTTCATTAGTATGTCCACTAAATACTCTATGGTTTACGGCTCTATCGCATCTATAATTTTGCTGATGCTGTGGCTGTATATCTGCTGTCAGATAATATATATAGGTGCGGCGTTTAACATTGCAATCAGAAATGAACGCCTTGCAGTAGAGAAAAATGTGCTCACCGAGGGCAGAATAAGAATTTATGAGCTGAGAGAAAAGTTTTATGAGTATAAAAACGCACTCTCCAAAGCCCGTAATATATTCAAAAGTAATGCAAATCTGGGAAAAATCCCTGTAGGAAAATACAGAAGAAAGACAGAGAAAAAGGATTAAGTCATGTGGATTATAATTGTTGCAGCGCTGATTATTTTTGCGGGACTGCTGTATTTTGCAACCTTACATTTCTTCAACTTCGGAATGTTGGGTGTCGTAAGCGAGAAAAATGCAGCTAAATTGGCAAAACTATCCACCTACAAAGGTAGTCCACACCAGAAAGCGGCGGCAAGAGCCTATAAGTATGCAAATAAAATGCCCAATGAGGATGTTTACATTCAAAGCTTTGATGGCCTGAAGCTCCACGGAAAAATCTTTCCATGCCCTGAGGGCGGAAAAAAATTCATTCTGGGGATTCACGGCTGCCGTTCAAACGCATTAAATGAGTTTGGACCATTTATGAAGTTTTACCATGAAAACGGATATAATATGCTCCTGCCTGATGACAGAGCTCACGGTGAGAGTGAGGGCAAATATATAGGGTTCGGTAATCTGGACAGACTTGACTGTATTAAGTGGGCTGAGTGTCTGGTGGAGCGCTACGGTGAGGACTGCGAAATCATTCTTCACGGTGTATCCATGGGCGGTGCTGCGGTACTGTCTGCATCCGGAGAGAAGCTTCCCCCTCAGGTAAAGGGAATAATCTCCGATTCTGCGTTCAGTTCCGTTTTCGACCAGTTTACAAAAAGTATGAGGCAAATATTTGATATGCCGCCGTTACCCTTTGTACCTTTATGCAGTCTTATGTGTAATTTTAAAGCAGGGTATAACTTCAGGGATAACAGTCCTTTGGAATTAGTAAAAAAGGCAAAAGTTCCAATACTGTTTGTACAGGGGCTTGCCGATACAGTGGTGGAGCCGGAAATGGCTGAGAAGCTTTATGAAGCCTGTCCCGCCAGAAAACGAATGCTGAGAATACCAGATTCCGGTCATGCTCAGAGCATAGGTGTTGATCCCGTTGGTTATAAAGCAGCAATAAAAGAGTTTTTCGGTATTTAATAATAAATACTCTCCTGATAATGGGGAGTATTTTTATGCTTATGGAAGTCTCTGCATATTTTATTTTGAAATTTTTTATGTTACCATATTTATAAAGGGTAGGTGAAAACAATGCAAACAGGGAAAAGAAAAAGAATGCTTGACTATGTCCAGCATCACACAGCGCCCCACTACACTCTCAAAGAGGCTGAGGAGGAAATAAACTCCATGCTCATAAACTACGGTCCTGAATGTAAAGTAGAATTTTATAATGATGCTGTTAAAATAAAAAACTCCTACCTTGTGCGTTCCGAGCTTATACGTCACCGTGTGTGCGCCGTAATTGCACATACGGATTTGACAGCCCGAAGCTTTGAAAATATGTCGGCTGAATGGCTGCTGCATAATATCTGTTATAAGCTGCACATCAGGCGCTCATCAGCGGTAGATGCAGATTTGGATTATACCAGAGACAGACGGTTCATAGTCAGAATTTTAACAGAAATTATGGACATATTCGATATAGAGTAAGTTTACAAACCCGACAATAGATAGTATAATTTATATATTCGACAAAATGTATTTGGAGTGATTAACATTAAAAAGCACCTTTTTTTAACCGGCCCTTCCGGCTGCGGTAAAACTACTTTAATAAAAGATATTCTGGGCGACTGCCTGTCTTTTGCAGGCGGACTTGTTACTCAGAGAATGGAGGACGAAAACGGAAAGCTTCTGGGCTTTGAAATGCTGCCTGCCGCTGCTGCCGGTGGAGTTGAGGGCTTCGAGGGACAGAGATTTCTGGATTACACTGTTGAGCCTCCCAAGACTGACAACGAGGTGTTCAGAAACGAGGGCGTAAGACTTTTAGAGGAAGCACAGTATTATCCCTTTTCTCTCATTGATGAGTTCGGCGGTTTTGAGCTTGTCATTCCTCAGTTCCGCAACGCCTTGCAGGATTTTCTGAACTATGAGCAGCCCATTATCGGTGTTCTCAAAGGCTTTGAGAATGCAGAGGATCTTCGGAACCATCTGGGTTTAGGCGAGAAGTACAGTATGTATTTTATGGCTCTGAGAGAGGCTCTTATGGCTGACCCCGATACAGTGGTTTTAGAGGTTCAGGGCTGGGACGACGAAAGCGCAAAGCGTATTGTGAAAGCATGGGCTGATGAATACGGTCATGCCTGAGAGGACTGAAAAGCGAAAGTTGTCCGGCAGAGCTTTACTTATTATTCTTGCAGGGCTTTTGCTTTTGGGAATAATTCTCTCGTTCCTCCTCGGTCGTTATCCCGTTCCGCCGAAAGAGCTTTTCGGTATGTTTTTCAGCCGTCTGGGTTTTAATATAAATCATTTCTGGTCTGAAACTCAGGAAGTGGCGGTTTTCAATATCCGTCTGCCCAGAATTTTAATGGCTGTGCTTGTTGGTGCCTGCCTTTCAGCCGCAGGAGCGGCGTATCAGGGTGTTTTCCAGAACCCTATGGCATCACCTGACGTTTTGGGTGCATCGGCCGGTGCAGGCTTTGGTGCAGCACTGGGAATATATCTGGGACTTTCAGGAACATTTGTAACCCTGTCCGCTTTTGCCATGAGCCTTGTGACAGTTGCCCTTGTGTTTCTAATTAGTCGAAGGACAAAAGGGGAGAAGGTTATGGGACTGGTGCTTGCAGGAATTATTGTAAGCTCTCTTTTCCAGTCCGGCACTTCCTTTATAAAGCTTGTGGCTGACCCCACAAACAAGCTTCCTGCCATTACATACTGGCTTATGGGCTCGCTGGTGGGAGCTACCAACATGGAAATTAAAATGATAATTCTGCCCATGCTGATAGGGCTTCTGCCTCTCATTCTCCTCCGCTGGCGGCTTAACGTGCTTACGGTGGGAGATGACGAGGCGAGAGCACTTGGTGTAGATGCCGGAAAGCTGAGACTGATTTCCGTCATTTCAGCTACCCTTGTGACAGCGGCTGCTGTGTCCGTTTCAGGCATGATAGGTTGGGTAGGCTTGGTAATTCCCCACGTTATAAGGCGTATTGTAGGCTCTGATTATCGCTATCTTATGCCGGCCTCTGTGTTGGGTGGCGGATTGTTTTTGCTGATAGTGGACGACTTTTCCAGAAATATTGCCTCCGCCGAAATCCCCATAGGTATTTTAACCTCGCTTATCGGCGCACCTTTCTTTCTGCTTCTTATAACCAGAAGGGAGGAAACAAGATGAGCATAGAGGTTAAAAATTTAAGCTTTGCCTACGGTGAGCGTGAAATTCTCCACGATATAAGCTTCACCATAAAAAAAGGTGAATTTGTGTCCATTTTAGGCTCAAACGGCGTTGGCAAAAGTACCCTTTTCCGCTGTATTCTGGGACTTTTGCCGGACTACAAGGGCGAGATTTTAATTGAGGCTAAGGATATTAAAAAGCTCTCGGTTAAAGAACTTTCCCGTCTGGTTGCCTATATACCGCAAAATACCTCTCCTGCATTTAACTATACCGTTGAGGACATAGTTCTTATGGGAACAACCTCTTCTCTGGGTGCTTTCAAATCTCCGGGGAAGGAGGAGATGGAGCGGGTGCAGTGGGCAATGGAAAAAATGGGCATTGAAAAGCTGAGGAAGCGGAGTTTTAACCGTATAAGCGGGGGAGAGCGTCAGCTTGCGGTTATTGCCAGAGCTTTGGTTCAGCAGGCAGGAATTTTAATGCTTGATGAACCTACTGCAAGTCTGGACTTCGGAAACCAGATGCTTGTGCTGACTCAGGCAAAAGCACTGGCGGCAGAGGGTTACACCGTTATTCAGACCACTCACAATCCTGAACATTCCTATATGTTCTCCGACCGTGTTCTTGCTTTAAAGGACGGCAGACTGCTCAAAGAGGGCAACACCAAAGAAATAATTACAAAAGAGGTCATAGACAGGCTTTACGGAATTTCAGTTGAGGTTCCGAAGCTGTTTGATGACAGAGCGAGGGTGTGCATACCCTCAGATGTGGCATTAGGACATGAAATATAATGATATTAGGGAGGGGCGCTTTATTGAGCGACCCAACCGTTTTATTGCATTTTGCGAGGTGGACGGCGAGGTTCATCGCTGTCATGTAAAAAATACCGGCAGATGTCGGGAGCTGCTTACGCCAAACGCCAAGGTTTTCTTAGACTACCGCCCGGGCCCTCAGCGTAAAACAAACTATGATTTGGTGGGGGTAATGAAAGGCGAGCGGCTTATAAATATGGATTCAAATGCCCCTAACGCTGTTTTCGGTGAATATCTGGCGGAGGGCGGATTGGGCTTTGTACCGGATTATATAAAGCCTGAGTGTATCCACGGAGACTCACGCTTTGACTTCTACTTTGAGCATGAGGGTAAAAAGTGCTTTGCAGAGGTTAAAGGGGTAACTCTGGAGGAAAACGGCGTTGTCCGTTTCCCTGACGCACCAACTCAGCGAGGCAGAAAGCATATGCTTGGACTTAAAGAATGTGTGGAGCAGGGCTTTGAGGCTATGGCAGTGCTTGTTATCCAGATGGATAATGTAAAGTATTTTGAGCCTAATTTTAAAACCGACCCCGATTTTGCAGATAGTCTGATTGAAGCTGAAAAGGCGGGAGTTAAAATCCTTGCTCTCGACTGCGACATTACAAAGGATTCCATTAAAATCAAAGACAGCGTTAAAGTTCACTTAGAGCAAGGACTTGTTTAATTTTACCTTATAGCTTATAATTAAATAAAAATACCCTCGGAGGACGACATGAGTACAGAGGAAAAGAATTTAAACACGGAGCAGAACCAGCCCCATATGCACAGGCATATAGACGAAAACGGCAATGTCTATACCCATTGCCACGATGACAATGTGCTTTTCAGCGAGCATGACCATGAGCATTACCATGTGGACGAGCTGGGAAACCTCTATTCCCATGTCCACGACCACGGGGGCGATACACAGCCCCACACCCACACCCACACAAAGGCTGTAATAAACAGGCTTTCAAGAGCCATAGGCCATTTGGAGAGCGTGAAGCGCATGGTTGAAAACGGCAGAGACTGCACGGAGGTTCTCGTTCAGCTGGCGGCTGTCCGCTCTGCTTTGAGCAGTACGGCAAAGGTTATTTTGAAAGACCATTTGGAGCATTGCCTTACAAATATGGATCCTGACGACCCTGAACAGTTCAAGGCTCTGAATGACGCAATAGACAGATTTATGTAAAAAAACAGACATCATCAAGGTTTAAATCCTGATGGTGTCTTTTTCTATATTCAGGTGCAGTACGGGACGGGAGTACAATTTCAAAATACAATCTAATTTCAAAAGAAAAGCAGGAAACCGCTTATGATTTCCTGCTTGTTTAGCTTATTCAAAAATGAAAATTTACTCAATGGGAGCTTCTACAATTCTTGAAATGTCAATCGCCAACTTTAGTGATGGATTATACTGTGCTTTTTCTAAGCGCATAATAGTTTCCCGACGGACTCCCACCATTTCTGCAAGTTGCTCCTGAGTCAAACCCTTTAACTGCCGGTACTTCTTCAATCTGCACTCAAATTCTGCCATATGTTATTCCTCACTTTCCTCTGCCAGACCATCACTGTCATAATGATAGAGCAAGTATTCAGAGAGAAAAACTCTTAAAGCCAAGGTAAGAGACAAGACAATAGTGATGGCGATTAAAGTGTGTTCAAGTTTTCCGAACAATTTCCCCTGACAGAGAATAACAATTGAAGCTGTTGCAATGCTTAGCTTGCAGTTATATGTTAATTTTAACCTTGAATTGTCTGCTTGAAATTCATTTCAACCATACCGCCTTTATCACCGTTACTCAGGACAATTTGACCTGAGTGGTTATGGATGACCTGAGCGGCAAACCAAAGACCCAGTCCGTTGTGCTTGTTAGCTGGTCTTGCACTGTCTCCACGCCACAGTCGTTCCGTTGCATGAAGAATTGCAGATTTGCTAAAGCCTGGGCCTTCATCACCAACAGTGACATGCCAGCCATCTTCCGTCATAGTGCCTTCTACTGTAACATTTCCACCCTTAGGGGTGTATTCGATAGCATTTTGCACCACATTGCCGATAGCTCGGAGTAGGTGGTGTTTTTGCATACTTACACAGCCGCTTAATTCATTTACAAGGTGCAGTTTTATTTTTTCTGCCTGCGCCATTGGCTCTGCAAGCCTGCATAGTTCATCTAAAAACTGATTTAAACAGCAGCTTTCAAAAGCTTCATTCTCACCACGGGATGTTTCCATTAAGCTGACCACATACTGTTTTGCCCGATTGTTGCTGTCTAATATCGTCTCCACCATTTTACGGTGATTTTCCTGCAAATCATCTTCCAGAAGAAGTTCAGCATTGCCGCCGATCAAAGTTAACGGCGTTTTTAAATCATGTGCCAAGGCTGCCATTTCCGAATCCCTCTGTTGCTGTGCCGCCCATTGAGAACTCAGGGAGCAGTAAAGCGCCTGCCTCATATCCTCCATAGCACCCAGAGCTTGATCGAATTCCTTAATACCGGCATGTGGTATCTCAAAATTCAGCTCCTGTGTGCCTACTTTTTCGCTCACATCACGAAATAGTTTGAGCTTTGCAACCAGTTTCTTGCGAAGCCACAAGGCATTTAATAGCCAGCAAATACCACAGGCAATCCCAAGCGTTGCCCACCACAGATATTCAAAAGGGGGTAATGACGCACGCAACACAGGATTTGCAAATTCTTTTCTGAAATGCCAGAGGAAAATTACATAACTTCCGTCTGCGTAGCTGTGTTTCAGAGTGTTGACGCTGTTTTCCTCTGCTTTCTCTAAAAGCTTGCTTCGTTTTTGACCCTCTATATTGCTGACTTTCAGATTTCCGTCCTTATCGAAAAGGGCATACCTTGCCAGAAAATCCTCTTCAGGCATCACAAAGCTATCAGGATTTTCAGAAATCATTTGCTGAACCTGCTGATTTGAAACATAGCCCGGATAAACTATCTCCCTGCTTTCAAAAAAGCTGAGAGCAGCATACCAGATGATGCAGCAGATAAACATACACGCCATCATTACATCGAGAAGAATAAGGTCATATTGACGGCAGCGGTCAGGCTGTACGTCGGTGGCGTCCGCTTCAATATCCACCTGATGACCGTCCTTTTGAAGTGCCATACGAACCAGATTCAGCATATCACGGTCATCATCAACCACTAATAATTTAGCCATTTTCTGCCATGAAGCTGTCTCTCAAATCTATACCGGCGTTTGCATCTACTGCCATCTGTGTTTGCAGATTCAAATACTGCAACAGCATATCCGCAGCATGGATTGCATGATCTGCGTTTTCGCAGTTTTCAAGCTCCGCCTTTATCTCTGTAATAATGTCTGCTCTTGCAGAATTATCGTATGTGTCGCTCCACTGTTCACCCACAACAAGATTTTTAAGTTCTGCGGTATCTAAGTCCTTTTCTTTGGCGGTATCAAGAAGCAAATTGAAACTATTCAGATACCTCTGCATATCAAAGCCGTAAAAACGCAAATCCTCACCGGCAGGTGCATTTTCGTTATACTCTCTCATGCAGGAAATAAGTTCTGCCATCTGTTCAGTCTGGTAAATCTTAAAACCGATTGCGGCTGCTGCCTCCTTAGCTGTTCCCTCACCGCCGTGGATATAACGGTTTACCTGCTCACAGCCACCGAAATCTCCCTCAATAGCAAAGGCACGGACTCCGTAATTCTCGACCAAAATTTTAAATATATCTGTCTTTAACTGCTGAAATTCTGCGTTCCCGTGGGTGGCTTCGCCCAGTGCGATAATCTGAGCGTTTGCAGGAATTTCCATGCTCTGAACATCTTTTGCGTATGCTTTGAGTTCCTCTGAGTTTGCACTTTTACCTGTGTTAAATCCTCCAAAGTGGGTGAAAATCAATGCTGCTGTGATTAAAATCATAAATGTACCTAGCAGAATACTCAATAACAAATGGTGTCTTTTCTTTTTCATAAATAAACTTCCTTTAAATGATGAGTTTAGGATAACATTTAATTTTCAGGATTTTATAAGGAAAATTTATCTTTTTCAAAGAAAAACGGTGCGACATAAGTCACACCGTTTTGAAGAATTGATTTAATTTTCAGGGTTAAAAAACGGGCAGCGTTCTTTAATGCACTCTTTGTTCTTGCCGGAAAAAGTACATTGAGGTCTGGAAACAGGCATTTTAAAGCCGTGCTTAATACGTAAAAAATCAACTGCGGTCTCAATAGCCAGTCTGCCTGTGCGCTTACAGCAGCGAGGGCCGCCGGTTTCCACCAGACGTTTGAGTGCCTCCATAGTCATGCGCTGCGGCAGTTCCCATTCCAAAGGTGTAAGGGGACTTGCACCAACCAGAATGCTTTCAAATATTCCTGCGCCTGCGGCAGCTCCGCAAATTCCCATAAATCCGCAGGCACCACCGGGAACGTCCTGACCTCTGCGCCAAGCAGTGTCCATAGCTTTTCCGTAGTCAAGCTCTCCGCCGCAGTTTTTATAAGCGGTAAGGAGAACGCACGGTACTATGCTGTGGTGTTCAGGCCCGTGGAGATGTACGGCATTTAATTTGCAAACATCAAGATACAATTTAATAGGGTCATCTTCACGACTTTTTCTGAGAAAGCCCAGAATTTCGTCACTTCCTGAGGCGTGGCACTCATCGCACACGAAATGACCGTCTACACAGGCGGCATTTGCAGGTTTAACCTTGTGGCACACAGCACACTCCATGAGCTGTTCATTTTTAAGATAGATTATGGGTTTACCGCATATAATGCAGTTTGCAGCATGATGGTGTTCATCACAGCAGCAGCCTTCAAGTACAGCCATTTTCAGCCCTCCTAAGCTTCAATATCATCAAATATAGGTTTCAAGGTCCAGCTGGAAAGCCAGCTCATAAGTGCAAAGCCTATGACTACCCAGAAAATCGAGCTTCTCACAAATACCACAGGAGCAAGCATGAAAAGAATAAGAGGCAGAGTATTATAAATAAAGAGCATAATAGTTTTTGGCAGCTTTCCGAATGTGAGCAGAACGCCGTTTTTTATGTGGTCTCTGAGCCTGTTATTATAGCGCACCATGAGCTGAAATGTGTAGGCAGAAAAGCAGACAAGCAGAATCATCAAAAAGAAAAGTATAACGCCGCTGAACTGACCTGTCACACCTGCCTGAGGTATGAGAAATATGTATTCGTAAATCAGACTTCCCATTATTAAAAGGGCAGGAATAAAATACAGTGTGGACTGCTTAAAATTATCTTTAAAGCCCTTGAAAAAGCTCTTTGCAATTCCGCTGCCCTTATCGTACACCATGCACTGGGTGGCATAGTTCATGGCGGCAATAGATGCGCCGATAGTAAATATTGGCAGGGAGCAGAGGATAAAGAGCAGGTTTATAATTACAATATCGCATACTTTGCCTAAAAACTGGAAAAACGGACCGTCAAAATCAAAAAATTTCATTCATACACTTCTTTCATTTTTGCAATAACTTCATCTAAGGCAGGGACTGAGGAAATGCCGCCTGCTCTCTCAGTGGAGAGGCCTGCGGCAGCGGATGCAAAGCGGACTATGGCAGTCAGCTCCTCCACCGCCAGTTCTTCAGGAGCTTTCTTGGAGCATAAAAGACCGAACATGGCACTGCCGCCGAAAATATCTCCGGCTCCTGTGGTGTCTGTAACATTAAGTCCTTTCAGAGCGGGTACAAATCCCATGGAATTTTTATTTATGAAATATGCACCATTTTCTCCGCAGGTTACATAGCAGAGCTTTACATTTTTAAATTCATTCATAATATGCTTTGCACCCTCATCGGGAGAGAGAGCAAAGAGAAAATTAACTTCCTCGTCGCTGATTTTCACCACGTCCGCCTGCTTTAAGCCCCACAGAAGCTGCTGCTTTGCCTCGTCCTCGTCTTCCCAGAGGGGGAGACGGAGATTGGGGTCATAACTTATAAGTGTCTGGTAACGTCTCGCCTCATTGACCGCCATAACAACCGCAGTTCTTGCAGGCTCGTCGGTGAGGGAGAGACTTCCGAAGTGGAGAAATTTCGCCTCACTTATAAGATCGTAATTTACCTCAGGAAAACTTAAAAAAGTATCTGCACCGGGTTTACGGCTGAAAGAAAACTCCCGGTTTCCTTTTTCGTCCAAAGTCACAAAGGCAAGCGTGGTAAAATGAAAAGGGTCAAAAATCAAACCCTTTGTAGATATGCCGGCTTTCTCCAATGTGCCTTTCAGAAGTCGACCGAAAGCATCATCACCCACTTTGCCTATAAAGGCCGTTTCAGTTCCGTAACGGCTGAGAGCCGCCAGAAAATTTGCGGGCGCACCGCCGGGGTGGGCGGTCATGGTAGGATAACCTTTTTCGTCTTTCTTTTCTGTTGTAAAATCAATTAACAGCTCACCCAGAGCCACAACCTCAACCATTGTTTTCCCTCGCTCTCGGGTACTCAAAGCACAAAAGTCTGTAAGGCTTTTCGTCTTCTTCAATCTCAGGGAAACGACCCATAGGAGGATTGAAACGGTTATCGTTTTTATCGTCGTTGCACTGGCTTACTTCTCCTAAAAGCACAGCGCCCGTACCTTCTTCCACATTAAAGTCGTGGTACAGATACTGCTGAACGTGTATGCTCTCGCCGGGTGTGAGACGAATTTGAGTTCCGGCAGGGACGGTGCAGCATCTGCCGTCAGTGTGAACGGTAACATCTGAATTATAGTCAATTTCCTCATCAGGTAAACTGTTATACACCCGTATCAGTACGTTGCCGCCGCCACGGTTTATAATATCCTCTGTTTTACACCAGTGAAAATACATAGGGGAATACTGACCCTCTTTATGGTACAGAAGCGTTTCGGTGTAGACCTTTGGGTATTTACCGGGCATTTCACGGTTGCCATTTCTCAGAGTTATGAGAGAAAAGCCGATTTTGTCAAAGTCACCCATGCCGTAGTCCGTTATATCGTAACCCAGCATACAGTCTCTGACCTCGTCGTATTCCTTGCCCTTGCTCTGCCAGTCCACAGGTGCAAATGAACAGAAAGGCGGCAGATAACAGCAGTGTTTACGGCATATGTCCTCAAGTTCTTTTAAAGCCTTGTTTATTTTGGAACGTTTCAAAATGAGTGCTCCTTTCAGACTGCTTTTTTTAAGTATAATTGATTGGAGAATAATCCGCAAGTTCTTATATAAATATTTACTTAAAAATATTGACATGAGACGTAAAGATGTTATATTAAAGCCGTAAGTTTTTTAATCCAGAGGTGATATAGTGGAAAATGAGAATGAAAAGACAGAGATCAGGAGACGGGCGGTGATCAATTTCCTATACTGGGGAATGATTGTGATTTGCGTTTTTGCAGGAATAAAATTTCTGCTTCCTGTGCTCATACCTTTTATTATAGCTTATTTAGTGGCGTGGATACTTAACAGACCTGTGGGCTGGCTTAATAAAAAAACCAAAGTCCCCAGAGCTATCTGGGCTATACTTATGGTTATTGCATTTTTTGCCGTAGCGGTACTGGTGATTGCTTTGATAGGAACACCCATTGTTATGGGAGTACAGAGCGTTGCCAGTAAACTGCCCAGAATTATTGAAGAGGGCATACTGCCAGATTTTGCATACTTTTTTGAGTTTTTGGAGCAGATAGTTGCAAATATTGACCCAACATTAGGTGCGGCAATGGATTCCACCATAAACACAGCCTTCAATATTCTCAGCAAAAGCGTAGGCACATTCTTTGGAAATCTTTTCAGCTCCTTCGGCGGATTTCTGACCTCTGTTCCTGCGGCAGTAATGAAAACACTGATAACCCTAATTGCATCAGTGTTTATTGCATCTGACTTTGACACAGTTAAGGGCTTCCTTATGCGGCTTTTACCTGAAAAGACAAAGCCTATTCTCCGCCAGTTCGGGCAGTTCTTCGGTCACACTCTGCCTAAATGCCTGCTTCCGTATCTGCTGATTTTCACCATTACATTTTTTGAGTTGTGGATTGGATTTGCACTTATAAACATAAACAGTGCCGCAACGGTGGCAATTTTAATTTCTCTTATGGATATTCTGCCTGTTCTGGGAACAGGTACTATACTGATTCCATGGGCGCTTATTTCGCTTATGCGCCGCAAAATAGGTATGGGCATAAAGCTTATTGCGTTGTACATTGTAATAACTATTATCAGAAATACTTTAGAGCCTAAGCTTGTAGGCCAGCAGATACACCTGCACCCTGTTATGACCTTTGCCGCTATGCTTGTAGGCGTTCAGCTGTTCGGATTTTTGGGAATGTTCGGCGTTCCGCTGTTACTGGCATTCCTGCGAGAACTCCATGAAAAAGGACTTATAAAAATCCCGGGCTTTGAAGAGAGCGAAGCCGAAAACGAAATATGAAAAAATCAGGACTTTAAGTCCTGATTTTTTTATGCTTTTTAACTGCAATAAATATGCCTGCACCAAGAGCTGCACCTAAAGCCACGGCTCCTGCCGCAATAAGCTTTTTGCTGTTGTGCGACTTGCTTTCTTTTCGTTGAGGTAAAACCCATTTATCCTCTGTTTCTTCCTCGTACACAGGAACAGGGGAGACGTACCCGTCAGGAAATTCTTCCATTTCATCAAAGCTCAAAATAAAATTTTCCCTGTCTCTGATGTTCAGATAAACTTCTTTTCCACTCTCAACAACTATATCGTCGGTTTTATAATAGCCGTTGCAGGCATTAACTATAATGTGGTCCACCCAGTCAGGGGCATGAAGAGTATAGCAGTTTCCCGCTTTTGTCATCACTCCGCCAGGCCAGGAGTAGAATGCGTTTCTTCCGTCCTCAGACCACGCCCATAAATGCGGCTCATGCCAGTAGGCCGGAACTTTGACGGTGACGCAGATTAAACCTGCATTTTCAGAGTTTAGACTCATTTTTTTCTCCCTTCTCCGGAACGTTCCACCGGCGTATTTTCTATTAAACACTGTTTTAATTATAGTTAAGTCACCATCACATGTCAATGGACAAATGGGACTTTAACATGTTGCAATTCGTGTTTAGCGAGAATAAAAGAGAAAAAACAGATTATCCGCAGAACATATAATGTCTTGATTTTTGAATTAAAATGTGATATTTTTGACTTTGAATATGGCATTGAAGACCATGTTATATTTTTTGAGAGAAAAAGAAGGGGAAAAGGAGAGATAGTTTTGGCTTTCAGGGAGACACCCAAACATAAATGGGGAGATCGGCGGGATGCCGTATGGGTAAAGGATGCCCCCGGACTTAATGTTCTTATGGGCAGCTTATACCCTAATCGGACAGACTGCGAAGTATATCTTAAACAGGAAATTGACGTTACTGAAATTTTAAAATATATAGATGAAAAAAACAGCGGCGAGCCGGAAATTAAGACCACACTTTTCCATTGCTTCGTGGCTATGGTTGCCAGAGTATGCAACGAACGCCCGTATCTCAACCGCTTCATTCAGGGCCGCCGTGTGTATGAGAGAAACGACATCACCATAAGCTTTCTTGCAAAGCGCCGTTTTTCCGATCACAGCGAGGAAAGCCTTATGCAGTATGTGGCAAGACCTGATGACGACCTTAATGCAATCAGCCGCTTTATCGTTGGGGACGTAAACAAAATGCGTTCAGCCCCTGCCGCCACAGGCATTACAGACACCATAAACAAAATAGGCCATCTGCCAAGACCGATTTTAATGCTGACGGTTAAGATTGTGCGCTGGCTGGATTTCTGGGGCAAAACTCCCGGATTTCTCACCGAGGGTGACTCCAACTGCGCAACCGTTTTAATGAGCAATCTGGGCAGTATAAAATGTCCCTCCGTCTACCACCACCTGAATAATTACGGCACTACTTCCATATTTATAACCATAGGCAAGATACATAAGGGTCAGGAGATAATGGACGACGGCAGTGTTCAGATACGGGACTTCGTAGATATTGGCGCAACTTTAGATGAGCGCATAGCAGACGGCTTTTATTTTGCTCGTTCCCTTAAACTCATTCAGCATATTTGCAATAATCCTGAGCTTTTGGATTTGAAACTGCAAGAGGAAAGCAATTATGAATTTATATGAAGATAAGCTCCACCCCATAACTGAGGACTATGTGAGCTTTCCCATGCCGGTAGATGTGAGAACACCTTGGTTAAAAAGTGCCGGCGACTTACCAACTACTTTAAAATACTATAATGGGCCGATTATAGACACCATCGAGACTACCGCAAAGGTGCTTCCCGATTATTGCGCCTATGAGTTTTTCGGCAGCCGTGTTACATATAAGAAATTTATTTCCCAGATTTACGAAGCCGCAAGAGCTTTAAAAACTCAGGGTGTAGAAGCAGGGAACAGAGTGACTATCTGTATGCCCAACACCCCACAGGCAATAATCATGTTTTACGCTCTCAACAGGATTGGCGCTGTTGCAAATATTATCCACCCTCTTTCAAGCGAAGAGGAGATAGTAAAATACATAAATGATTCTCACAGCATTATGTGCCTGACCTTGAAGCAGTTCTACCCTAAATTTGCATTGGTAAAAGACAGGCTGAATTCAAGACGTATCATTGTCTGTGGCATTGACGACGGCTTAAAGGGCGTTAAAAAGGTGCTGTATCCATTGGTAAATAAAGAAAAAATTGCTTTGCCTGAGGATACCGACCTGATACTCTGGAAAGATTTTATAGCAAGCGGCAGAAATTACAAGGGTGAGATTGTTTACAACGGAAACGGCTCCGATTTGGCGGCTATCCTGTATTCCGGCGGTACAACCGGCACAAGCAAGGGCGTTATGCTCTCAAACCTTAATTTTAACGCTATGGCACTTCAGACCGGAACGGCCGGAAACTGCGTAACTCCCGGAGACAAGTGTCTGTCTATTATGCCCATTTTCCACGGCTTCGGTCTGGGTGTATGTATAAACACCATGCTCTACTGGGGCATTACCGCAATTTTAATCCCACGCTTTAACGCCGGTGACTACTGCAAGCTTCTGAAAAAATATAAGCCCAATTATATCGCAGGCGTCCCCACATTGTTTGAAGCTCTTTTGCGTATGGACGATGCAAAAGACCTTGACCTCAGCTGTTTAAAGGGCGTGTTCTCAGGCGGCGATTCTCTCAGCGTTGAGTTTAAACGGAAAGTGGACGATTTTCTCACTCAGCACGGCTCAAAGGAGCAGGTGCGTGAGGGCTACGGAGCTACCGAAAGTGTCAGCGCCTGCTGTCTAACTCTCCGCCACCGTTACAAAGAGGGCAGTATAGGAATTCCTTTCCCAGATACATATTTTAAAATATGCACCCCCAGTTCTCAGGATGAAGTGAGCTACGGCACAGTGGGCGAAATCTGCATAAGCGGCCCAAGTATTATGCTGGGTTATATGGATAACCCGAAAGAAACTATACAGGCCTTGCAGCTGCACCCTGACGGACGTATCTGGCTTCATACAGGCGACCTTGGAACTATGGACAAAGAGGGCTTTGTGTACTTTAAACAGCGCTTAAAGCGAATGATAATTACAAGCGGATATAATGTGTACCCCTCTCAGGTGGAAAATATTATAGACTCTCATCCGGCAGTTCTTACAAGCACTGTTATAGGCGTTAAGGACGACTACAAAATGCAGAGAGTTAAAGCCTTTGTGGTCTTAAAATCAGGTATTCAGGGGGACGACTCCATGAAAATTGACATTCTGAACCACTGCTCAAAAAACCTGCCGAAATACGCAATTCCCAGAGAAATTGAATTCAGAACTGATCTGCCACGCACTCTTGTAGGCAAGGTTTCCTATACGGTACTGGAAAAAGAAGAGGCTGAAAAGTGCTGTGTAGGCTGAGATTAAATAGCTTTTGGAAAGCTCCCTTTTAAGTAGATTTTTTCTTTAAGTTTTTGCCGTTTTAAGCGACAAACAAAAATTCACAATTCACAATTATAAACTAAGTTTTACTTTTAAAAAGAAAGAGAAAGTGTTACACTAACATAAATATACTATAATGGATTTTAGAGGTATTATGGAAGAAAAAAGAAATATGCCCCTGAGCGGGATTAAAGTATTAGAGCTTGCAACAGTTGTTGCCGCACCCTCAGCCTGTGAAATGCTCTGCGCCTATGGAGCAGAGGTAATTAAGATAGAGCCGCCAAACAAAGGAGATGCTCTCCGTTACGGTGGACGACAGCTCAACGTACCTATCGAGGACAATAAAAACCCTATTTTCACCCTGCATAATAACGGTAAGCGTTTTGCTGCCATAGATATTCAGCATCCAGAGGGAAAAAAGGTCTTTTTTAAGCTTCTTGAAGAGACGGACGTTTTTGTAACAAATATGCGCATTGAGCCTATAAAGCGTCTGGGTCTTGATTATGAGAGCTTAAAAGACCGTTTCCCCAGACTTATTTACGCCGACCTTACAGGCTTTGGAAAGACAGGCCCTGATTCAAGACGGAGAGGTTATGATACCACTGCTTTCTGGCTTCGCTCCGGCTCTGTCAGTGATTGGCAGGAGGAGGGCAACGTGCCTTTCTATCCCGCCTACGGATTCGGAGATATAACAACGGGAATGTTCCTTTTCTCCGGTATACTTATGGGACTGCTGGCAAGAGAGAGAACAGGCAGAGGAACTGAGATTACCACCTCACTTTTTGCATCTTCCATCTGGTGCAACGGCAACAGCCTTATTCGCAGTCAGTTTGACCCCAACCGTAGACCCAATTCCAAAAAGCCTGGCTGTATGCTCAATAACTACTACCGTTGCAGTGACGGCAAATGGCTTTTCATGTGCTCCATGAATTACAAAAAGGACTACAAGAAAATATCAAGACTTCTGGGACTTGACGATATATGCAATGACCCCAGATTTGTTGACTACGATGCCTTACACGCCAGCGGTGCTGCTCCCGAAGCTGCCGAGAGATATGCGGCAGTATTTGCAAGCCAGAGCAGCGAATACTGGAAAAAGCTGTTAAACAAAAACGACGTTGCATTTGAAATAGTAGGTCATATTAACGACATTTGCACCGATAAGCAGGCTATAAAAAATAATTATATAACCGAGGTGGAGTTTGCAGATAACACCAAGGTTATGATGCCGCTGCCGCCTTTGCAGTTCAGCGCATACGAATCCAGAGACTATGTGCGTACAGGCCCCATTGGCTACGACACGGAAAGTGTACTTGCAGATGCAGGCTATACCGAGACAGATATACAGAATCTGAGAGATAAAAAAAGCATATAAAATAGATAAGCCATTTTGTTTTTATCGTGACTGAGGTAACATTATGCGAGATTACGGGCACATAACAAAATACGAGAATATTTTAAATTCAGGAAACGCAAACCTTAAAAAGCTGAATGAAATGCTGGACACTCTGGAAAGCGAACTTGAAGCTTACAAGGCTTTGGAGGGGTATTATTTCAGCGAAGAGCGGAATCAGGATTTGAGCGACGACGAAAACGGACTTATCCCCCCGGAAATTCTGACAGGTGTTCTTGGTGAAGATTACATCTATGATTTTCTGGGCGAGGAGCGGGACATGGGTCTGCGCTTAATAGAGCTTGGGCTTAAAATACTTAAAAATCAATAATCGAAAGTAGAAAATACCGCATAAGGGCAGCTAACCTTATGCGGTATTTTTTTATATAAATCTTTAAAATCCGTAAGTAAATCTTATGAAAACCTTAAATCCTTCAAGTCGGGTTGTATGCTAAAATAAATTCAACACCAGAAAAGAAAAATTTTACCGATGATACAAAAAGTATACAGGAATGATACAAGCATGATTTAAAATAAAATAAAAAGAATATATTTTTTGAAACCTTTTGCTTTTTTCGGCGTTATTTATTATAGGTGAAAAGTTTAATAAGAAAGGAAAAAACCGTGAAAAAAATAATAAGGTTAATTTTGGCGCTGTGCTGCTGCGGCGTGCTGATTTACGGCGGATTGTTTCTACTGGATAAGGATAAACAGATAGAGCGCTTTGCAGAGAAAAACGGTCTTGAAGTTTCCGACTATCCCTACTACATAGTGAACATGTACCACAGAAATTCAGAGACAAAGGATTTTGTTTTAAACTACCCCTTGGACTACGGAAAAGAGCAGCTTATAGATCTTTCTGAATATGCAAATTCAGGTGAAGTACCTCTCTTTATGCAGTGGGACAGACGATGGGGCTACATGGATTACGGCAGCAGCGTTGCAGGTCTTACCGCCTGCGGACCTGTGAGTCTTTCAATGGCAGGCTTTTATCTCAGCGGGGGAGATGAGCGCTTTTATCCCAACAATGTAATTAAATTTGCCATAGATGAGGGCTACTGCGTACCGGGCAGCGGCAGCGCATGGTCGCTTATATACGAGGGCGGCGAAAGGCTTGGACTGAATGTAGAGGAGCTTCCACTCAGTGAAAGCCTGATGGCTGAGCGCCTGCATATGGGAAAGCCTATTATCTGCATTATGGGCCCCGGAGATTTTACAAGTGACGGACATTTTGTTGTCCTCAGTGACTACGAAAACGGAAAATTCAAAGTCAATGACCCGAACAGCCGCAGAAATTCAAAGAAGATGTGGAGCTACGAGGATATAAGCTACCAGATTCAGAATATGTGGGTTTTGGGAAAAAATTAAAAAAATATCCCCCCACCCCGCTTGTGCGCCGTAAAATTTGATGTTAATATTCAGATACAAACAAATTGTAAGGTCTTTCATATGTACCCCCACATATGAGTGTACAGCCCGTCAGAGTCAAATCGGGCGGGCTGTAAAATTAAAAATAATGCCGGTTTTCCGGCATTTACACCTCTCCAACTGCCGTCCGCCTACATCCTCGGACGGCAGTTTTATTTCAAACGGAAAAATTGGATAAATAATTGAAATTGTCTAACAGAACGACAGATAAAAATATATACGAAGCTGCAAATATAGTGTATAATAAATACACAATAAACATATCCCGTGAGGAATGTATCAAGAATATCTTAATTTGAAAGGAATACGCAAATGTCAAACACTGTCATTACCAGAAAAGCACAGCAGGCTCAGATCATTTTTGACGATTTGGTAGAGAAGTACGGAATCAAACCTGTACCTACCTGCTTTATTGCAGACCCCAGTCGTAAATCTCAGTTCAAAAAGGCGTGTTTCACCGGAAATCCATTCCCCGGTCCATTTGCCGCCGCGATGCTTGCAAAGCGTGTACCCGCTGTAAATAAGCTCTTTAAGGATGAAAAAATTCTCCAGACTCCTGCAATCGCCGCCGTTCTTGCGGCTTGCAGCTCAGTTGCCACGGAAATTGGTGAACTGAGAGGGGACGACGTGAGCGGTGCTAAGAGCTGCTGCGACGTTGCTTTTGCAGGTCTTCAGGCTATCCGCCTGTTTATGGCTGACAACGAGGGCAAAAAGTTCCAGAAGCGCCGCTTCAATTCCGCCGCTTCCGTTAATAACGCTATAAACGGTTCTTTCTATAAATATAAAGCCGCCGACGGCAGAGACGTTTCTTTCCACGTCTATTATCAGGATCAGCAGAGAAAACTGTTTGAGGCCATGAATATGTCCAAGCCCTCAGATAAATATACATTTTTCAGCATTAAGCAGGATAAAAAGGAGATTGCACAGAAGGTTTCCGAGAAAACCGCAATTGAGCTTGAAGAGATGGCCTTTGACTGCGGCGCATGTGCATGTATGCTGAGAAGCCGTGACGAGTGGGAGCAGACCGAAGTTGGCAAGGCAGTTATCTCCATGCCCCTTATCAGAGAAGAAAAGTTCGGTGACGGTGAAGCTCCCGATTACGGTATGCCCAATTCCAGAGGCCCGCTCTCAGGCATTAAAGTCCTTGACCTTACCCATATAATTGCAGGCCCTGCCTGTTCCAGAGTTCTGGCAAAGTACGGCGCAGATGTGCTTATGATCAGGCGTGGCGAGTATATGGAGCAGGAGCAGGCAATGCTTGAGCTTGACGGCTGGGCAGGTAAGCACTCCATTCAGCTTGACTTCAATATTCCCGAACAGTTGGAGCGGGCAAAGGAGCTTATTAAAGAGGCTGACGTTATTACATATTCCTACCAGAACGGAACTCTCGACCACTTCGGCCTGTCCGAAAGCGACATAAGAGAGCTTAACCCCAATGTTATATATGCAAACCTGAACTGCTTCTCCGACACTGTCTGGAAGCATCGCCCCGGTTGGGCGCCCTGCGCTGAGGATATAACAGGACTTTCCGTGAGAAACGGCAGTATGGAAAAGCCTGAAAACTTAAACGGCGTTCCTCTGGACTATTTCCCCGGCTTCATTCTTGCCCTCGGCACTCTGCTTGCCATATCCCATAGACTTAAAAATGGCGGCGGCTACAAGGTGACTACCTCTCTTACCAGAGGTGCACAGTTCCTCCACGAATGCACCGACCTGTGCATGGAGAAAAAGGGCGGAAAATACAGCACTTTGAGCCTGCACAGCACAGAGCCTGTATGGAATGAGCTTCGCCAGTATGTTTCTTGTGAGGCCGTAGATGGCACTGTCGGTTTCCCAGGCCCTGCGGTATTTAATACTGCTTACCCCGATAATCCCAAGAACCTCATGTTCTCTGACGGAAACACAGGTTGGAACCAGAAGTAAAATAAACATAAAACACCATATTAAACTTCGTGCAGTCCTCATAACGGGGGCTGCACGTTTTTGTGCAAAAAAGGGCAGCTCTGAAAATCAAAGCTGCCTTTCACCTTGGAAAATATTCTCAGCACCCTTACTGAGTACCATGTCGTAGCCACTTGGTAATGTCTTAATAAAGCTGTGGGTGCAGGCGGATTTTGCAGAAGCGATGATTTTTTCTTTCTCCATCTTATCCTCTGCATATCCAATGTATTCAGCAATAGTACCTTCAAAAAGCCATGTATCCTGCAAAACCATGCCGAAGCGCTTTCGCAATTCCTCTCGTGACATATCTGTAATTTTAACTCCGTCCACCGAAATGAAACCGCTGTTCGGCTCATAAAATCGCATCAGCAGCTTATCGGGAGTATAGCCGAATTTTACATTTTCAAAAGTTACACAGCCGTTTTGACCTGAGTTACCACAGAAGTCAGATTCTGGCTGATTGTGTTGTTGAAAGTATCCACGTCATTGGTGATTATACTGAGAATATCTCCGTGGGTATGGCTGTCATAATAATTTAGCTTCAGGCGGTGCATCTTTTCATCAATTTCACGGCGCAAAGTCTGCATTACATTGGCGGTGATTTTTGCCATTCCAAAACCCTGTAAAAATGCAAACAGCTGTGAAATAAGATATATGGCGACCAAGGCAAACAAAAGCCAAATAATTGTTTCCCAATAGAACACGCCGTCTGAGATGCTTGCAAACAGTGTAGTCGTGACCTTACCCACAAGGAAAGACGCAAGAACCATAAAAGCGGTACTGATGACAGCAGACAG
>SAMEA104404103__coassemble_976_pt1 | contig 18737 bp, 18 predicted proteins | sample SAMEA104404103__metabat2_high_PE_032 | metagenome-assembled genome bin SAMEA104404103 (sample SAMEA104404103) | Balaenoptera acutorostrata
TTTGATTTCATTTTTAATTCACCGTCTGCCTCCGGTCAAAATGCGAAAACCGAAAATTTTTCCGACCAGTTTTTCCAGTCAACATTGTGCTGTGAGTTTTTCCAAATTTTTTCAAATTCAACTGCTTTAGTCTCAGGAATAAGCCCGCCGCTCCAATCCGCCAACTCCATTTTTTCGGTGTTTTTATTGTTTTCTTCGTCAGAATACAGGAAAAAAACGCATTTTTCTTTTCTCGCTTCCATTTGAACAAGTTGGAAAAAATTTTCAAAATTTTTGCCCTCATTGGTTTTCAAGCCTCTCATACCTAAAACCTCCGTTCAGCAGTTTCATAATCTACCGAATTTACAGGAACAGCACAAGATTTTTAGATATTCCTGTTTGTTGCCCCACGTTCTTTTCTACCAAAATTTTTTTATATTATATCACCCGAAAATGATTTTTAAAAGGCACCAATTATATCAGCCACCCCCCGACTGCTTCAATATCTGAGGCAGTAGTTTTTTATTACAGCAGGTCTATTTCTAAAGATTTGTTAAGAAATTTGCATTTTGCACAAGCATGATATAGAATATTCTTATCATTCTGTTACGTTTCAAAGGCTGAAAAACACTTTCTTTCCGGTGACGCTTAAAGCCCCATTAAGCCTGACACACTGGCTTTCAGTCAGCCCTTGAACATTCCCGTTATAATCCATTATGGCAGTAATAAGGGATTCTTTCTTATAAATAATTCACGTACTCTCTGCAAAACAAATCCGTAATCAGGGGCTAAAGCGGATATTTTCAACAGGAGAAGTGTCTCCCTTGTGTTGACAGCTTTTCGGCTTCCATATGTCTCGAAAATTCAGCGGAAATAATTTATCTCTCCCCCTTTTCAATGCCATGTTTCTTAAAAAGCGAGCAGGTGGAAGAGATTTACACTCGGCAAAACCTGGAATAGGAGTAGTAAAAACAGTCAAAATTTCCCCACACATAATAAATAAAAAGGACGAAATACTGAATGGAGAAAAATAAATTTTATAACTCGACGATATGGATACTGGTGGTTACCACGATCTTAATGCTTTTAGGAGATGTGCTCGGAGCAATCCTTCTGCCGCAGCCAGATGTGAACCGGCCGTATTTCCACACATTTATGGCATATGCTTCCTTTGCACCCATGTGGGGCATGGTCCTTTTTGCCGTGACCGCAGTTAAGAGAAACAGAAAAATCGGGAAATCCTTTCTCATGGATCACACCGGAAACACTTTCTCGTATTTAGCAGCAGGACTGCTGATCGGTTTTTTACTGAATATGCTGTGCGCCTCTGCGGCTATATTCAGAGGCGATATTGCATTGGAATTCAAGCAATTTGAATTTTTTCCCGTATTGGGTCTGTTTGTTGCGGTTTTTATTCAATCTTCTGCCGAGGAGGCACTGTGCAGAGGTTTTTTGTATCAAAGGCTGTTGAGAGCGACTAAGAAACCCTATCTTGCCGTTTTTGTGAATGCTGCTTTTTTTGCCGCACTCCATCTGTTCAACGACGGTATGAATCCTCTGGCCTTTTATGATATGCTGATCACAGGAATCTTTTTCTCGCTGATTGTATTCTATTTTGACAGTCTCTGGATGGCGATGGGAATTCACACCGCATGGAATTTTACCCAGAGCATTCTGCTTGGTCTGCCAAACAGTGGAGCCTGCTTCCCTTATTCGATTTTCGGGTTGGATGGTGGAACCACTCACAGCAGCTTCGCCTATCATGCCGAGTTTGGCTTAGAAGGTACGATTCTGTCCGCAGCAGTCATGACATTCTCATGTATAATACTGTACATATGGAAAAATAAAAAAGCCGATATTAAGGTCTTATGAATAGGAGCCGCCATGTGCTGCAATAATTCATGTATATTCAAAGTTAAACCCAAAAAACTCGTTACAGAAAGGAAAATTCCTATGAAAAGATGGAGTATATTGCCGGTCGCTGTTCTTTGCCTGAGTTTAGTTCTGACAGGCTGCGGCAAAAAAGAAGCAGATCGCCCCTGGAGAGACACCGTGGTGTACAGTACCCTCAACGGCGACGAGAGCCGTAAGATTCTTGAACAACTGCTGATCAGCGTTCCCACCAATGAGCAACAGCGTCAGGTGTTGTTTGACCACATTGACCAGATAAACGGATTTTTGAAGCCAGAGGAGCTGACCGACGGTTTTGAGGAGCTCCCTATTACCCGGTCTAAATATGAGCCCTATGATATTCAGGAACGGTGGGATGAAAAATACCCTGATTTTCCCGGCTATAACTGCCGTATCACGGCTTATAGCATGGGCTCTGCGTTGATCCACACTCAAGAGGATACCACCATCGGTGATACGAATTATATTATGATGGATCTCTTTTCTCTGGAGGCTGATCCCACTGCGATTCCGAATGACAAGCAGATGATGGAATTTCAAGCCCTCTACTCGGGGATTGAGACGGATAACACACAGGATATCAGCGTCCATGTCCGGCACATTCAGGAGAACTGGAAAGACCGTCACATCTCGTTTGAAGATGGCGGCGCAAGCCTGATCTCTGTATTCATCCATGACCAGATCGACGGAGACATGCTCTTTGTGGGTCACACCGGACTGCTTTTTCAGCAGGAGGATGGGCTTTACTTTCTGGAGAAATTGGCATTCCAAGAGCCTTATCAGCTGGTGAAGGTGGACAGTCGAGGTGAGCTGAGCGACTATCTGATGACCAAATATGATGTGGAATTTAACCAGACCACTGCTCCGCCCATTGTCATGGAGAATGATCAGCTTATTGAGGGATACCGTCCTGTAGAAAAGTAAGAAAAATCTGCAAATTCAAATAAAAATTCAGGTATCATCAGGATTTTTATCTCGATGATGCCTGATTTTTGTTTCCACCACAGTCAGACATGAGCCATATGCCAGCAAATTTTTCGGTTTGCTGGCATATGGCCACCCGTATAAACCGAGGTTCTTTAGACCTGCGACATTTTCAGCACCTTTTCGGGATACGCAGTATATTTTCCGCTTTCATTTTTTCTGTGCGCTCAGGGTCAATGGTTTTCAGAAGCTCACCGGCTCTTCGCTCCATGATTATATGAATATTTAGTTAATTATAACAAAATGCCTATCAATTCCCATGTTTTCTTATTCAAAATTCACGCTTTGGTGTTGCAGTAATGAAATGAAAAGCTTATAATATGTATAAACAAAAGCTTACTGCAAATACTATCATATAACTAAGTTTTGCAGGTCAAAAGCCACACACCGCAAGGAGGTTAAATCATGGATAAGAAAAAGAAAAGCACAGCCGCTTCCGTTCTTCATTTCATTGTCGGAGCTTTGGCATTAGTTGCCGTTGCATTTGTCACAATTTTCAAGGTAGTTCCCTATGTAACAGCGCTTCTCAATAAGTTTGCTGCAAGACAGGCTAACGATGTTCTGGACGATGAGGATTTCGATTCTGAGGCTGAAAACACCGAAGAGGGCGACAACAGCAATATCTAACCGTTCTGTTTAGTTCTCGAAATTTTAACGACTGAATTCTCGCTCCATGCGGACAAGCAGCCGCCGTTGCAGGTCAAATCAGTTTACATGACTTCGACCTATACAATGTCAAAAGACCTTTCCTTTTAAACGGGAAAGGTCTTTTATTATATAATAATGTAGGAAAATTATTTTCACAAAGCTTTTTCGTATACGCCATCATTACACACAAAGCCCATTTTCTTCAAATAGGGTTCATGTTTTGCGCCGTACTTCCTGCAAACGATTTTCTTCCGCCTTTTTCGCCAAGTGCGGGATACAGAAATTTTCCGATTGAGCAGTCTCTGAATTTAGGCACGGCATAGTCTACGCCCACCTCAAAATTACCGTTCTCTTCCATTCTGCCCGTAAACAGACCCACGGGAGCGGCATCGCAGCAGACTATATACGCCCGCTCAGCTTTGGTAAGACTGTCATTTTCGGGGAAAAACTGGGCAATATCCTTTTTATAGAAGTTTAAAAAGTAGGAAAAATAGCCCTCGTCTTCACTTCCGTCTACAAGGTCGTAGTGTTTATTTGAGTATAAAAGCTTCGCCAGATTATGGATATTTATGAGAATAATGCAGATGTTCATTAGTGCCAAGGGATAGGAGTGGATAATAGCGCATAGGCGGCGGAACAAATACTGCCGATGGTATTAAACACTCTCAGCTTCACAACGGAGGACATCATCAGCGATACTACCACCAGTAAAGAACCTAAATAGCCGAACAATTCAAGAAGCATGACCTTCTCCCCTTTCAGTTTTATACCTGCATTTTACGTCATTTAACGGCGATTTACAAATCTGCTTTTTTCTCCGTATGTAACGAAATTATGTACTGTAAATGAACGCTTAGTAAACTTTTTAGTTAAGCTTTTAATTTGTCAATTTTTGTCTGTATACGGGATTCGCAAAGTGTTAATATCAAGATATTATGAGCTTTTAAAGCTTGAAAGGATGTTTTTAATGAAGAAGTTGTCTGCCCGTGAAATTTTCTCAATCCCGAACATTTTGAGTTATTTCAGAATTATCCTCATACCTGTTTTCTGCGTTATGTACCTTAATGCAGAAACTACTGCCGACTACCTGTGGGCAGGTGCGGTTGTGCTGATTTCCTCTGTGACCGATTTGTTCGACGGCATGATAGCCAGAAAATTCAACATGATTACAGACCTTGGAAAAGTTTTAGACCCTGTTGCAGATAAATTGAGCCACGCCGCTCTGGCAATCTGCCTTGCAATCCGTCACCCCCTCATGTGGGCGCTTATCGCTCTCATGGTTGTGAAAGAGGGCTTTATGGGCATTATGGGAATTTATTTCCTCAAGCGTGGTAGAATGTTAAATGGCGCTAAATGGTACGGGAAAATCTGCACTTCTGCGCTTTTTGTAGGTCTTTTGGTTCTTTTCCTCTTCCCTCAGATACCTGAACTCTGGGTCAATGTGCTTATTGTTTTCCTTATGGTAATCATGCTTGGAACTCTTATTATGTACATTCCCGAATTTAAAAAGATGTACCGTGGCGAAGCCGGCTTGGAGGTTGGTAAGCAGTGATTAAGTTCATACTCCACACCGCCTACGTCCTCACCATTCTTGGTATAATTTTTGTCGAGCGGAAAAGCCCCACAGAGGCTCTGATGTGGGTTCTGGTTGTGGTGTGTCTGCCATACTTCGGTCTTTTGCTGTACCTTGTTTTCGGCAGTACCGTTCCTATTAAAATTACCGCTTGGTCAAGAGAGCGCAAGCTTCGCAAGCAGTTTGACGTTATCCCCCCTCAGCAGGAAGCTCCCGTCAGTGACGAGGAGATTTCCGACGAGGACAGAGAGGTTATCCGCTTTAACACCATCTACAACAACAGCCGGCTCACAAGCTATAAGGACATTGAGCTTCTCACCAGCGGTGAAGCTCACTACCGCAGGCTTTTCGGAGATTTAAAGGCGGCTAAAGACTGCATCTACATAGAATTTTACACCATACACCATGACATTATGGGCGAAGCTCTGGTAAAAACTCTCACCGAGAAAGCCAAAGAGGGCGTAAAAGTTCTGGTTCTCTGCGACTTTATCGCAAATATCTCCAGTCCACGCAGTATGTTTAAGCCGCTTATGGACGCAGGCGGACGAGTTATCAGAGTAAAGCCCTACCTCACCCACTACCGCAGCCACAGAAAAATTGTGGTCATTGACCATGAGATTGCATACATAGGCGGCATGAACATAGGCAAGCAGTACGCAAACCTTGCCGCAAAGAAGAACCCCTGGCGTGACACTCAGGTGCGTTTAACAGGTGCCTGCACCCAGATTCTGGAGCATTATTTCTTTTCCGATTTTCTCTGTGCCGAGCATAAACGGAACTGGAACGAAAGCATTAAGTATGTAAAGAGCATTCAGCTCCCCGAAGTACAGCAGAGCGGTCGTCTCTGTCAGTTCATCACCGGCGGCGTTGACAACCGCAAAGAGGGAGTCAAAATGTGCTATCTGAGCATGATACGAAGTGCAAAGCGCAGTATCAGAATTCAGTCCCCCTACTTTGTGCCTGATGTTTCAATACTTGAAGCTTTAAAAACTGCTGCGGCGGCAGGAGTTAAGATTGAAATTATGATACCCGGTATCTCCTCAAGCTTTTTCCTTGAGCCTGTCACCATGTACTATGCAGGTCAGCTTCTGGAATACGGCGCAAGGGTCTACCGCTACAACGGCTACATTCACGCAAAGACCATGATAATCGATGACGAGCTGTGCTGTATTGGTTCTGTCAATATGGATATGCGCAGTTTTCAGGTTGACGACGAGGTCTGCGGCGTGTTCTACCCCAATGTACTGGTGAAAAAATACAGCAGTATTTATGACGAAGATATAACTCACTGCAAGGAATACACATGGGACGAATATAAAACCCGCTCCACTTTTCAGCGCTTTAAAGAAGGTATATTCCTGCTTTTCGCTCCTCTCATGTAACAATTTTACGCAAAAAAGCGGACACCGCCGTGGTGTCCGCTTTTGGTTTTATTTAATTAAAATCAGCAGCTGACTTTGCCGTCATCAACGGCGACTATGCCCAGAATCTCATTTTTGCGCTTGAGGATATCGTCGGAAAGCAGCTGATTTATGAAGTTGTCAACGCCGACACGGTCAACAACTCTGCCCAGACGCTCGCCTGAAACACCCTGCTCACGGAAGAGGAGAAGAGCCTTTTCAATCATCTTCATAACCTCGTCCTCGCTGTACAGACCGGGTACAGGAGTGCCGGGGCGCTGAGTTTTGCCGAAGATACCGCCAATAAAGATTTTGAAGCCGAATTCCTTTTCCTTAACGCTGTTAAAGTAGCAGGCGTTAATGCACTTGCCGCAGTTGGTGCATTTCTCTTTGTCGATGGAAAGAACACCGTTTTCATCCTGAACTGCTGCGTGTACAGGGCATTTCTCGGTTACAGCGCACTTTTTGCAGCTGTGGCAAAGCTCTGCGCTGAATTCAGGCACACGTTGTGCCATAATTCCGAAGTCGTTGTATGCAGGCTTAACGCAGTTATTGGGGCAGCCGCCTATACCGATTTTGAACTTGTGGGGCAGCTTTATATCGTGCCAGCCAAGGTAGAACTCATTGAAAATGCGGGTTGCAAATTTCTGAGTGTCAACCAGACCGTGAACGCAAACAGTACCCTTGCAGGCAACAACAGGGCGAACCACAGCACCTGTGCCGCCGGTGACAAGACCCACAGACTCAGCCGCCTTGATAATTTTGTCTGCATCGTCGGCAGATATACCCTGAACCTCGGCGGTCAGACGGCTTGTAAATGCAACATTACCGTTGCCGTATTTCTTTGCTATGTCGGTTATAGTCTGCATCTGCTCATTTGTGAACAGACCGCAGGGAGCAACTATACGAGCAATAAACTCACCCTCATTTTTAGTGGCAATTATACCTTTGAACTTTAAAGCTTTCTTTTCTTCCGGTGTAAGATTAGCCATACCGTGTCATCCTTTCGATCTCTAACTCTGTAATATGTATTAAAAAAGTTCAGACCTCTGTAAACTGAACGATTTTACCTATCTCGTGCCAAACTTAAAAAACTGCAAGACATGAATTCTCTTGAATTTTAACATTGCAGAACCTATTTGTAAAATGCTAAAGTAATTATCTTTGTAATAAGTAAAAGCTTATATGTTTTTACTCTCTTGTTTAGCAAATGCTTTACACTGAGCTATAAATTCAAGCAGCTCCTCGGATAGATACTTTTTTCTATGATGCACCACGGAAAAATACCGCCTTAGCTCTATATCTCTTATTTCCGCACTGCAAAGCCGCCTCTGCTCCACTTCTTCCTCCACCAGTCTTTTTGATATGACGCTGACACCATGTCCGTCACAGACGGCGTTCTTTATTGCTTCGGAGTTATAGCAGTTCCACCGTACATTTATAGGAATGTTTTTCTTTCTCATTTCCTCCTCGAACTGCTTTCTTGTACCGCTTCCCTGTTCTCTCATTATAAAGCTCTCGCTCTCAAGCTCCTGTGCCGCAACACTCTCACGGTTTGCAAAGCGGTGGTCATTGGAGCAGATTAAAACCAGTCTGTCCTCTATAACGTCAGTGGAGACAAGCTCCTGATTACTGACTTTACCCTCAATGAGAGCTATATCAATCTCATTTTTCAGCAGCAGGTCTTCCAGTATATGGGTATTTGCAATCTCCACCGTTATTTCTATGTCCTCGAATTTCTCCCGCAGCCGCTTCAAAATCGGGCTTATAACACAGGTGCCAACGGTCATGGTAGCGCCTACCCTGATTTTTCGGAATTTGGAGGCGTTATCCAAAAAAGAATCCATGTCATTTTTTACTGCAAAATAGTTTTTCGCATGGGTGGCAAGCTGTTTTCCAACCTCTGTCAAACGGAGGCTGTTTGACAGTCTTTCAAAGAGCTTAACGTCGTACTCTTTTTCTATGTTGGCTATTGCCTGACTGACGGAGGACTGAGTTATGTACAGCTTTCTTGCCGTCTCCGTCATTTTGCCGCACTCTACTACGGTCAGGAAAATTTCCAGCTCACGATTTGTCATTCATGCCCCTCCCTGTATCTTTAATTCCCTCATTTTACTGCTGTATTTAAGGTTTGCTTATTATTTTTGATTATATCATAAGTTTAAGCTTATGGGAAGTATCACAATATAGATACTTTACACATCAATGCAACTGTGTTATCTTCTTTTCTGAGGTGATTAGATGCGTAAATTTATGGCTTATCTGCTGATTCTGGCAGGAATTATGGGATTGTGTGCCTGCGGAAAACCCAAAGCTCCCGCTGAAACTCTTAATGAGAATTCTGACGGAAGCAGGGAAACTGTTTCCTTTACCGACGATTTGGGACAGGAATTTAATATTGAAAGACCTAAGCAGGTTGTCACCATGATTGGAAGCTTTGCGGACATCTGGTGTCTTGCCGGCGGAAAGGACAGCCTTGTTGCCACTGCCGGTGACACTTGGACAAGCTTTGATTTAGGTCTGAGTGAGGACGTTCTGGATTTGGGAGCAATTAAAGAACCCAGCCTTGAGGTTCTGATTTCTGCCCAGCCTGATTTTATAATTGCAAGCTGTAACACCACTGCAAACCTGAATTTGCAGGAAACTTTCGCTGAAATGGGCATTAACGCCGCCTACTTTGACGTGCAGAATATTAACGACTACCTGAGAATGCTTAAAATCTGCACCCTGCTTACAGGCTGTGAGGAAAATTACAAAACCTACGGCGACCAAGTACAGGCTCAGGCAAATGCTGCCAGGGAAAGACAGGACGGCAGCGAGCCGGAGGTGCTGTGTCTCCGTGCAACCGGTTCAGGAGTTAAGGCAAAGAGCAGCAAGGACAATCTTTTAGGCGAAATGCTGAAGGATATGGGCTGCCGCAACATTGCAGACAGTGAAACAAATTTACTGGAAGAGCTGAACATTGAAGCCATCATAGATGCAGACCCTGAATACATTTTCGCAGTTATGCAGGGCTCAAACTCCGAAAAGGCAATGAAAGCCTTTGAAAATGCTCTGATGTCCAATCCTGCATGGAGCGAGCTTACCGCCGTTAAGGAAGGCCGATTTTATATATTAGAGCATGAACTTTTTAATCTGAAACCCAATGCAAGATGGGGGCTGGCATATGAAAAACTGGCAGACATTCTCTACCCGGAAAAATAAAAAACTTTTTCTCGCTCTGCTTTTGGTGGGGGTAATTATCGCCCTTATTGTAAGTATTTGCGTGGGTACTGTTTCCATTTCCCTTAAAGATATTGTAAACATCATCTTGGGAAATGAAGTCAGCAAAGCCCACGAACACATAATTTTATACGCCCGACTTCCCAGAACTCTGGGCTGTCTGCTGGCAGGAGCCGCGCTTGCGGTATCCGGCGCTGTGATTCAGACCGTGCTTTCAAACCCTCTCGCCGCACCTAACATCATCGGCGTAAACTCCGGCGCAGGAATGGCGGTTGCAATCGGATGTGCGTTCTTCCCTGCCGCCGTGAATTTTATCCCGTTTCTCGCCTTTTTAGGTGCGCTTTTGGGAATTCTTCTGGTGCTGTTTGTGGCAAAGAAAAACGGCGCTTCTAAAATTACACTTGTGCTGGCAGGCGTGGCGGTGAGCAGTATATTCGGCGCAGTTATTGACGCAGTTATAAGCTTTGTGCCTGATGCTCTGAACGGCTATTCAGATTTCAGAATTGGCGGATTTTCAAATCTGCCCATGAGCAAGCTGACCCCTGCCGTCTGGATAATTGTTCCCGCTCTTATTTTGCTAATCATGCTCTCCTCAGAGCTTGACATTCTCTCTCTGGGAACGGACACCGCAAAAAGTCTGGGTCTTTCCGCAAGGAAACTGCAAATCATCTTTCTGACTCTCGCCGCCGCTCTCTCCGGTGCGGCTGTAAGCTTTGCAGGGCTTTTGGGGTTTGTGGGTCTGATTGTTCCCCATATCATCAGAGTGATAGGCGGAGAGGACAGTTTATACCTGATTTTGGGTTCAGCCTTGGGCGGTGCTTTCATGCTGACAGTCTGCGACACTATCGCCCGAACCCTCTTTGCTCCCTACGAGCTTTCAGTGGGCATTATTCTGAGCTTTATCGGCGGGCCTTTCTTCATATGGCTTCTTTTAAAGCAGAGAGGCGGCCGAATCCATGATTAGTACAAAAAATCTCTCCGTAGGCTACGGCAATAACGTAGTTCTGTCGGATATAAACGTAGACTTTAAGTCCGGAGAATTTACGGTTTTGCTGGGGCCTAACGGCTGCGGTAAAAGCACCTTGATTAAAACCGTGCTTGGCTTACAGGAGAAAATTTCCGGGGAAATATTTGTAGACGGCGTAGAAGCTGAACAGCTTGACCGTCGGGAATTTGCCCAGAAAGCATCCTATATGCCTCAGAGTAGACCCACCCCCAATATAAGCGCCATGCGTATGGTGCTTCACGGTCGTTTCCCCTATCTCTCCTTTCCACGGCATTACCGCAAGGAGGATTTTGAGATTGCAAAAAAGGCTTTGGAGAGGGTGGACGCTTTGGAGCTTGCCAACAGTTATATGCCCCAACTCAGCGGCGGACAAAAGCAGAAAATCTATCTTGCTATGGTTCTGGCGCAGGATACGGACACGATTTTCATGGACGAGCCTACCACCTTTCTTGACATTGAACATCAGCTTCAAGTCATGGAAAATATCCGCACTCTGGTTAATGAGGGTAAATCGGTGGTCATGGTACTCCACGATATAGCTATGGCAATGCGCTACGCAGACCGTATTATTCTTTTTAATAAGGGCAGTTTGTTTGCGCATGGAACGCCGGAGGAAATTTATTCTTCTGGACAGATAGAAAAAGTATTCAATATAGGATTAAAACGAGTAAATACAGAGGACGGCTGGCAGTATTATTACGACAAAGCCGCCACGAACAGAGGTTAATATGGCTTATTTTCCTTTTTTTGCAGACATTGAAAATATGAATATTCTGGTTGTAGGCGGCGGCACGGTTGCTCTCCGAAAAATCGAAAAGCTCCTGCCCTTCTCCCCTGCAATCACCGTTGCTGCACCTCAAATTGACAAACGGATTACCTCATTAACGCTTAATATCATTCGCTCAGAATTTGAGCCTGAAATGCTGAATAGTGCAAACGTGGTAATTGCCGCAACGGATAACCAAGGAGTGAACCGCCAAATCGCACAGCTTTGCAGAGAGAAAAATATCCCTGTGAACGCCGTTGATGATAGAGACCAGTGCAGTTTTATTTTTCCCTCTCTGGTTAAAAATGGCAATCTCACCGTTGGCATAAGCACAGGCGGCGCAAGTCCAACCGCCGCAATATGGCTAAAGGAGCAGATAAACGCCATACTTCCTGACAATCTCCCCCTGATTCTGGATTATCTGGATAGCCTGCGCCCTGCCATAAAAGAAAGCGTAGCCACGGAGGAAAAACGAGCGGAAATTTACAAAGAGCTTTTCGCCCTGTGCCTGCAAAAAGGCAGTACCCCCAGTGACGAGGAGCTGAGAGAAATTTTAAGCGAGGAGAATGTGTAGTGGAAAAAACAGGACGGGTTTATCTGGTGGGTGCCGGCTGTGGTAACGCCGACCTTATAACTTTAAAAGGCTTAAACGCCCTTAAAAACTGCGATGCAGTGGTATATGACGACCTTATTGCACCTGAACTTCTGACTTTTGTACCTGAAAATGCTGAAAAGATTTACATGGGAAAGCGTGAGGGCAGACACTCCGCCACTCAGAACGCCATAAGCCAGAAGCTTGTTGAGCTGGCTTTGGAGGGTAAAACCGTTGTGCGCTTAAAGGGCGGCGATCCCTTTGTTTTCGGTCGTGTCAGCGAGGAGATTTACGCTCTGAAAGATGCAAATGTTCCTTTTTCCGTTGTCCCCGGAATTTCCTCCGCCATTGCCATTCCCTCCTCTGCGGGAATTCCCGTGACACACAGAAACCTCAGTCAAAGCGTACATATAATCACAGCCCACACCGCAGGCGACGGACTGCCGCAGGATTTAAAAGCTCTTGCACAGCTCCACGGAACTATCGTGATTTTGATGGGGCTTTCCCGAATTCGCTTGATTGTTGAAACGCTCACCTCTGCCGGTATGCCCCTTGAAACTCCGGCGGCGGTTGTTTCCGGCGGTAACTCCCCTTTCCACGCAACAGTTCGTGGAACGCTTCAAAATATATGCGAGGAAACTGAAAAAGCGAAGGTGAAAGCTCCTGCGATAATCCTTATCGGTGCGGTGGCGGCTCTCAATTTATCCGACACGGAAAACGCACTTTTAAGCGGTGTAAGCGTTGGAATTTCAGGAACTGCCGCAATCACGGAAAAGCTCCGCAGTCTCCTTGAGGATATGGGCGCAGATGTTGTACTTACAGGAAGTCAGAGCATAAAAACTCTGACTGTGGAGTTTAATATGGCAGAGTTGGGGTGCAAAAAATCATGGGTGGTTTTAACAAGCTCCAACGGCGTAAATCAGTTTTTCCGCCACCTGTCCATGCAGGAAACAGACCTTCGAGTTCTAAGCAGGTGCAAATTTGCGGTCATAGGTTCAGCCACCAAAAAGGCACTGAAAGAGCATGGTTTCCATGCTGACCTTTGCCCCGAAACATATACAAGTGAAGCTTTAGGCGAGCTTCTGCTTCAAACAGTAAAAAAGGATGAACCGATTTATCTTTTCCGTTCAGTTAAGGCAGATAACCGACTTTTTGAAAGCCTGAAACAGGAATTTGAGGTTTATAATTTCCCGACCTATGACACAGTTACTATGTCAGATGCTTCAAATTCTCACAATACCGAAAGCAGAAAACTTCACTACCTTGCTTTTTCCAGTGCCGACGGAGTGAAAAGCTATTTTGCCAGTAACGGCGCAGTTCCAAGGGGCACAAAGTGCGTGTGTATAGGTTCTGTCACCGCAAAAGCTCTAAAATCTTTTTCTGATGAGCCGTTCCTTACAGCAGAGGAAATTTCCGCTCAAGGCATTGTAGATGCCATTATAAATGACGTTAAAGAAAATTCATAAATATACAAAAAGGCAGACACAACAAGTGTCTGCCTTTTGCTGTCCGCTTAGTCTGTCGTTGCCTTTTCAAGCAGTGTCAGGCTCTTTTTCTCGCAGTCGATTTCATATTTTAAGCCCAGAGGAAACAGCCCTATCGGGTAGGCGTGACCCACATTTACATTGTACAAAATGGGCAGTTCAGGCCGTCCGGCTTCAAAGCCCACTACCTTTTTATAAACTTCCTTGTAGCTCTCGTACTTTTCCTTGTAGGCAGGCTTGCCCACCACAATGCCGTTTATTACATTCAAAATGCCCTGTGCCTGCAAATTACGCAAAAGCCAAGTGAGCATATCCTCGGACATATCGCTTTCACTGGTTTCAAGGAGCAGGATCTTTCCTTTCCAATCCTCCGGTTCAGGCCAGAGTGATGTACCCAGAAGCTCAGGGAACACGTCAACACATCCGCCCAAAAGCTCGCCCTTTACAACGCCCTCACCTTGTATAAGCTCGTAGCCGGTGTTTGGGAATTTTGGGGTTTCCTCCCCCATATATTCCTCGCCCCACCAGACCTTGTCCGTCTCATAACTGCAAAACTCGCTTGCGGGAATGTCTAAATTCTCCTGCGGTGAAAACAGGGTCTTTTCCATAGCCTGCTTCGTGTATGGATTTATTTCCACATACTCTGCAAGATTATTCATTACAGACAGGCCGTAATAACTCACCAGACCTGCCTTGTGCATCATAAAGTGATTGGTGGTGGAATCGGAAAATCCGGTGAAGATTTTGGGATTATTGCGGATAATGTCAAAATCTATAAAAGGCAGAAGTCTGATTGTGTCGTCTCCGCCTATGGCGCAGAATATGGCTTTTATGCTCTTGTCGGCAAATGCAGCCATCAAATCCTCCGCTCTTTTTTCGGGGTGCTGATAGAGGTAGTCAATGCCCTTTAAGGCGTTAGGCATTGCAATAAGCTCAAGTCCGTAGTCTCTTTCAAGCCGCTCTCTTGCAAGGTAAAATTTATGTATGAACGGCTCTTCCCCCAACATTCCACGGGAGAGAGACACCACGGCTACTTTATCGCCCCATTTTAAGCTCTCTGGTTTTATCATTTCAGTTTTCCTCCGGATACTGAATTTTATAGCTGTTGTCGTTAAAGTCAACGCTTACAACTGTTCCGTCGCTGAATGTAGTCCTCTGCTGTTTCCAGTCATTATTCAAAAACTCGTGCTTCACCATCTGGCATTTTGCCACCCGCTCCTGCAATGCGGCAACTATGCGGTAGCGTGCAATCTCCTCGTCAAGGTGCTTTTCTGCGGTGGGGTCATCAAATGCGCCGTCGCAGTTGGGGTATGCGCCGTCCTTATCCATGTAGGCTCCGCCGCCATTTAAAAGAGCGTAAAGCATGTAGTCCTCTTCTCCCTCTCGCTTGTCCATAAGCCATGGCAGAATAAGGCAGTCGTGATAAACAAGGTTAAATAGCGGGGTAGGTATGCCCTTTCTGGGGCTGCCCGGTGCCTGAAGCATAAAATCATATGGGCCATAGTGGCAGAAAACAAGGCTCTGCATTGCCCAGTCCGTCACTTCCTCTGAGCTTGGAAGTATACCCTTTGAGATGAGATAATCAAAGCAGGCTTTGCGGTACCGGAAGCACTCTCTCCTGCTCATTCTGTGTCTGGGATTTGCACACTCGTCTCCCTCGTTGCAGGTGAAAACGTCCAGATAAGAAGCCTCCAAGTGTATGCCATGCTTCAAGACTTCCTCAAAATTTCGCTTCACATAATAGGGTGCCTGAGTGGTGCAGAGATAGCTCTGTCTGCCGCCTGCCCAACGAGAAACATCTAAAATACTGCCATCGGGAGATTTGCAGGCAAATTCCTCGTCGAATGTGTCCGCATCAAAATAGTAGTCTCTGTACTGGTCGTGAAGTCCGAACATATAGCCGCACTCCTGCGCCGTGTCGGACAGCTCCCTTAAGCCTTCCCAGCCGCCGGCTTCTTTGCAGGCAGGCAGATAGTCAGGGTGCTTGTTATCGTAGCCCGGCTGACCCCAACCGTCAAGGTGGAGGTAAAGCTTCTCAACGCCCTTTTCCTTGTAGTGTCTCAGCTCCGCTGAACGCTGAGAGAAAGGCACAAGATTATCGTTCTGGCTCATGTCCTCCTCATTATAAAACAGAGTGCCGGGGTTAACGTGGGTTTTTATGCCCTTGTGAACTATGGCAGAACCTATAAGCTTGTCTACATTGGGATTTCTCGCCGCTTTCTCTGCCAGAGTTGTTAAAAGTCCTGTCTCTAATGCGTACTTTCTGTACACCTTGCAGAGGGAATTATAATCGCAGTTATTCAAAATTGTGTAGCGCACCACACGGCGGTAGTCCATTTTTCCAAGACTCGGCAGCCAACGGAAGCCAACATGGGTGTATGGGCCGCTTGCAGGGTGGTCTACCTGAAATGCGGCATCCCAAGGCTGCTGACAGATTGCAATATATCCGCTGTCGGGTCTGACCTGACCGAACCATGGCATATAAGCGGTATTGCTGCAAAGCTGACCGTCAAAGCTCAGCTTTCTAACCTCATTCTCCCAAGTGTTGGGCAGAAGCAGGCCTTGCAGTATATTCAAAACGCTGTAATATTTGTCGCTTCCCTCGTCAAATTCCATGTGACCGGGCCAGTAAACCGCCTCTATGTCCTCGTCAGAAAGTGGAATAAACTCGAAATACACGTCCCCTGTGCTGTATTCTATCCAAGAAATAGTCTCGAAAGCCAGATTCAGCTCTTTTTCTCCGAGCTTAAAGCCTGAGTAGGCAGAATGTATGCCCACGCCTACGCCTGTTTTCCATTTTTCGTGACTTATATTTTCAGCCGCAGAGAAGAAAATCTCCTCTCCGGACTTCATTTTTATTCTTGCCTTGAAGTCCTCCGCCCACTTCCACTGACTGTCAGAAGCAGTGATAGCAAAATTCAGCGTCTCTTCATTAAAATTCAGGCGGACACTCCCGCTCTCAACGGATATAATTCCCATAACGAACTCCCAAAAAATTCAAAAATTTACTGATTTATAGTAACACATTTTTTTCTTCATATCAATATACTTGCTTTTTCTCCCAAATGGTATTAGTATGGAGAGTGCCGCAATGACGGTAAATCAGCAAATTAAGATTTAATATAGATAGGAGTTATTTTTATGAAAACAGTTCCTCAGCGTTTAACTGAATTCCGTGCAGCCATGAAAAATCACGGCTGTGACATCTTCATCATGCCCTCTTCTGACGCTCACGCCAGTGAATATGCCCCCGCTCACGACACTGCATGGGAGTATTTTTCCGGCTTCTCCTGCGAGAACTCCAACCTGCTTGTTAGCTTGACCGAAGCCGCCCTCTGGGTTGACGGTCGTTTCTTCGGTGCTGCCGACAAGGCATTAAACGGCACCGGTGTTCAGTCCATGCACATGGGTGTCAAGGGTGTTCCCACTGTCAAGGAGTGGCTTGAAGAAAAGCTCAGTGCAGGAATGGTTCTGGGTTATAACGCCGAAACCATGCCCTTGACTCAGATGAGAAGTCTCAAAGACATTTGCGATAAAAAGGGTGCAGAGCTTCGTGACCTGCCTTTGGTAGATGAGGCATGGACTGAGGATCGAGCTCCCCTGCCTGCAACTCCTGCCTGGATTCTGGGCAATGAGTACGCCGGAAAAGGTGCTGACGAAAAGCTGAATATTTTCCGTGGCAAGCTGAAAGAGGAAAACTGCGACAGCGCCGTTATAACCTCTCTCGACAGCATTGCATGGCTCTTCAATCTCCGTGCTGCTGACGTGGACAACACTCCCTACGCTCTGGCATTTTCCTATGTGGACATGGAGAGCGCAGTTCTGTTTATGGATTACAGCCGTCTCAACGCTGAGGGTGTGGAGACACTTAAAAAGGCAGGCGTAAGCCTTATGGGATACAAGGATATGCCTGAATTCCTCGCTAAAAATGAAAAGGCTCTGAAAGTTCTGGTTGACCCAAGCGCTCTGAACGCCGCTTTAAATAACGCTCTTCGCTCAAATGCTAATTTCACCGTAGTTGAGGGCAGCGACCCCATTGCACTTTTAAAGGCAGTTAAGAACGAAACTGAGCTTGAATGCACCAGAAAAGCACACATTTATGACGGTGCTGCTATGGTTAAATTCCAGATTGAACTGGAAAAGAGACTATCTAACGGCGAAAAGCTGAGAGAGACTGACATTGACACTATCCTGCACAAGTACCGCAGCGCAAACCCCGGCTTTATCGTGGAGAGCTTCCCCACCATTGCCGCCTACGGCGAAAATGCCGCAAATATGCACTACGCTCCCAAAGCAGGCGCAGACGCTGAACTTAAAAACGAGGGCTATCTCCTTGTAGACAGCGGCGCTACCTACTACGAGGGTACTACCGACATCACCCGTACTTACGCTGTGGGCGCTCTCACTGAGGAGGAAAAGCTCGCTTACACAAGAGTGCTTCGCTGCCATATTGATGTTGCTATGGCTGTCTGGAAAGAGGGCGCAACCGGCGGTGAGCTGGATATGCTGGCACGTCAGCCCATGTGGAGACATATGCTTGACTACCGCTGCGGCACAGGTCACGGCGTTGCTCACGTTGGTGCTGTCCACGAAGGCCCTCAGAGTCTCAGACCTCACAACGGCATTGTGTTCGTTCCCGGTATGATTATCACCGACGAGCCGGGTATTTACGAAGAGGGTCACATGGGTATACGCATTGAAAACGAGCTTGAGTGCGTTGAAGCAGGCGAAAGCGAATACGGTAAATTCCTCCGCTTTGAGCCTATCACCTTTGTGCCTATCGACATGAGCTGTGTTCTGGCTGATGAACTGACAAAGGAAGAGAAAGAGTGGATTAACGGCTATCACGCCGCCGTTCTGGAAAAACTCAGTCCCCTGCTGAGCGAGGAAGAAATCAAGTGGCTTGAGGTCAAGTGCGCCGCTGTCTAATATACTTAAAAAAGCTGCTACCTTATGGGTTAACAGTGACAAGTAACTATTAGGTTATTTGCCGCAGGAAACGGTGTGACCGTCATGGTCACGCCGTTTTTCTGCGTTTATATGGCAATTATGCGATCATGGGTTCGGAAAGGACCGGAATATTGACTTCGTCCACAAAGTTGAAGTAGATCTTGATTTTCTGCTTTCGCTTGCCGCTGGACTTGTCCGGTGCGAACACTACGATTTTCTTGA
>SAMEA104404103__coassemble_1018_pt1 | contig 18187 bp, 14 predicted proteins | sample SAMEA104404103__metabat2_high_PE_032 | metagenome-assembled genome bin SAMEA104404103 (sample SAMEA104404103) | Balaenoptera acutorostrata
GCACCCCTTCGAGTACATCAAGGTTAATCCAGTCGGCCACATATCGGACAGGCTCACAGAAATATGAATATTTTTTCTCCTTGAAATGTTTCATTGACTCGGTATTATTTTTCGCTCTGAAAGCAATGTCATAATATCCATAACCCAGCTGGGACGGTCTTTTCTGATTTCATTTTTAGGGGTATTGGTGAAATAAATTAGCTGCATCAGGGTAGGCTGTGTATCATTTTTCAGCATTATATACTGAGCCTCGCTGTTTTTTATTCCGTATACTGCTTCAACGGACTGGCTGTCAATAGTACCGTGGGATTCTTCAAGCAGCTCCATTTCATTCACAAAGAAATCTCTACTTTTTTCAAGATCAGATACACTAACGCAAATTCTTTTAATACCATTATCAGCAGAACTCATCACAGAACCTCCTGTCAAGTGCTAAAGCTTAAAATACTATTGCTGCCGATGCCGACACGATAACGACACCGGCAGCATCAGAAAAAAGGAAGAATATTATGCTGACACTTTATTAGACTTTGTAAACGTTCTTATCTTCGAAATTAAGATTGTCAAGATCCAGCAGGCCGTATTCCTTCATGGAGCGTGCAATCTCTCTGGGATCAGTGCCTGTGTAGGCCTCTGGGTCACGGAGGAAGTCATTGATGGCTTCTGCGCACTCGAAAGCATAGTCGAGGAATAACATGATTCCGCCGCCCTCAACTATTTTAATCTTGTTGACCTTGGAGGAGAGCATATCGGCTGCTTCCTTGATAGTCTTGAAGAGAGGAGGCTTAACGCAGTCTCTGTCGCCTACCAGCTGCAGTGAAGGCTGAGTGATGGAGGGAAGAACTCTCTGCAGGTCGAAGGTCAGAAGAGCGTTGATCATATCTCGGCCGCCCTTATCATAGTGCAGCAGGTTTGCGATAACTGCTCTCTGAACATACTCGAACTTGCTGTCCGGGTTCTCGCGGTACTGCTCATTCCAGTACTCAACCATATGTGAACCATCTTCTTTTCTCTGGAGAAGTCCGGACTCCAGACCGATAAGATCACCGGGGTTCAGTTTCTTAGTGTAAGGCATCCTATTGCCGCCGATCATGTCACGACGTGCTGCCTTGGACTTTCTAAGCTCGTCGCCGTAAATTGCAAGACCGCCGAAGATGAGCTTGTCAACTCTCTCGGGATAGCGGGAAGCCAAGTCTGCCATAATGACAGAACCTGAATGCTGGCCTACAAAGCTTGCCTTCTCAATTCCCAGATCATCCATGAAGTCAATGAAGCTGTCGGTAAAGTCGGTAAATTCAAACCAGCCGGGAGCTGCGGGAGAGAAGCCGAAGCCCAGGGAATCGGGAGAATATACGGTGTGCTCTTTTGCTACGATAGGCAGAACGCCTTCATACTCGAAGTTATTCCACCAGCACTGGTGGATAAAGATAACGGGGCTGCCCTGACCCATAGTCTCATAGTACATCTGGGTTCCGGAACGTTTAAGATTTGCAAAGCCTCTTTTAACCTGCTTAAGATTGGTTGCCATAGTTAATCTCCTTTCGTTAGAGAAAATGAAATGTTTATTTTAGCTGACGCCGGCCGGACATCAGGCAACAACTTTTTAAAGCTCAACAGCGGCCCAGAAGCCGTCGTTAATGGCGCTGGTAATTGTATCGGGTGTGTTGGCGTCGCCCACAACGATAACCTCCTTATCCCCGAAGGAATCCTTAAGAGCGTTCACGGGCTTAGTACCAAAGGCAATGACAACCGAGTCGGCGCTTAAAGTCTTTTCCTCACCGCTCTGCATGTCCAAAACCTTAATTCTGCTGTCCTCGAAGGCCTTGATCTGATGATTGCAGAGAATCTCCACATTTGCTGCGGCCAGCTTCTTCATCATAACGATTCTGGTCATAAGCTCTTCCTTAAGGATAAGGTCAGGCAGCATTTCCACGATAGTCACGGTGCAGCCACGCTCTAAAAGCTCCAAAGCAGTTTCCACACCCACCTGACCGCCGCCGCAGATTACAACATGTCCGCTGACTTCTTTCTTGTGCAGCAGAACATCCTGAGCCACTGCGATTTTCTCGTCGTGGATACCGGGGATATTGGGGATAAGCGGCTCGGCTCCGGTGCAGAGGATAACTGTGTCTGCATCTATTGATGAGACATTTTCAGGGGTGATTGGAGTATTGAGGTGGACAGTGACATTTTTAAGTCTTGACAGCTGCACATTGAAAAAGTTCGGGATGTGATTCAGAATATCCTTGCAGGGAGAGCTTGATGCGATTCTTAGCTGTCCGCCGCCGAGCCTGTCGCTGGCTTCATATAAATCTACCTGATGACCTCTCTGAGCTGCAACGTAGGCGGCTTCCATGCCCGCAGGGCCTGCGCCTATAATTGCAATTTTTTTGGGGTCATCGGATTTTCCTGTTCTTCCGTTGGGGAAGCGGCTTTCACGGCCTGCAATGGGGTTAAAGGTGCAGCGCAGAGGCATCTGACCGAATACACGCTTACCTATGCAGTAGTTGCAGTTGATACAGAGTCGGAGACCTTCCTCATCGCCCTTTTCGAGCTTCTTCACATAGTCAGGCTCAGCGATCCACTCACGGGACTGGGAGATGAAGTCTGCCTTGCCATCAGCCAGAACCTTTTCAGCAACATTGGGATCATACATACGACCCTGAGCAAATACAGGGATATTTACAACGGATTTAATAGCCTCGGAGAGGTGCGCAAGAGTTGCCTCGGGCTGGTAGATGGTAGGAATCATCCACTCAACAGTCTCAAATACTGCTGCCTCGCAGTCGATAGCTGCAACGCCGTCCCGCTCCATCCACTGACATAGAGTTTTTGACTCCTCAATGCCACGGCCTGCATCACCCAGGTATTCGTCTATTGACATACGGACTATAATGGGGAAGTCCTTGCCGCACTTTTCCTGAACACTCTCAATAATCTCGTGCAGCAGACGGTAGCGGTTTTCCAGGCTTCCGCCGTATTCGTCGGTACGGTTATTGAACCAGGGAGTAAGGAACTCGGAAATCAGATAGCCACCGATGGCGTGAATTGTTACTGCGTCAAAGCCTGCACGCTTTGCGTTCAGACAGCTGTACCCCATGCAGTCGACAATGGTGTGGATTTCATCGATGCTGAGGGGACGGACAGGAGCACCCACAAAGCGGGATTCAAGAGTACCGGGAGCCACGCGGGTTTCGTTGTAAACACCCTGACTGCCCTTGTCGTAGGGCCAGCCCAGAGACTGAGCGCCACCGCCTGCGCTTATATTTATGGTACACTTTGCACCGTAGCGGTGAATGGCCTCGGTCAGGTCAGACATCATAGGCACATACATATTGTCATCAACACGGATGGAACCGGGGTAGGGGTCAATCTTATCCACTTTGGTTGCTCCCTGAGCGGAGTGAACGGTGATAAGACCGCAGCCGCCCTTTGCGCGAGCCACATAGAAGTCGATGATCTTGTCGGTGATTTCACCATCAGAGGTTGCGTAAAGGGTTTCTGTGGGTCCCATTACCACACGGTTCTTAATGGTAAGATTTCCGATTTTACCGGGACTCAGAAGATGTGAAAATTTTTCTGACTTTGCGTTCATTACAATTCCTCCTGTTTTTCGCTTTTTATTCAGTTTCTTTATTATAAAGTTTCTTTACTATTAACTAATCAGATTATATTATGTCTTTATGAAAAAAACAAGATGGAAAGATAACCAAATTTAAGCTCGCATATTTAGTTAAATTTTTGACACCTTGTGAATTATATGATTATCTCGCATTATATGTCAGAAGATTTCCGAAGATCATATTCAGTCTTTACTTCGGTAAATTTAGGATTGAAATTCCAAAAGATTTGTTTATAATATATAATTAAGATAATAAATTGATTGTCTTAGTGATTTAAGAAACAGAGGAGCTTAGTATGAATGCTCAGATAACCAAAATGCCGTCCAGCAAAGCTTATTCAAAGCAAGAATCGCTGATGCTGGATTTTCTTTTTCTCAGTGAAGAAAAGCTGGCTTCAACATTTACAGAATACTTTAAAGAAAATTATGGCTGGACAGTAGCTCAGACCCGTGCTATGTGCTATTTGAAGCTTGAGGGAAGCCTCCCTATATCTCAGCTTGCAGATAAAGTGAATTCCAGCCGTCAACATATGACCTATCTTATTGACTCTATGGTGGAACGAGGCCTGGCGGTACGCAGCAGCGACCCGAATAATCGCCGTAATGTAATTGTGGAGGGAACTGAGGAGGGTCTTAAAATGCTGGATACCGGCGAGCGAAGGCTTATAAGTCATCTGCTGCACAGCGTATACAACACAGAAAATGAAGACCCGCATGAACTCATAGAGGCTATAAGCAAGATATGCAGATTCCTGAATAACTTCGATATTAGCGTTCAAAATATTCCGGAAATTGAAAGATAAAAAAACAGATGCATTGAGCAGCATGGCACTGCCCCCTCTGACGACCGAGCTGTTCAGTCAGCAGCATTTCAACCTGAGAGAAAACAAATTTAAAAAACGAACCACATATGAAAACTTATGCTTCCGAGAAACCGTACGGTTGTCCAGGAAACATTTTTCTTCGCAGATTTTTTTCACGCAGACCCCCTCTGTATGCAGCAAAGATTACATCATAAACGGGCTTGTCATCCCCCCTGTTCTATACGCCGTGTTTTGGATATGCGTAAATCATGCTTACTACAAAAATAGAGAGCAGCTCTTCGTGAACTGATAATTCGATTGAAAATTAAATTGTAAATAAAAAGACCGCATAACAGACTTAATTGTCTGCTATGTGGTCTTTTCTATTAGCATAATACTATTATAATACAATTTCAATTTACCTGCCGAAGATTTGCTGGCGCTGGGCATCGTCAATATTCAAAAGGTCGCAAACCTTATCTATATTATGGATTTCACGGTCATAGTCCAGAACATAGCTTCTAAGCTCGTCCACTCTATAAAGCCATGAATCATAACTCAGATCCCAACGCTCTCTATCCCGCTCCACCTCAGGGTCTATAAGCGCCTGAAGCTGGTCGATTTTAGCCAGAACATTCTCATTTGACAGGGTGCTTTCGTTAAGCTCCTTGAAACGCTCAATGAACTGAGTACGGAAGCTGTCATTTTGAAGCAGAGCATTTATAAGGCTTGGCATCAGGTAGCCTGTATTTCCCTGATCTCTCAGCAGAATTGAAAAATCTCCCTCCGGTGAATAGAACGCCCAGTCCAGATCATAGAAGCTGAACTGCCATTTATTGCCGTTTTCGGGGCTGCGGAATATTTTCAGATTGCCCTGAATGTCCGTATTTGCGCTGTATCCCTCAAAGATTACCCAATCTATAAGACTGTCTACGTCAAGGACACTGCACACCTGATTATAATTTTCCTCAAGGCTCATATCATTATTCCAGCAGAAGTCCAGAACCTCATTCCAGAAAGAGCAGCCCATGGGAGCAGGGAATTTAATGCACTCCACGCTGTCCTTGCTGACACCCGCATGAGAGGCGTAGAACTGGCGGTTCAAATCCTCTTTTAAGCAGAAAATTCCGTAATATTCGCCGTTTACATACAGCACGCAATATTTGCTTGCCTGAGTATAAAGGGAATCAGAGCCTTCAAGGCAAAGCTCCTGAAACAGCTCGTTTCTGATAATTGAGAAAGTATAGTCCTGACCTGCCCGTATGGAAAGATTTGAAAATTCATCTATTCCGTTTCCGAACACATCGCCTTTCAGCATTCCGCCGTGGCAGCCCTTAAAGGAAACTCCCATGCTCTTTTTAGGCAGTCCCAGACTTGTATAGCCTTTCATGGTGACACTGCATCGGTGATTAAAGGCGGCAGGGTCATTATACAATGCCAGATTTGCCTGCAAGGTTTTACCCTTGTAGCCGTCCATATACATACCTTTAAACTCCGCCGGCTTATCTACCATCAGGCTCAAAACAGGCAGGCTGTGATTTTCATTTATTATATAGCTGTAAGAAACCGCAGGACTGGGAAGAGCGTCCTCCTCCACAGCTACAGCACGCAGAACCGAACTGCTTTCAAAGCTTACAGGCTCGCTGTATTGGGCAGACTCCTCCGTGGGCAGGCTGCCGTCTGTTGTGTAAAATATCTGTCCTTTGGCGCTGAGTTCTGCGCTTACAGACTCCACGTCATTGAAAACGCCGTCCTCGCCGAGAAGCTCAGGGACAGCCGACACACGTCTTTTACCCTCGCCGTTTTCTTCGCCCATTGTGGGTGCGGCAAAATAGAAAAATCCGTTTCTGTCTGCCATTCTGCCCATACTTCCGCCCACGGGTATATCATGCAGATGAACAAAATCCTTGATATTGCCCTGACTGTCGGACAAAAACAGCTTCTCGTCCTCAGAATTCAGAGAGAAATTACAGTGCGTCTTATAAGCATCGCTCAGGCTCTCGTCTCCAGAGCAGAACACCACCTTCCGCTCGCCTGCCGCAAGTGTTATATCGGGCAGCTGCCATTTATTCAGCTCCTTTGAGTCGTCAGACAGGAAGAATTCGGAGAGATTAACTTCATTTTCAGAGGTGTTTTTCAGCTCTACCCAGTCATATTCCGTCTCTGAATAAACAACCGCCTCATTTATCACAAGAGGACTTTCCGCTGTAAATGAAGAAGAAAAGGCTTCGTACCCTGCGTGAGTGTTTTCATAGCCTGGAGTTACCCATATTTCAGGCACAAGCTCGCCCTCGCTGTTTAAAGCCAGTGAAACGTCATCGCCTGTTGGAGCGCAGAAAGCAGAAGCTATCACCGTTCCCTCAGGGTCACAGAGAAACACAGTCTCACCCTCAGACAGAGAAAAACCGCTGTGCATAGGCAGGCTGCTGTCCCCAGAGCAGAAGATAAGCAAATACTCCCCCGCTGCTATGCTGCACTGAGGGAAGCTCCATTTTGCCTCCCCTTCCCTGTCGCTGAGTGTCCACGAAGAAAGCTCTATGCTCTCATCTGAGACATTCTGCAATTCAAGCCAGTCCGGAAATCCACCGCTCTCGTCACGAAGTGAGCTGCTGTTATGGTACATAAGCTCGGAAATTTTAATTTTTCCGGCAAAAGGACTTTCTTTCACCGTCTCTTCCTCGGTAGCTGTCTGAGCATCGCCGCAGGATGACAGGAAAATCATGGAAAACAGCAGAATTACCGCCGCAAAAAGGGTTAATATCTGATTGGCTGATATTTTTTTAAGCATATATTTTCGCCTCATTTTTTATTTAAATTTTATTTTACCATAATGAAAAATTATAGCAATACCGGCGGCAGTAAATGTTATACATTTTTAACTTTCTGCCTGAAATTATTACGGAAGCGGTGTTTTAATCCATAATTTTCAGCCTCAAAAGTATAATTAGTTAAATTGCGCTTAATGCGCTTGACAAAATTCGGCGGTACTGCTAAACTCGTACAGCATTTCCAAGTTTTTCATGTTTTAAAATAAAACTCAGACAGCGCAACGGTGTGTTATCTGAAATTCTATGAAAGGTAAAATTATATGAGTTCCTTACCAAAAGAAAACAAATATGAGATGGACATGTGCACCGGCCCGCTCCTGCCCAAGCTCGTTTCCTTCACTGTTCCGCTGCTGCTGGCATCCGTTTTGCAGCTCATGTTTAACGCCGTGGACGTTATCGTGGTGGGTAAATTCAGCGGAGATCAGGCTCTTGCCGCCGTCGGTTCTACCACCGCCCTTATTAACCTTATCATTAACCTTATGACCGGTATTTCACTGGGCGTTAACGTTATAGGCGGCAGGCTTTACGCCCTCAAAGACAACAAAGCTCTGGGAGAGCTTGTCCATACTTCAATCAGCTTTTCATTCCTCGGCGGTCTTGCCCTTGTGGTCTTGGGGCTTTTACTCTCCGGGCCTGCGCTGACACTTATGGGTACTCCTGACGGTGTCTACGAAATGGCAGTGCTGTATATCAGAGTTTACTTCCTCGGTATGCCCTTTTTTATGGTGTACACCTACGGCGCCGCAATCCTGCGCTCTGTGGGAGACACAAAGCGCCCCTTGATTTACCTCTTGATTGCAGGAGTTATTAACGCCGGTCTGAATTTAGTTCTTGTTATCGTTTTCCATATGGGCGTGCTTGGCGTTGCCATTGCCACCGTTGTTTCTCAGGTAATTTCCTGCGTTCTGGTTCTCAAATGCCTGTGTAAAACCGAGAGCAGCTACAAGCTCCATTTTTCACAGCTTAAAATTCACAAGAAATATCTTGGACCGCTGTTTAGAATCGGCCTCCCTGCCGGTCTGCAAAGTCTGGTCATCAACTTCTCAAACGTGCTGCTTCAGTCCTCCGTAAACTCTCTGGGTGACATTGCAATGGCAGGCTACACCGCAGCTCACACTATTATCGGTTTTCTCTATGTATCCGCCAACTCATTCACCCAGACCTGCATGAGCTTTATGAGCCAGAACTACGGAGTGAAAAACAAGAAGCGAATGGACAAGGTTTTACTGGACTGCACCCTCTTGTCCGCCGGAACTATGTTTGTCATGGGTACTGCCGTTTACATTTTCGGTGAAGGCATACTGAAAATGTACACCGACAGCGCCGAGGTTATACAGTGCGGTATGCAGGTTTTCATGTACACCACTACCACCTACTTCATTTTCGCCCTCATGGATTTACTCCCCGGTGCATTGAGAGCCTGGGGCTATTCCATCGTCCCCATGATTATGTCTGTGGTGGGTACAGTAGGCGCAAGAGTGTTCTGGATTTACTGTGTATTCCCCTTCCACCGCACTCTGGATTTTCTGTTCATCTCCTATCCCCTTTCATGGGTTGTCACCCTCGTAATGCAGGCTTTCTATCTGTATTACGTCCGCAAAAAAGTGTACAGAAATTTGCTTGAAGGCTGATTTTGCTGTATCTTTTAATTAAACGTAATAAAATACTTAAAAAAAGCGCATTCGGCATTAAACCGAATGCGTTTATTATTTTCTGTAAGTCTTAAATCAGACAACCATGACAGCAACGCCGTCAGGAATTGCAACGATAGAACCGTCCTTGATGCCCTTGGCTGCCAGAATCTCGTCTGCCTTTGCAAGTGCTGCCTCCATGGAGTGAACAGGAATCATGTGCATATCGCTTATCATCTCATCGGGAGCGTCGGAAATGAAGATAACAGTTGCCTTCATCAGTACACGAGCGAAGATCTGTGCCTCCCACTGGTCGGGAATAGTCTCGTCGGGGGGAGTCTCCACAAATTTCTTCATCATGCGCTCAAGATTCTTCTCGTCTCTGAAGGTTTCGTAGAAGGTTTCGCTGCCGTGGCCATCGCTGGAGGAGGAAACCATGATGATAACGCCGCCCTCTTTGACAGTAGCCTCTGCTGCGGTCATGCCCTTAACGGACTGATAAATGTTCTGGTCGAGAGGATAGCCGCCGTTGGTGGAGATTGCAATATCGGCGGGCTTTGCTGCTACCTTGCACTGAGTGCAAAGGAACTCACGGCCTGCACGGTGTGCAAGGTCTACATCACCTGCTACTGCGTAAATTGCATCCTTCTCGCTGTTGACAACAACATTGACGATGTATGCAAGATGTGCGGCACGAGCTGCGTAAAGCATATCATTGTGTATGGGGTTGCCCTCGATTATACCGGTACGGGAGTGAGGATCGGCGATGAACTGGCCGTTGTGGTTGTACATAACGGTCTTGCGAGATGCAATACCGGGAAGAACGCTCTTACGGCCGCCGGAGAAGCCGGCGAAGAAGTGAGGCTCAATGAAGCCCTCAGCAACCAGAAGGTCTGCCTCTGCAGCCTCACGGTTGATTATCAGGTTACCGCCGGAGGGCAGCTTGCCGATATTTACCTGATTTGCAGTGTCGTCGCAATCGTGGACAACAATTCTCTCGTTGTTAACGATGTCCTCGCCGAACTTGCCAACCAGCTCTTCTCTGGTGGTTTCACGGTGGCAGCCGGTAGCTATGAGAATAGTAATTTCTGCATCAGGATTGCCCTTGCGAATCTCTGCCAGCATATGAGGAATGATTACCTTGCTGGGCACGGGGCGGGTATGGTCGCTTGCGATGATGACAACCTTTTTCTTGCCCTCAGCCATGACTGCAAGGCTGGGAGTGCCGATGGGGTTTGCCATAGCCTCAAGCACCAGCTCGTCAGGGGATTTGGGTGCAACGTAATTGTGCATATTAGATACCATAGTGCCTGCGAAGCGGTTCTCAGGTATATCGAGTGACAGGGTCTTTTTTCCGTAAGGGAAGTTTACAACTGGCATTATTTTTTCTCCTTTAAATTGAATATACTAATTTATTATGCCTCGGGTTTTGGCTTTCCGTTTCCGCTATGCAGGTGTTTTATAGCAGCTGCTGCCGGGTAGTGCCAAAGTTTGAGGATGTGATAACATTAAAAAAGTCAAAAAATAAGTTTTTAGCACGCATTGATGTGCCGGAGAGTTTTTGTTAAAAAAACTTCAAAATTTCGACTGTTTTGTCACAACTTATGTATTTTTTGTGCGCTATGATTGCATCGTTGTAAAATTATAATTGCATTATGTAAAAAAAGCAAGAAAAAAATGGAAATCTATATGTTAAAATTTATATTAACTCACTTTAAACGCACAAAAGACCTGCCGAAGCAGGTCTTTCGTGAATGGAGCAAATGAAAATCCTGAATAAATCAATCACAGTTTTAAACTTCCGGACAGAAATCATTCGCTTTATTTTATGCAACTTTGTTCTCCAGCCACATGGCAACGCATTTTTCGTCGATACCGAAGTTTTTGGAGAGGAATGCAACGCTTTCGTTCAGGTTCATGTTACGGAGGCGCTCGAAGTTGGTGCTGTGAGGTTTCTGCTCAATCTCACGGCCCTCAATGTAGCCGCACTCGTAGCACATATACATATCAATTTTTCTGTGGTCGTCCATTACCATTTCATGTCCGCAGCAAGGGCACTTCATAACTAAAACCTCCGTTCAATTAAGCATTTATATCTTCGTTATTAGTTTTCGTTTTATTGGGTGAGCTGTTTTTAGCTCAGGCTACGCTGTTCTCCATCCACATTGCAACGCTTCTCTTGTCAACTCCAAGATTGTTGGAGAGGAATGCGATGCTCTCATTTAAGTTCATATTGCGGAGGCGCTCAAAGTTGGTGGTGTGGGGCTTGGGCGCTGTATCACGGCCCTCAATGTAGCCGCACTCGTAGCACATATACATATCAATTTTTCTGTGGTCGTCCATTACCATTTCATGTCCGCAGCAAGGGCACTTCATAACTAAAACCTCCGTTTATATAAAGCTAAAAGCTTCTGATTTTTTTACTTTGTTTCCCGTGTTTGTTATTTCTTTCACTTTCTACTGTGATTATAGCTCTATGTTAAGCAATTGTCAATAGCCTTAGTTAATTTTTTCACTTTTCTTTTGCCGTTATTTTGTATCTTTCTGTGTTTGTTTTGTTGTGTTAAATAATCGTCAATGCGCATATATGCCATGTCTAAAGGCAAAAAAGCTGTTAAATATGAAAAGGGACGGTAAATCAGTGCAAAATCCGCTCTGTATCGTTAATTTCTTATCAGTTGGTTTAAATCATGGTAAACTGGCAGAGAGCGAAAGCCGACAAATAATTGTTATTTTTCTAACCATTCATCTCAGTCTTTCCCCTTCCCTCTTATCTCCGAAGTTCATCTTGCTTCCCCCCCTCGAAATTCAGCGTCTGCCTCCCTTTTAAAATCTGTAAAATCGCTTTCCTCGCCGCTCATTTGCAGGCTGGAAAAATGCTTTTGTTCCGTTCCCGTACAAACAGCAAAAAGCTTTCATTGCTTGCACCTGATTAAGTGCAGTATTTTACGTTCATGCTCAATTTAGCAAATATTCAAATACACAAAATTTCGTTTAATTAAGTAAATCCTCCTTCTGCCCTATTTTATTGAGCATTTCGGATTTCTGTTTAAGTTTTTCTCCTGAGACCTGCCGCAGATTTTCAGTCACGCATAATATGAGCAAGGGGCTTTGTGGGCGCAATTACCGGAGAAGCAGAGGTTTTCACTGTGTCAAACCTTTGCCGCACCCAAGTTATAACTTTCCAAAACTCTGACGCTGAATTTTTCCGCCGTGAAAAGCTTAACAGCCCGGTTCTATGTTCCGTCCGAATTCAAAAAATCCTCCGATATGCAGTCGCACATCAGAGGATTTTCACTATTTACCGAAAGGATTTTCCGAAAAACTTTTTATAAAGCTTCTGCTTCTCTTAGAACTTACTATATATAAGATAGTTCTTTTTGTTGGGACTTTTGTTCACAATTACACTCTCGTTGCCGTAAAAATGTCCCTCGCTCTTATCCGTGGACTTTTTCTTCTTACTGCTGACACGACGAGTGCCACCACCGCTTCTGCGGCTGCTTTCACCGGGCAGGCGTCCTGTCAGGCGCTGATACTCACTTTCGCTGATCTTGCCGATTTTATAGGCAAGGTCGGGATTCTGGGCTTTCCAGACAGCTTCCATTTTGTCCGCCTGCTCCTTGCCGTAAAGCTGGGCATAAATGCTGAAATCTCCGAACTTTGCAAGGGTCTGAGCCTGAGACAGCTGTCTCTGCATCTCCTTTTCCCGCTCCTTAAACAGCACCTCCTGCTTGCGCCTGTCACTTCCGGCAGCGGATTCTGCCGCTTTCAGGTCGTAGTCCGACTTTAAGTCCAGAAGTCCCTTTCGCCCCTGCTCCCTCGCCGCCGCTCTTTTGCCCGACAAGACCCCGAAATCTCGCAGGTACACGCTGTTCTGAGCCAGTGCCGCCTGTGAAGCTGTGCCTGTATTTAAACCTCTGGACTGTGCCTGCTCATTGAAGTTGCGGCGATTGCGCTCGTACTGCACCGCCAGATTGTTTCCGTGCTTGGCGTAGCTCTTGTCTACCGCCTCATTTTCCGCCTGCATTGTCTCCATATTCTTCTTGTGCTCCTGCTCAAGTCTGGATAACTCCGCCTGCTTCTCCCGCTCAAAATACGCCTCTATCTCCTTGGCTCGTTCATCAAAGTTCATTCTAATTCCCCCTTAAAAGTGCTGTCCATGTGTCTATGCCGATTTCCCCGTCCTGCAAAAGTCCGTTTTTTCCCTGAAAAGCTTTCACTGCCGCCACGGTCTTTTCGTCCATGACGGAGTTTTCCGTGCAGTCGTAGCCCATGGCATTTAAAAGCCGCTGTGCTGTTTTAACCGCTCCGTCCTCCATTGACGGCTTCAAAAGGGGAAGTTTTATATTATAATAGTAGGAAGGCCGTGGATTTGGGGGCTTAATCTCCCCCTCGCCGTAATCTATCCAGTCCGGCATACCCCAGAACGCCCAGTTGCGGCTGTTTTTATTTCGCTCCACTACTCCGTAGCGGTGTCCCATAGCCTCCACGGTTTTGCCGTTGCCGATATACACCGCCACATGACCCAAATCACGGCGGAAAAGGCAAACGCCCGCAATGTCCGGCATGGTGGAAATATCGCCACGGCGTGAGCACTGGTGGTAAAGTCCCGAGGCTGCCACGTCCTGAGAGCCGACATACCGAGGTTCAGAGGAGGGTGTATCACACCAGCGGTAGCCTTTTATAAGGCCGCAGCAGTCGTGGACTTTCTGCCCGAACTGGTTTGGGAAGTCGCTGTCAGAGTAGTATTCCGGATACTGTCTCCGCTTTTCACGGAGAAGTGTCAAATCTGCTATTTGACCGTACGTTCCCCACCAATACGGTTTTCCAAGCTGAGAAACGGCGTATTCTGCCAATCCATGCCCTGTTTTTCTGCTCACATTCCCCACCTCACTTTCTTGCATTTCTGATAATGACCACACCTGAACCGCCGCCTGCGCCATTGGGGTGGTATGGCCCGCAGCCACCGCCGCCACCGCCGCCGCTGTTTGCAGCTCCTGATTTGGCGTATCCGCTGCCGGCGTAATACTGGGCGCCAGTTCCGCCGCCGCTTGCGCCGCCGGAACCTGGGCTGCCGTGAGGTTCTTCGCCGCTGTCTTTTCTCCAGCCGCTTGCACCTCCGCCGCCGCCTGCACCGAATCTGTAGCCTGCGCCAAAGCTTGGGGCAGCAAATGTTGATTCATAAAATGCGTAGTCACCTGCTCCGCCGCTTGTGCCGTCAAATTCCCTGTGAACTCCTCCGGCGGCAGCTCCGTGCGAGCCTGCATTTGCGCTTACGCCAAAGGCTGAGGAATCTGCCCCCGCTCCGCCGACTGTGATGTTTTGCGAGCCTTCTGTAATTTTAACACCGGTTATGGTATTGCATTTTCCACCTCTGCCGCCGTTTCCGCCGTCATAGTGTGTGCCGCCGTATCCGTTCCAGTCAGAGCCGCTTCCGCCGCTCAAACCGCCTGCGCAGCAGAACACGTCTATGGGTGTAGGGGCTGAGCGGACGGTGAGAGTGCCGCTTGAAAGAAAACTGATTGCCCAGTCACCGTCAGGGTTGCCGGAAAATTTGTAGTTTCCTGTGTAGGAGAAATCAAAGGCTGATGCCCAGCACTGGCGGGCTGCACCCTCAACGCCTATGTAAATTTTCTTTACCTTTCTCGCCTTGTCTCCTACGCCCAGATAAATTTTCTTTACTTTTCGGGCTGTACCGCCTACACCTGTGTAAATGTTTTTGCCCATGCTTTCACCGCCTCACTCGTACATGATGTACAGCTTGCCGCTTTCAAGGGCTGAGCTGTTGGGAGTCAGCTCCCAAGTGCCGCAGGTATAGGCAGGCGCAAATGCAGTCTTTACGTCCTCGCCAAGCTTTGCAAGATTGACCGCACCGGGGGCAATTTTGTTTTCGCTGACTGCTCCGGCTGTCAACTTTTCACCGTTTACGCTGAGCTTCTGGAGCTTATCTCCGCTGACAGCTCCTGCTGCGATTTTCTCACCGCTTACAGCTCCGGCAGCAAGCTTTTCACCTGTGACGGACAGCTTTTTAAGCTCTGCCGATCCTACCGCCTGAGGGGCGATTTTTCCCTCACCCACAGAGTTTGGCGCAAGCTTATCTCCGCTGACTGCACCCGCAGCGATATTTTCGTTTTCCACCGCAGAAGCGGCGAGCTTTGCATGGGTTACTGAACCGTTTTTCAGCTTAATTTCCCCCAAACTCTCATCGGGAATTACACCCACGGAAACGCCTGCTATGGCCTCCACCAGTTTTTCAAGTGCGGTCTGAATGTTTGCCGCTTCAGGCAGACCGGAAACAGGCATAATGCCAATGTTTACCCCTCCGTCCTTTTCCATTGAGGGCAAAAGCACCTCGTTTATGTAGGTCTGAACCGCCTTTCCCGCCTTGTCAAACTCCGCCTTTAATTCAGCGGCAGTCAGTCCGCCTAAGTCATTAGGCTCGTCAGGCAGTTTGGAAATTATTTCTAAATCATCGTCAAATTTTGTAAATGCCATTTTTTCTCCCCCTTACTTTGCCCAGCCTGTAAGCCGCAGTCGCAGGTCTGACGCCAGAACCGTGGCGGCTGTGTTGGGCGAACGACTTTCAAAGATAAGCTTGTAGTATACGAATTTTTTGGCTTTCAGCTTCAGCCTGTGAATCTGGGGCTTGCGGTTGGTTTTAAAGCTCCAGCGTCTGAAATCAGCAGGACAGAAGCTGGCAATGGAGGATACGATTTTTTTGTCACCGTAACGACTGCGCCTGTCGGTCTGAATACTTACATACAGCTCACCGAAGCTCTCAGGCTTAATGCCAACCCACAGCATACATGAATATTTTCTGCGGCTGTCCAAGCCAAAACCCATTGCGCCCGATTCCCAGTAGGCCTTGATTGCCTGTCCGTCGTCGCTTTTCCAGCGGTAGGAAAGGCTTTTAATCTCTCCGCTTTCCGTGCCGAAAATAAGACCGCCGTCGTAGTTTTGGAAAGCGGTGGCGTTTAAGCCCTCGTAGAGATACCATGCGTCGCAGGCGTAATTTTGCACAAGGCAGGAATTTCCGCAAGATATATAATATTCCTGCGCAATATTGTCATCAAAGCAGACACATTTGCTAAATTCGAAGTCACCCAGAGTTTTAAAGATTCTGTCGCTTATGCGTTTTGCCTGCCGCTCGTCCCGAGTGACACCTCCTGAATAAGTACTGGCGTTGCGCCACTCAAAAAGGTCTCGGCCATGGAGACTGCGGGGCGAGTTCAAAACCAGCCTCTGCTGTCCCATTGCCTCGTTGCCTATGCTCCTGTTAATGGGGCTGCAATAGAAAGCCGCTGTGACGGTCTTGTCTTTCAGTTCAATATTGCCGTAGTGAATTGACCATGCACTGTGACTTTTAAAGCAGATAAGACTGGAAAAATGGCGTATAAGTCCGGTTACGGGGCTGTTTTCATCTCCTACTCTCAGCTCGTTCAAGTCGGGGAAATAGTCTGCTCTGGGCTTGCCGTCGTAATCCAAATCCGAATAGATACAGCGGTTTGAGCCGTCACCGTAAAGGAAAATGCGGCTGTCCTGACTGCCGTTATACAGCTCGCCGAAACGCATGGACAGCACGTCCTGTCTGTAGTTTTTTCCCATTGTCCAGCCAACTTCAAGGCTGTTTACTGCCTCCGCAGGGGCAGTTTTGAAGCTGATTTTTCCGCCCTTTAAATCTGCCGTGTAGGAGCTTTTCGCCATCAACTCTCCTGTTTTCAGGTTTTTGACGTAGTCGATAGAAAGGAGATCATCTTCGGGGAGCTTAAATTCCGCTCCCTTTCCGTCCGGAGAGAGCCAAAGCCTGCGGCTGCCCGTGAGCTTGTTCACCATCTCCAGATTTTCGCCGCCGCCTGCCGGTGGTACAGTCACCGCCACAAGAGGGACGTAGCCCTCCACGTCTTTCAGACTTTCTCCGTCAAAAACCTTGTATTCACGACCGTTTATCATGTAAAGCAGGTTTGAAAAGGGGAAAAAGTGGACTTCCCTGCTTGTGTCCATTGCCCCAAGCTCCTGCTTTGAAAATACGCCGTTTTCCCCCTCAGTCAGCCGCCAGATTTTGCCCTCACAGGCGCAAATAAGCTCTTCTGCACCCTTGACCAGACCGTTCCAGATGCCACGAACAGGGCTGTTTCCAAGCTTTACAAGGGTTTTGCTTCCTGCTCTGCGGCGGAGATTTCCGTCACGGGTGACTGCAAAATTTCTGCATACGGAAGCCTGGCCGAAGCGGAGCTTTGTGTCACCGTCCGGGTTTTCGCATAAGCCCGAAAAGGCTTTCAGGGAATAAATTTTCTCGTTCATTTGTCACCTCACCAGCTTGAAAATTCACCGTATTCTATGCCGCCGTATACGTCCTGTATAGGCTGTGCTTCGGCGGGAAGTCCGGTTTCAAGGTTAGCTTTAAGCTTCTCATATCTGAGCTGACAGAAAGATGAGGCCTCCGGATCCTCGCTGAGAAGCAGCTGTGCCGCCAGTCCATAGGGCAAAATACTGCGGCAAATGTAGTCGTCAAGGCCGATTGCCGACTGAAAATCGTAGATAACCGGCACAATCGGACGACCGTAATGCTCTTCCGGCTTAAAACTGTCTGAGTAGGGATACAGTTCTCCACTCAGTGCGTTGAGGATTGCAAGGGTTCTGTCTTTATACTCTTTGTTATCGGCATTATCTGCCTGTCCGCTGTTCTGGCTCAATTCGTCCATCAGGGACATTGCGGTTTCAAATATCGTCTGTGCATTTGTCATCTTCTCACCTCGCTTTTTTAATCACGTGAAGGTCAACACAATAGCTTGAATTTAGAGCTTTTGTGCCTGTCACGTCACGCTGTTGTTTGCTTGAACCGTCATACAGTTTTCTTGCCGTATGACCTGTCATTTTTTCAGCACAACCTGCCATGCCGTTTTCTTCTCTGCACGTCACGCCATGCAGTTTTGTATACTCCGTCTGTTCCGTCCACAAAGTTGCCTGTTCTCTGTCCGTTTCGTCCACGAAGTTGCCTGTTCCCCGTCTCTTCCGTCCACGAAATTGCCTGTTCTCTGTCCGTTTCGTCCACGAAGTTGCCTGTACTCCGTCCGTTCCGTCCACGAAGTTGCCTGTTCTACGTCTGTTCCGTCCACGAAGTTGCCTGTTCTCTGTCCGTTCCGTCCACGTAGTTGCCTGTTCTCTGTCCGTTCCGTCCACAAAGTTGCCTGTTCTCTGTCCGTTTCGTCCACGAAGTTGCCTGTTCCCCGTCTCTTCCGTCCACGAAATTGCCTGTTCTCTGTCCGTTCCGTCCACGTAGTTGCCTGTTCTCTGCCCGTTCCG
>SAMEA104404103__coassemble_1248_pt1 | contig 16046 bp, 12 predicted proteins | sample SAMEA104404103__metabat2_high_PE_032 | metagenome-assembled genome bin SAMEA104404103 (sample SAMEA104404103) | Balaenoptera acutorostrata
AAAGCCAAGGCTTTCCTCTTCTTCGCCGAGAGGAACATCCATCATTACGTCAGCCTTAGTAAAGCGCTGTATTTTAGGTGTATCGTCTGCCTGAGTGGCACGCTGTTTTTTAGGTGTATCATCAGCTTTCTTGCGGCGTTTCTTTGCCGGCTTTTCAGCAGGCTGTGGAGCTTCTTCCGCAACATCAAAAACCGGTTCTTCCTTGATTTTAGGCTCTTTATGTTTCTTTTCAGGGGCCTTAATTCCGCTGAAAAGTCCAGATAGATTACCTCTGAGAGCTATTATAAGAAGAATTGCAAAAATAACTATCAGAATAGGCACAGCACCGTAAATACTAAACGCCATGTCCATTCCAACGCCTATGAGTCCGCCCAGAACTCCGCCGGAGGCCATCTCCTGACCGGAGGAGAACAGCTCTACAACTGCCGCCTGAAACTCGAAGTTTTCACGCATTGAGTCGCAGAAGAACAGGTTGGCTATTGCGCCGAACGCAATAGGCAGTATAAGTGCCGCTGTAACCCTGAGTGCAACCGGCTTGTCTTTCTGGCTGAACAGCAACACCGCCGCAACGATAAATACAGGCGCAGTCAGATAGTAACCCCAACCCACAAGGCCTTTAAACAGGTCGGCTATAAAGGCTATAACCGCCCCGTCAGTATTAAAAAAACTTATGCCTACAAATGCAGTCAAAATCAGTAGAATTACGCCGCCGATTTCACGGCTGTGTGTAGGAGCAGGAGGTTCCGGCTGTACGGTTTGCGCTTTTCTGCCTGAGCTTGACTTTTCAGACACGCTCTTTTTAGTTGTTGTTTTTGTCGTTTTGCTTTGTGCCATTTATAGAATCCTTTCCAGGTTCAGAATATCAGTGTAAGTATAATGGAAAGCACACCCATTACCCAGCAGTAATATGCAAAGGTACCAAGCTTTCCTTTTTGTGCCAGATAGCGCACTACCAGTATTGCAACAATTCCTGCTAACATTGACACCAGCATACCTACAAAGCAGGCAGGAAGAATACTGGTATCAATTCCCATTTTTATTGAATCAATCAGATTTAAAATATTCATGCCGAACATAACAGGCACGGAAAGCAGAAAAGCAAATCTGACTGCAAAAGTTCTCTTTAATCCGGTAGCAATTCCCGCTGTAATGGTAGTTGCAGGTCTTGAAAGGCCGGGGACTGCGGCTGCACACTGGCAAAGGCCGATAATAATCGCATCTAAAACGGTCATATTTCCGCCGCCTTTGTTGCCCTCTTTCATCTTATCTGATACAAAGAGCATACAGCCTGTAAGTATAATTGATATGGCAATAAAAATGTTGTTGAAATAGAGTGTTGACAGTTTTTTTCTCAGCGGCAGAATGAAAAACAGCGGAATGCTGGCAATAAAAATCATGAAAAACATTCTTGCTGCCGGATAGCGCTGCTTCTGCACGCCTGCCATTGGCCCTAAGTTTACAAGCGCAAGCAGCTCAATAGCCATCTTTTTAATGTCCTGCCAGTAAAGAAGAATCAGTGCCAGGAAGCTTCCTATATTTAAAAGTACAGTAAAAAACATATATCCGCCCTCGGTGCTGTTAACATCGAAAAGGTTTGTCATTATAGAAAGATGTCCGGAGCTGGAGATAGGTAGAAATTCTGTAAGCCCCTGAACAAGGCCCAGAACGATAGCGTTCCATATGGTCATCAGCATATACCCCCACAGTAATCGTACCTTGTATTTTAACATACTTTTATTTTAATTACAAGTACGACAAATTACCTCTTTTTAGCTTCTATTATATTTGTTTGGTGCCGAAAAGCCGCACCGAAATTATACTCCGGCACGGCTTTCAGTGGGTTTTCTATTTATTTTCTTTTTGGCAGCTACCGTTTTCTGCCTGTCCGTGGAGATAGTTGAGAGCGTCAGACAATGTGCCTATCTGGTCAATCAGGCCACTGTCAACTGCCTCCTGCCCGTATATTACGCTGCCCACATCATTTGCAAGCTCGTCAGTAGCTGTCATAAGCTTTAGGAAATTTTCACGGCTTATATTTGAATGCTCTGTCACAAAGCCCACTATTCGCTCCTGAATTCTGGAAAAATAATTATAAGTTTGGGGGACACCTATTACAACGCCGTTAATCCTGACCGGGTGTATAGTCATAGCGGCAGACGGAGCAATCATGCTTCGTTTTGCGGCTACCGCCAAAGGAACGCCTATGGAGTGACCACCGCCAAGCACCAGCGAAACCGTGGGCTTTTTCATGCCCGCAATAAGTTCCGCTATTGCAAGTCCTGCCTCAACGTCTCCACCCATAGTATTTAGCAAAATAAGCAGTCCGTCAATTTCGGGACTCTCCTCAACTGCTGCAATTAGCGGTAAAACGTGCTCATATTTTGTAGATTTGGCGTCATCAGGCAAAATCTGGTGTCCCTCAATCTGTCCGACAATGGTCAGGCATTGTATAGTACCGTTTCTGCTTGCGCCTAATTCTTTAACTTCTTCCACTGTATCACCTCAGGATTATTTTAACCCTTTCGGCAATTAAAAAACCGGCACATAAAATGTGCCGGTAAAAGAAAATTATTTATCCTGATATGCTGCCAGAACGCCTTTATAGGTCATGTAGCAGTCAAACTTGGAAACGACTTCAAAGGGAGCGTGCATGCTCAAAACAGGAACACCTGCATCAATGGTGTCAATGTTGCGGTTTGCCATGTACTGAGCAATGGTGCCGCCGCCACCCTGATCGACCTTGCCTAATTCAGCCATCTGCCACACAACGCCATTTTCTGAGAAGAGACGGCGGAGGTAGGCAACGATTTCAGCGGAAGCATCGCTGGTGCCGGACTTACCACGAGCACCGGTGAACTTGCAGATACCCATACCGTAGTTTATCTTGGAGTCGCTGCGCTTCTCTGAAACTTCGGGGTAGAGAGGATCGTAGGCATTGCAAACGTCTGCGGAGAGGCAGAAGCTGTTTTCAAAGCAGCGACGGAGAGCCACGCCCTGAGCCTCGCACAGGTCTTCCATGAAGCACTCAAATGCAGTGCTCTGCATACCGGAAACGCCCATAGAGCCGATCTCTTCCTTATCGGCAAGAATGCACACGCAGGTCTTTTCAGGATTCTCTATATCAAAAATAGCCTTCAGCTCTGCGTATGCGCACACCCTGTCATCGTGACCGTAGCCGCCGATGAGAGAGCGGTCAAGACCGATTTCGCATACATCAAATCCGGGAACTGCAGTCAGTTCAGCGGAGAGGAAGTCCTCCTCGGTGATGCCGTACATATCATTGAGAATACTCATTATTGCAAGCTTAACTCTGTCCTTGCCCTCGTCGGCATAAGGAGTAGAGCCGATGAGAATGTTGAGACCTTCGCCGGTAATACCCTCTGCCATGGTCTTCTTCATCTGGTCAGCAGCAAGGTGAGGCAGCAGGTCGGTAATTACGAACTTAGGCTCGCCAGGCTCACGGCCGATGGAGACATTAACAGTCTCGCCATTTTTAAGAGCAACAACGCCGTGGAGCTCAAGAGGAATAGTAACCCACTGGTACTTCTTTATACCGCCGTAGTAGTGAGTCTTGAAGTAGCACATCTCGTCAGACTCATACATGGTAATCTGCTTTAAGTCAAGGCGGGGTGCATCAACATGAGCACCTGCAATAACTGCGCCCTCTTTGAGAGACTTTTTACCTATAACTGCCAGCATAAGAGCCTTGCCACGGTTGTTCTTGTAAATCTTCATGCCGGGCTTTAACTCCATACCTGGTACATACTCCACAAAGCCAAGACTTTCAGCCTCGTTTATGGCATTAACAACAGCTTCACGCTCAGTGCGGGAGTTATTCAGAAATTCCATGTAGCTTCTGCTGTACTCTTCAACAGCCAGACGCTCTTCGGTATCTATAAGGTCGTAGCCGTTTTTCTGTTCATAGAACAGTTTTTCTCTCAGGTTATTTTTTTCTTCCATTTTTATTTGCCTCCTCAATCAGTGTTTTAAAATTATATATGAATTCTTCTTTGGAACTGTCATTTGCTATGGTATAATCACAGTTTTCCTCAAAGTAGCTCATAGGCTTTTGTGCTGAAACACGCATATGTGCGTATTCTCTGCTTATGTTGTCCCTCGCCATTATGCGGGAAATTCTTGTCTCTTCCGAAGCGGTAACACCTACTGTAAAATCGCAGATATTTGCAAGTCCGCTGCTTATCAGCTCTATGGCATCTATTACAGCCATATTGCCTCCCGCCATAGCGTGTGCTCTGAGAAGTCGTTTAACTTCCATGCCTACATATTTATGTGTTATTGCGTTGAGTATCTTCAAAGCGCTTTCATCTGAAAACACAATAGCACCCAAAGCTTTTCTGTCGAAAGTGTCGTTTACAAATGAGCCTGGGAACTGGCTTCTGATCTCTCCCAGCATTTCCTCGCTGTTTATAAGAAGCTCATGGTATACTGCATCGCAGTCTATAACCAGTGCGCCCTGCTCTTTAAGTACATTCAGTCCCGTGGTCTTGCCGCAGCCTGTGCCGCCGGTAATGCCAACTATAAGCATTTCCTCGCAAAGTGCATCTTCAATGTCTTCCTTTGAAATTGCACCCTGTCTAAGTATCTTATATGGAGTGCTGCTCATGTCTATGAGAGTTGATTCTTTTCCTATGGAACATTCTCCGCCGTCTATTATACCGCCTATCTTTCCGTCAAAATACTCCCGTACTTTTTCGGCAGATTTAGGGCTTTCCTCCCCTGAGGGATTTGCAGAAGGTGCTGCAAAAGGAAGGTCTGAAAGCTTCAAAAGCTCCAGTGTTTTTTCATGGTCAGGACACCGCAAACCAACGGTTTTGCCACCCGCTCTCACTATCTCAGGTACAATATCTTTTGAATTTAAAACGATTGTAAGAGGTCCCGGCCAAAAGCGCTGTGCAAGAGCCTTTGCCGCTTTCGGCACAGACTCACAGTATTTTTCCATCTCGTCAGGTGACGGAATCATAAGAGATAAAGGCTTAACTGTGGGTCTGCCCTTAACTTCATATATATCCTTTACAGCGTTCTCGTTCAGTCCGTTTCCTGCAAGACCGTATACAGTCTCAGTAGGTACAGCCACAAGAGTGCCTTTTTTTATAAGCTCTGCCGCTCCTGAAAGATTATCTTTAAATATCTCTGTTTTCACTGTTCTTCCCCCTGATTTGCAAGCTTTTCCGCCTGAGCCGCCGTTACAAGAGCATCTATCAATGGGTCAAGATCGCCGTTTATAATGCCTGAAATATTGAAGTTTTTATTATCACCGCTAAGTCTGTGATCTGTTACACGGTTTTGCGGGAAATTATAGGTTCTTATTCTCTCGCTTCTGTCGCCGGAACCTATCTGGCTTTTTCGCTCAGCGGCAACTGCGGCGTTCTGCTTTCTCTGCTCTTCTTCGTAGAGTTTGGAGCGAAGAATCTGCATAGCTCTGTCTTTATTTTTATACTGGCTTCGCTCGTCCTGACACTCAACTACAAGTCCGGTGGGCAGGTGAGTTATTCGTATTGCGCTTTCAGTTTTGTTGACATGCTGTCCGCCGGCACCTGATGAACGGTAGGTATCAATTTTCAAGTCGTTCATGTTCAGCTCAAACTCCACTTCCTCAATCTGAGGCAGAACAGCTACCGTTGCGGCTGAGGTGTGGATACGTCCACCGGACTCTGTAACCGGCACACGCTGAACTCTGTGGCCTCCGGCTTCAAATTTAAGCCTTGACCATGCGCCCTGTCCCTCTATAACAAAGCTGATTTCCTTAATGCCGCCAAGTTCGGTGTCATTAACATTCACAACGTCAATTTTCCAGTCCTTGCGGTCGGCATACATGGAGTACATTCTGTAAAGGTCATATGCAAAGAGCATACCCTCTTCACCGCCAACGCCGCCACGAATTTCCATAATGACGTTTTTATCATCGTTGGGGTCTTTGGGCAGGAGAAGGATTTTAATCTCCTCTTCAAGCCGTTCCTTTTTACTCTTGGCCGCCTTGTATTCGTCCTGCGCAAGCTCTCCCATTTCAGGGTCGTCCATAAGCACAAGTGCCTCTTCCATATCGGAAGACGCTTTTTCATAGTCGCAGTATGCCTCTACAATAGGAGCAAGCTCACGGCTCTCCTTGTCGAGCTTTGCATACAGCGCAGGCTCTGAGTAGGTTTCCGGCATTTCCATTCTCCGGCATATCTCTTCGTATTGATTTTTCAGAAGTTTAAGCCTTTCAAGCATCTGCATTCTCCGTTTGTTAAATTTATCTGATTGATTATTTTACCATATTTTTTTAAGTCTGTAAACTAAATCATTTTATGATAACCGGACTTTGACGAAAATCAGCTCCGCTTCTCCGCTCTTCTGTGGCCTTACGCCCCAGAACATAAAAATCGTGGGCTGATGCGCCTAAGTTGAAAATCGTCTGGCAATTATTGTCCAGTGCCTTTACTGACGCAGGCTTTGTTATTATAGGAATAGTTTCTTTCTTGCCTGCTTCTTTTATAATCTCGCAGCCCCTGCTGTCTGCCGCAAGCACACGGGCATAGGGTGGAATTCCGTCATTCATGCCTTTTTTTACGCCAAGGCAGGCATTAAGGCACATACGGCGAATTCTGGAAAGGGCGTAGCGCTTGGTTTTGGCTGCTGAAAGCACACCGTCAAGTCCTCCCTCTTCTCTTACAGCTTTATAAAGCCGTCTGCCTGCTCCGTCACCGCCATCAGGGATATTTTCAAAATATTCCTCGTCGAACATTCTCAGTCTTGAAAGCATGGCAATTTCCAAAAGGCTTTTATCCGTCAGCTCTCTCCCCTGTTCCCGCTCTCTCAGATAAATTTTTTCCGCCTTTTCCGGTATATGCTCACTCAGGTTCTTTCCCATTTTCAGCATATTTCTCAGCTCTGATGCTGACTTAGGCCCACTGCCTCCGCACTCCCTGTCGTGACCGCTGCCAAAACGCTGCACGGTCATAGGTACAATAGGAAGCTGCAATTCATATATGGCTTTCAGATATTCTATTGCGAGAATATTATTTGGAAGCTCCAGCTGCTGTGACAGCTCTCCCAGTTCCTCTTCTACCGCTATCTGTCTTGCGGCAGCAAAGGAAAGATTGCCGTCTCTGTTTAAAATGTCCTTTATTTTTTCGTTAAACTCAGGTTTTATCAGAAGCTCCGAAAGCTTTTTCAGCGGTTCTATCTCCCCTGTCTCACTTCCGAAGCTCAGGTGAGTAGCTCCCATAGCTGAAAGCAGCCCTACAGAACCTCTGGCAAAACTTTCTGCCGAAGATAATGACCAAGGCAGCGGCAGTTCAATTATCAGATTTGCTCCACACCTGCACGCAGCTTCGGCTCTTGCAAATTTTGAGTAAACTGCTGCCTCGCCTCTCTGCATAAAATCACCGGACATTACGCAAATAACTGCCGTATCCTCTCCAAGTGCCTGTCTGCTCATCATCAAATGGTATGCGTGACCGTTATGAAAGGGGTTATATTCGCACACAATTCCAATTATATTCACATAATTCGCCTCATTTCATAAAAAGTTCTTGCCTTTTTTGTTATTTGTATTAAAATAGATAACGTATGATTCTTATTCTACTTAATTTCAGAAGCATTTACAATAGAAAGGAAACTGAAAATGAAAATTTTAGTCATCAACGCAGGCAGTTCTTCCCTTAAGTATCAGCTTATCGACATGGAGAACGAAAAAGTCATGGCCAAGGGTCTCTGTGAGCGCATCGGTATCGACGGTCACCTGAAGCACAGCCCTCTGGTCGGAGGCAAGCCCGTTTTCGACGAGGATATTTCCCTTCCTACACATTCTGAGGCAATAGCAGCTGTTATCGAAAAGCTCACCAGCCCCGAGTACGGTGTTGTCAGCTCCATGAAGGAGATTGACGCTGTTGGTCACCGTGTTGTTCACGGCGGCGAGAAGTTTGCAAGCTCCGTCAAAATCGACGACGAAGTTATGGCAGCTCTGGAAGAGTGCACTCCCTTTGCTCCCCTGCACAACCCAGCTAACATCACCGGTATCAATGCCTGCAAGGCAGTTATGGGTGACGTTCCCATGGTCGCTGTTTTCGATACTGCTTTCCATCAGACTATGCCCGGAAAAGCATATATGTATGCCATTCCTTATGAATACTACAAGAACGACGGTATCCGCCGCTACGGCTTCCACGGTACCTCTCACCGTTACGTTTCTTCCCGCTGTGCAGAGCTCATGGGCAAGCCCGTTGAGGATCTGAAGATCGTCTCCTGCCACATGGGTAACGGTTCTTCCATCTGCGCTATTGACCACGGCAAGTGCGTTGATACTTCCATGGGCTTCACTCCTCTTGTAGGTCTGCCTATGGGTACCCGCTGCGGTGACCTGGACGCTGGTGTTATCCAGTTCATTATGAACAAGTACGGCATGAGCATCGACGAAATGCTGAACATCCTCAACAAGAAGTCCGGTGTTCTGGGCGTTTCCGGCGTTTCCTCCGACTTCCGTGACCTTGACAATTCTGCTGAGGAAGGCAACGAGCGTGCTGCTCTCGCTCTGGATATGTTCCATTACTGGGTCGCAAAGGTTGTCGGTTCCTACGTTGCAGCTATGAACGGCGTTGACGCTATCGTCTTCACCGCTGGTGTCGGCGAAAACAGCAAGGAGTCCCGTGCTGCTATCTCCGAGTACTTCGGTTACCTTGGTGTTACCATCGATCCCGAGGCAAACTCCAAGCGTGGACAGGACATCATGATCTCCACTCCCGACTCCAAGGTCAAAGTCTTTGTTATTCCTACAAACGAAGAGCTGGTTATCGCAAGAGACACCAGAGACATTGTCGGCTGAGTTTAAACTTAAAGCAAAAACTGGGTCTGTTGCAGAACGTAAATTCTGTGACAGATCCTTTTTCGTTCTCTGGGCATTGCTATCCCATTTCTTTCTGTGGAAAACTTTTCGTTTTTCTCAATTCAGGGTACAGCAAAGCTGACCCTGCCGAAAATGGCTGCATCAAGCTGTAGTGATGATCTGGCTTCCCTTCCTTTCGGGGGTCTCCCGGTGCAAAGGCAGTTTCCTGCCTGCGGCGCATGTAAAACAGTCATCCTTTTTATCGTACTGCATATTCTCAACCTTGCCGATTTGCTTCTTGAATTTCTTCGTTTTCTTATGCTCGTAATTGGCTGGCATAATAAAGCTCATTTGCCCATTTTCTTACAGATATAGATAGTTATTCAAACTTTCGTAACCTGCATCTGCATATACTTCCTCGTACTGGCAGCCGTGTTCCTTTTTCATCTTTTGAAATCCTCCCGATAGCGGCATACTTCCTCAATTTTGTGGTAGGAATAGTTTCCGCATTCAGTGATAATACCAGTTTACCATTCCGTCCAAATGCGGTAAACTGGATAAATATTGGATTTTTCATAATAATTCAATTTTAACGCCAAAAAAGACGAGTAAGCAACCCTTTCGGGGAAACTTACTCGTCTTTTTTTGGTTTATTTTGCAACAGGCCTTTCATTCTACAGAAGAATTTAATAGCTTTATTATTTAATTTTATACCTTTGAATGAGTCTCTGATGAGCCACTCTATCAGAGACTATTTCATTTACAAAGTGTTCATCAAAAACGTCACAATGCACTAAATAGCGTGTAATGATTATGGTAAGCAAGAACGTGTCGGTAAAATGCATAAAAATATTACTAAAATTCATATGATATGCCAGTAGATATTATACTGATATTGTTGTAATATATCAGTAGTATAACAGTGAAATATTTGAAGGAGCGTCAAAAATGGAAAAGGAATATATCAGTTGTGTAGATATAAAAGCCCCTGTTAAAGAGGTTATAGAGGCAGATGTGGCTGTTATCGGCGGAGGTCCCGCAGGCGTTGCAGCTGCAGAAGCAGCCGGACGCTGCGGTCTGTCTGTTATTCTTCTGGAGCAGAACGGATTTTTGGGCGGTCAAGCTGTCGGCGGACTTTCCGCAACGATATGCGGTCTATATCTCACCAATGAGGACTGGACCTGCTGCAACGGCCCGAAGCAGATAGTATTCGGTTTTGCAGAGCGTTTTCGTCAGAAGATGATTAAGCTTGGTGGACTTACCGAACCTCAGCTTTACGGCAACACCTATGTTGATGCACATGAGCCTTTTGCATGGAAGTGTGCAGCAGAGGAGCTGTTGGAAGAAGCGGGTGTAAAGATTATGTATCACACTTCTGTAAGCAGCGCCCATGTCGAGGGAGACAACATTAAGGAAGTCTTCGCCAACACCACAGACGGAGAGGTCATAGTCCGTGCCAAACGTTTTGTGGATACTTCCGGTGACGGAGCTTTGGTTGCCGCTTCCGGCGCTGAGTATCGTATAGGTGTCAACGGTGTTGTACAGAACCCGTCCTTCATTTTCAAGCTCTCCAATGTAGACGATGAAAAATTCTGGGACTACTATGGTGAGAACACAATCTGCCACGATGAATTTTCCGATAAGATTCGTGAAGCCGAGAAGGCATACGGAGAGGAGCTTCCCAGAAAGAAGATTTGGATATTCCGTACCGTAAACAAGGGTGAGCTTTATATCAATGCAACTACCATTGCAAAGCCCAACGGCTCCAATTTAAACTGCCTAGATGTTGATGACATCTCCTACGCAGAAATAATGGGTCGCAAGCAGGGCCGTACCTACGCAAAATTCCTTAAAGAATATATTCCCGGCTGCGAAAACAGCCACATAGGCGAGCACGCCTCCAACATCGGTGTCCGTCAGACTCGTAGTGCAGTCTGTCTCAAGAGCCTAAAAAACAGCGATGTTGAAAATTGCGTAAAGCCTGAGGACGGCGTTGTCCGCAGCTCCTGGCCTATTGAGCTGCACAGAGGCGAAGCTCCCAAGCTCTACTGGCTCACCAATGACTATTATGAAATTTCCTTCGGCGCAATGGTCGTCAAGGCGTTTAAAAACCTTCTGGTTGCAGGACGCAACATAGACGCAGAGCATGAGGCTCTGGCCTCCTCCCGTGTTACTGCCCAGTGCTTTGAGATGGGTCACGCAGCAGGTCTTGCCTCTGCACTGTCTCTGAAGAAGAACATCAGCTTCCATGAGCTGGACGGCCGTGAGGTAAGAAAAGCCCTGAACGAAGACGATGCCCGTCTCGATTGATTCCGAACAGAAATAAGATTATTTTAAAGGGGTGATAACATGAGTAAGCTCACCGAACGTTGGGCTGATATGTTCATCCTTGTGTGTGGAATTATATGGGGAATACAGGCTCTCGCACTGATTCCCCTTAGAAATATGGGGCTATCCTCAGTTCAGATATTTTTCTGGAGACAGCTTTTTTCCGTACTCGCCCTGGCACTTATATTTCTGATAAAGGATAAAAAAATATTCAAAATTCAGCTGAGAGACCTACCTCTCCTGATTGCAATAGGAGCCGGCTGTGTTTTACCGCAGGGTCCCCTTTACTACATAGCAATAGAACAGGTCGGATCATCAGTTTCCTGCGCACTCTACTATGCAGCCCTTACAATAACCATTGTACTGTCTGCCCTTATTCTTGGCGAGCGAATAACGTTCAAAAAAATAGTGGTAATTGCAGCAGTGGTAGTAGGAAGTTTCCTGACGACAGGCATATTCACAAACGGAATCGGCAATGTCTCCATAGCAGGCATGGTGCTTTCTTTCATCGTGGGAATCACCTACGGGCTGTACGGAATACTCTGTAAGGTTGCAATGAGAAAATACAGCGCCGAAACGGTTACATTTTATGGATTTCTGTTCTCTTTTCTGTCCTGTATTTTCTTTACCGATATACCGGAAGCCTTTAGTCTTGTGAATAGTCCTGTAAAGCTTGTTACAGTAATAGCCTTTGCAATTTTTTGTGCGGTGCTGCCATACAGTCTTTTCACTCTGGGCCTTACAGTCACAGAAAGCAGCAAGGCTGCAATAATGACATCTGTTGATCTGCCGGTGGCCACGGCAGTAGGAATTATATTCCTGAACGAGAGCGCATCTGCCGAGAAGCTTGTCGGAATAGTAATGATTCTTCTGGCAAATCTCGCAGTGCAGCTCGGCCCACTTAACTTTAGAAAGCAAAGAAAGCTTAAAATAAACAAAAATTTTTAGGAGGAAGAAAGTATGAAACCCTTAACCATTAAGCGAGTACAGATTTATGCCTTTGGCGATGAAAGCCTCGACCGTCCCGTCTGGCGCAAAGACATGGACAACGTCTATACCACCAATATTGTTTGTCGCATCACCACCGAAGAAGGCTTAGAAGGTATCGGCGGTACCATCGACTACGTCGAGGACCGCTTCAATGATATAATTCTTCAGTCTGCTTCTCTTTATGCAAACGGCCTCATCGGCCGCTCCGCTCTGGACCGTGGCGAGATCTACAACTGGATGAGTCGCAGACCCTCATGGCTGCCTCTGCCCACCATGAGCATGATCGACATCGCTCTATGGGACCTCATGGGCAAGTACGCAAATCTGCCTATCTACCAGATGGCCGGCGCACACCGTGACAAGATTCTTGCATATGCTAGCTCCCCCACCTTCAAAGATCACCAGGGCTACTTCGATTACATTGAGAAGGCTATGGCTGCTGGCTTTAAGTCCATCAAAATCCATCCCTTTACCTTCTTCGATCTGGACTATCCTCTCGTAAAGGAGATCTCCGAGCGTTACGGCGACAAGATGCTCTTCACTCTGGATCCCGACTCCGGCTACACCCGCAAGGAAGCTCTGAAGATGTGCAAGCTGATGGAGCAGTATGACTGTTGGGAGTGGTTCGAGTCTCCTCTGCCCGACCGTGACCTAGAAGGCTACAAGTACCTTCACGAGCATACCCACATCAACATCTCCGACGGCGGCAACTGCAAGCTGACTTTAATGGATATCAATAACTACTGCAAGGAGAACGCTTACACAGACCTTCGTATCGACGTTACCAACTGCGGCGGCTTCACTCCCATGCTGAAGATCATGGCTCTCTCTCAGGCATACAACATGCAGTGCGAGATCCAGTCCTGGGGCAACATCATCACCAAGGCAGCAGCCGTACACATGATGTGCGCCTGCACCAACTGCACCTACTTTGAGATGAACTACCCCTACGAGGACTTTGAAGTAGCTGCCAAGAACCTGATCCGTATCGACGAAGAGGGTTATGTACATGTTCCTCAGGGTCCCGGCCTCGGCATTGAGCTTGACTGGGACGAGGTAGAGCGCCTGTCTGTTTCTACCTATGACACTGCAGCAGAGCAGCCCTACGTCAACAAGATGACCCATTAAAACGAGACATTTTAAGGTAATCCTCTGTGCTGGCAGAGGATTACCTTGCCGGAAAGTAGAGAGAGGAACATATAATGAATACAAAAAATAAGCTTAATGTCCATTGGGGCATAACTATTGCATGTGCTGCAATAGTATTCTTCTTAGGTATTATGGCAGCACTGTTCCCCGAAGGTGTTAAAACAACCTTCTCCGTAATCTTTGATTTCTTTGGTTTTAAGATGGGCTGGACTTATGAAGTCTTTACCTTGGTAGCTACTGTCATCATTCTCGGCATTGCCTTTTCCAGATACGGCCAGATTCATCTGGGCGGCTCCAAGCCTGATTTCTCAAAGTTCAAGCTCTTCGCAATGTCCTTTGCAGCCGGCATGGGCGGAAGCACTATGTATTGGGCATTCATCGAGAGCATCTACTACTACATGGATCCGCAGTTCGGTATTGTTGACCCCGCAATGGCTCTTGAATACGGTACTGCATACAACATGTTCCACTGGGGTCCCATGGGTTGGGCGCTGTACCTTATCATCGGCGTTCCCTTCCTGATAATTTTCTACGTTAAGAAGTCCAGAAACCTCAGTTTCTCCGGCCTTTTCGATTCTCTGTTTGACGGCAAGTTCCCCAAATGGGGCATGCGTCTGCTGGACTTCCTGTTCATACTCACCACACTGTTTGCAACTGCTCTGACTCTGGGACTGGTCATCCCCATGATTTCCTCCACCCTCAGTAACTTCATTGGAATTCCAGACACGCTCATGAGCGGTATTATTATAATCCTTGCACTGGCCTTGCTATTTACCCTCAGCTCCTATATTGGCATATCAAAGGGCATGGCTCGCATAAGCGGCGCAACTATTTATATCGCAGTTGTCATGGTCGCAATCATTCTTGTTATCGGACCTACATGGCTCATCTTCAATAACACCACAAATGCACTGGGCATTATGATTTCCGATTATATCCGTATGAGCCTCAACACCGCACCTCACGGTACTACCGGCTTCCCCCAGTGGTGGACCATCTTCTTCATTGCTAACTGGTTCTCCTATGGTCCCGGCGTTGGCGTATTCATCACCAAAATTGCAAAGGGTCACAAGCTCAAAGACGTTATCCTCACTCTCATGGGTGCAGGTACTCTCGGATGCTGCGCATTCTTCGGCGTTTGCGGAACCTATACCATCGACCTTATGAACAAGGGTGTTGTTGACGCTGTTGGTCTCATAAATGCCGGAAATCCCGCAGGTATTCTGGCAGGTGTCTTTGATGTTTCCGGTATCCCCGCAGTTATGTACATTCTCTATCTTGTCAGCATGATACTCTTCACAGTCACAACTCTTGACGGTACATCCTATTCACTGGCTGCATCCGCATCCAAGAGAGTCTCAGAAAACGGCGATGTAAATATCATCTTCCGACTCTTCTGGTGCCTCCTGCTCACCATTATTCCCATAGTTTATCTCATAATGGGTGCTGATATGTCACTACTGAAGACCTTCCCCGTAGCTATCGTATTCCCCTTGATGCCTCTGGCACTGGTCGCAATCTATAAAACCTTCCAGACTCTCAAGAAAACCTTTGGTAATATGACAGCAAAGGAAATTGATACATATACCCTTGACGGCAGTATTCCCGGTGAAAATTAAAATACTTTCAGGTATTAACTGAGGTTATTAGAAAAGTAATTAAAGACTCGGTTCAGCTTTATTGAGCCGAGTCTTCCTTTAATTTAGAGGCTTTTCAAACTCAACAGTTCTAAGAACTACATTCAACTAATATAACTAATATAACTAATATACAAGCTCTTGTCCTTGCATATTAGTTAAAGCCATGATATAATGTAGAAATTAGATGCGTATAGAGCGGCAACATTAGTGATGTTTTGCTGCAGAAAGCAGGAATTAGTATGATTTTAGGTCATGATGAATCTCGTAATGCTGTCAATTCACTGGCAGAAGATGCCTATAAGCGCTTGGAGGAAATGATAGTCACCACTGAGCTTAAGCCAAACACTATCGTCTCCGAAAAAGAGATCAGTGAATATCTCGGTATAGGCCGTACACCTGTGCGTGAGGCTCTGAAAAAGTTGGAGCAAACAAAGGCCATTACTTTTCTACCCAGGAAGGGCATACTTGTGCGTATTGTCTCTGTTGCAGAGCTATTGCAGCAGATGGAAGTGCGCGAAGTTCTGGAGGATCTGGCTGTAAACAGTGCCAGTGTATATGCCACCACTGCTGAGAGGGAAAGGCTTGTCAGTCTTGCTCAGCGGTATCGTGAGCTTACCGAAACATGGGAACCGGCCATTGAAGCTCTAAGAATTGATGACACATTCAACCGTCTTCTGTGCCAGTGCAGTAAAAACGGTTTTATTGCCGATGCTCTTCTCCCGCTTCACACTTTGGCTCGTAGAAACTACTACCTTAATTATTTTGTTGATAAAGACCTTACCCGAGACGTAAACTTCCTCCACGCAGAGCTTATGGATACTATCTCCGGAGGAGATGCAGTAGCAGCAGTAGAGTGTAACCACTGTCTGCTGGAAGCAGTAAAAAAATTCAGCAGCCTTAGTCTCAGAGTCTGGCTGCCCGGTGTTGAAAATATTTAAGATTGCAAATATAACTATGCCCTGATATGTCTCTTGAACCGCTTCAGTTTGTTCTTATAGAATTAAAGGTGCACATGTTAATTATTTTCAAAGTATAACCGTGGAAATATTACTAAAACCGTAAAGGGTCTGTCGCAGAATGCAAATTCTGCGGCAGGCCTTTTTTCGTTCTCCGGC
>SAMEA104404103__coassemble_1368_pt1 | contig 14992 bp, 16 predicted proteins | sample SAMEA104404103__metabat2_high_PE_032 | metagenome-assembled genome bin SAMEA104404103 (sample SAMEA104404103) | Balaenoptera acutorostrata
AAAGTACCAAGGGAAAAAGTACCAAGGGAAAAAGTACCAAGGGAAAAAGTACCAAGGGAAAAAGTACCAAAGGAAAAAGTACCAAAGGAAAAAGTACCAAGGAAAAAAGCATCACAATTTAAAGTTTAGAACTTTAAATCGTGATGTGAAAATGCGAATCATATTTATATAGTTTTTGGAGCACAGGGAATATGAAACAATGGGTAGACAGAACAATGGAAATGTAAAGTGTGATTTAGTCGGAAAAAAGTAAATTGAGAAATGAAAAAACCTCCGGAGATATTCTCCAGAGGTTTTCCATATAAATTAAATAATTTACAGCAACATTACGCCGGCTTGTTCTTAGGTATCTATGGTTCCTTCATCCCAGATAGATGCCTGAACTTCGCCGATATGGCATTTACCCAGCAGCATTGACAGTCTGGTCTGGCTGATAATGCCGCAGATTGTGAGGGTCAGCTCATTACTGAGCGAACGCTTATATTAGCGCTGCTGATGAAGGTTTACAGCAGCATTACGCCGTTCTTTTCGCAGGTATCCATAGTTTCTTTATCCCAGATAGATGCCTGAACCTCGCCGATATGGCATTTACCCAGCAGCAGCATTGAAAGTCTGGACTGGCCGATACCGCCGCCGATTGTGAGGGGCAGCTCGCCGTTAAGCAGGCTCTTATGGTAGGGGTATGCTCTGCGCTCGTCATGGCCGGAGACTTTCAACTGGTAATCCAGAGTTTCGCTATCCACTCTAATTCCCATTGATGACAGCTCCAAGGCTCTATCAAGCAGCTCATCATAGAACAAAATATCGCCGTTCAATGTCCAATCGTCATAGTCGGGTGCTCTGCCGTCGTGAGGCTTGCCGGATTTAAGCGCACCGCCGATACCGATTATAAATGCTGTTTTATGCTCACGCAGGTACAGCAGTTCTCTTTCCTTGGCGGTCTTATCGGGGTACATATCCTCCAAATCCTGAGATGTTACAAAGCTTACCTGACGCTCCAACTTGCCCATACCCTGCAAATGAGGGTATATCGCCTGCATGGTATCCTGTGTATCGCAGATTGCGGTGACTATATCCATAACGGTGGATTTAAGATAATCTACATTTCTGTTTTCAGGCAGAATTATTTTCTCCCAGTCCCACTGGTCCACATACACTGAATGTATATTATCAAGCTCGTCCTCATCACGGCGGATTGCGTTCATATCCGTATAAATTCCTTTACCGGGATAAAATCCGTACCGCTTCAGAGCCAGTCTCTTCCACTTTGCCAGAGACTGAACTACCTGCGCCTTATGGTCTGAACGGAGAATATCAAAGCTGACAGGCCGCTCAACGCCGCTGAGGTTATCATTAAGTCCGCTTGCTTCATCTACAAACAAGGGCGCTGATACACGCTGAAGATTTAATAGCGCCGCCAGTCTATCCTCAAACAAACGCTTCAACAGACTGATTGCTTTCTGAGTGTCGTAAATCGAGAGCAGGCTCTTATAGCCTGCGGGAATAAAGGTATCCATTTATTGATTATCCTCTGAGAGCATCTCAACTATTCGCTGATAATAGCCCTCTGCGTCCTTTCGGAAATTTTTCTCTATTTTCTTCGCCTGCTCGTCCCCTGAACAGAGGAAACGCAGGTTCAAAACCTCGCCCATGCCGTCTGACATACCAAGGCTCACCATACAGCCGCTGTCGGTCTGCTCATGCTCGGACTTGAGCATGGCGGCTCGCATCAGCTGATTTGCCACGGGATCAAGCAGCTTCTCCGCTTTAGTTCGGACAGAATAGGGCAGACTGCTTTCCACAGCGTCCGCATTTCGGGCGCCTTTTTCGGTTATCTGATAACCTTCCTCAGTCTCAACCACATGCCCGGTCTCAACAAGCTCGCTGAGACAATCGGAATAATCAAAATATCCGATACCGCCGTCACACTGACAAAGCTCCATCAGCGTTTCAGGCTCTACTACGCCGGGCAGACGGCGGAGAATGAAGAGTATAAGGATTTTTATATCCAGTTTTTCATGTATAAATCCTAACGCCATATTTTCAACTCCTTTTCGAGAGCGTGATTATCTATTACAAAGCCTCTGCTTGGAGGCGAATTTTCAGTTTCCTATATTTGGCAGGTCTTAAATACTCTGCCGCTTTTTACTTCGAGACGGCAACACAAAATGTCCTGTAATTATTGCCGAATTCTCCGCATACAACTATATATAGTTATTATACTAAATTGTACAGTTTTTTCAAGTACAAATTAACAGCGCAGCGTTTTTCGCATAGACTGTATTGAAATACTTTTCAGGAGGTATGACTATGGCTGAAAAAAATATGTCCGGCTCAGGCGACAACAGAGCCTGTGTCCGTGAAGCGGTCTGCATCAACACCCGTAAAATTTTCGATTCCTGCAAAGACAAAGACTGCGTGGAGGATTTGAGAGTTTATCCCACCTGCTCTGGGCAGGCAATTATCGAAAAAGCTCTCAACATTCGCCCCAAATCCGCCGAGCTCCTTTACGTTGACGTTAAGGTCGAACCCGTCTCCTTTAAGCGGGGCAACTACACAGTTGACTGCACCTACTTCTACAAGCTGGTAGGCGAGTGTTTCCCCGGCGGCGATCTGGTTCAGGGATTGGCGGTATTCCACAAGAGAGTTATGCTCTTTGGCAGTGAGGGCAAGGTCAAGAATTTCAGTTCCTGCGACGAAGCAAAATGCTGTCAGTGCGACATGCCTCTGGCTTCTGTCAACTCCGTTGACCCTATCGCCCTGTCCATGCGCCTTTGCGACGAGCCTTGCTGCGGCGGTGACTGCGACGTTTGCCAGATTCCTAAATTCATTTCCTCTGCTTTCCCCGAAGAACTGGTAACAGAGGATAAGTGCCGCCGCTGGTACGCCACTTTAGGTCAATTCAGCATCATTATGCTTGAGCGGAACACTCAGCTTCTGATTCCCGCCTACGACTACTGCCTGCCCGACAAGGACTGCCCAGGCTCCGGCGACGACGATCCCTGCGAGCTCTTCGGCAGAATACGCTTTCCCGTTGAGGAATTCTTCCCGCCTGATGAAGTCAGCGCCTGCGAAGAATACAGAACCATGCTGGAAAATAAAAAGTGAAAATGGTTTAAGACATATTGCTTAACGCCCCCGAGGTCTTCGGGGGCGTTTTGGCATTTAAAACTAAGAAACTCCCGATTATTTAGCTTTCCGCAAAAGACTTATAAAATTCAGCCTGCACCGCAATTCTTTCAGCCTGAAAAAAATTAAAGCTTTGAAGCCGCCTTTTCATCTAAGTACACGGTGACGTCCTGAGGTATCTGGAGAAATGCCGCCGGCCAGCGGCTGTCATTTCTGCCGTAGAGCATATTGAAAACAGGCTCTGCTTTCTCCTCGCCAAACGCCAGAACCATCTGGGTCTTAGCGTCCACAATATTTTTAATGCCCATTGTACAGCCCTTTTCAGGTACATTTTCCTCGCCGCCGAAGTCCCCGGCAAGCTCTCGCCTTGTGGCAGGAGCAAGCTTCTGTACTCTCGTCACGGACGCAAACTCAGCGCCCGGCTCATTAAAGCCTATACGGCTGTCTGCGCCTACGCTTAAAATCGCAAGGTCAATTCCGCCGCGGGTTTCGATTACCTCATCATAAATCAGGGAATTCATGGGATTTATATAGTACACATTCATGTCGTAAATGTCTGTGCAATCCACAAATTCCTCGATTATCGGGTCTTTCAAATACTTGCCCTGAGGAGCTTCTGCATAATCTGAAATGAGAAAAACAGAAATATCCTGAAAGCTTATCTCACCCTTTTCGTTCATTTCGGCTAATTTACACAACAAAGACATGGTGCTTGAACTGCCATCAAAAGCGAGAATTGCTTTGGGATTTTCTAAAACTAATTCCTTTACCTGCTCTGCCGCTTTCTCTACGGCTTCATCTTTGGGAAGAACAACAGTCTTCACTTAAAGTCACCTCATTGAAAATTATATTTTACTTTTTTCTGTCTATACTATTATAAATACTGACCGCAATCTGCGGACACTTAGGAGCAAATTATGGCAATAATTATTATCAGAACCTTCATTATATATTTTATCCTCTTACTCACCATGCGCCTTTTAGGTAAAAGACAGCTTGGGGAAATGGAGCTTTCCGAGTTCGTTCTGGCTTCTCTCGCCGCCGATCTGGCTTCTCAGCCCTTACAGGACATCGAAATTCCCCTGATTAACGGCCTTGTGCCAGTTCTGGTTTTATTTGGCGCAGAAGTTATTATAACAGGTTTTACCCTCAAAAGCAGTCGATTCAGGGCGGCTGTCTGGGGAAAACCCAGCATTATTATTAAAAAAGGTCAGATTTGCCAGAAAGCTATGGCGAAAAACCGCCTCACTCTGGACGAGCTTTCCCAGAGGCTCAGGGCGCAATCCTGTCTGGACATCGCTTCCATCGAATACGCCGTTCTGGAAACTGACGGCACTATGAGCATCATCATGTTTCCTGAGAGCAGACCCGTTTCCGTGGCTCAGGCAGGGGCTGAACCGGAAAAAGGCGGCTATCCCCGAACCGTGATTTCAGACGGGCGGATTATTGACGAGAACCTCTCGTCCTTAGGGCTTGACCGGAACTGGCTCAAAAAGAAGCTTAACGAGCTGGGGGAGAACAGGCCCGAAAAAGTTTTCTTTCTCAGCGTAAACGAATACGGACAGACCTATTTTGCACGAAAGGAGAGGGAAAATTGAAAAAAGAAATTCTCGCCGCTCTGCTCCTTTTTATTCTAATTTCAGTCAGTATTCTCAACTGCGCATACCTGAACAGAAGCGTTGAGGACATTTGCCGATATGCGGAAACAGCCGGAGAACTGGCCAAAACCGGAGATTTGGAAAAGGCTCACAGGGAACTGCAAAAGGGCAGGCAGCTTTTTCAAAACCACCAGAACCACGCTGCAATCTTCCTCCGCTGTGACGAAATCGCCAGAATCTGGGACGTGTTTTTCGAGACAGACATGGCAATGGAAGAAAATAACAGCGCCCTCTACTCCGTTCTCTGCGAGGAACTGATGTTCAAGCTCCGTGATCTGGCGGACATGGAGAAAATCAGCTTGAAAAATATTTTCTGAATTTATGAAAAAGCCTTCGGTTTTATTCCGAAGGCTTTTTTCTGCAAAAAGTCTCTTTCTCAGACTTGAAGTGACTGATTTTCCTTGTCGGACAGCATCTTTCTCAGCTCGTCCATAAAGGTGTTTATGTCCTTAAAACTGCGGTACACAGAAGCAAAGCGCACATATGCCACTTCGTCCAGATCCTTCAGCTCTGCCATTACAAGCTCGCCTATCTCGGAACTTTTAACCTCTTTTTCCAGCCGGCTCTGAATCTCTCGCTCCACCTTCTCTGCAATGTCGCTTATCTCACTCATTGCAATAGGCCGCTTGTCGCAGGCACGGGAAATGCCGTTAATAAGCTTTGAGCGGTCAAAAGACTGACGACTTCCGTCCCGCTTGATTACCATTAAATTTAAAAATTCCACCGTCTCATAGGTGGTAAATCTTACGCCGCACCCAAGACACTCACGGCGGCGGCGGGTACTGAACCCGTCCTGTGCTGAGCGGGAATCTATTACTTTGCTGTATTCGCTGCCGCAAACGGGACATTTCATATCTATCTCTCCTAACCCGACTACATATTCTATTTATTATAACATGAATTCCAAAATATTACCAGATTTTTTTATTCAATTTATATGATTTTATACAACTCTCCGGCAAGGCTTGGCGGGGCTTGGCTAAATACAAGGACAAGGACAAAGACAACTACAAAAACAATTACATCTACAAGGAGAAGGCTTATAGGGTGATGGGCTTTCGGCATGGAAATGACATCAGATTTGCGGGTACTTTCGGACGGGGGAGAAGATTCTGGGCTTGGAGTTAGGAGTTGCCGTCAGAGTTGGGGAGATGGCAGGATAGGGGAGTGCTGTTGAGCTTGAGGATTTAGGTTTGAATTTAGCTTATGGAAATGGAAAAGCTCTCCGCCTTGCCGATTCTTTTCAGGTGGGTGGAGAGCTTTTGTTTTTGGATTTGGGGAAATCTGGTTTTAGTTTGGGGCTTTGGCAGGTGAGCTTTACACTTACAGCTTTGACATTACAAGCAGCAGTATTCCGCTCTCTAAGCTGATTTCGGCTTCATCTTCAAGCCACTCATTACTCACGCCGATGGGGAAAAAGCTATTGATTTCCGCATCTTTCAGCGGATATTTAACCCTTTTAAGGTTCACCCCTGTACAGCTGTCAGTTAATGCGAACAGGGACAGAGAATAGCCCTCTCTGCGTGGAACAATGTGAAGCCCTGGGTTCAGGCTGCACATAATGGTATTACTATCTGTTATATCCAAGACTGCGCCGTGCCTTGCGACAAAGGCAAAGGTCTGGATATTCGCTATTAGGTGATCCATTCTTCCACCCAATGCACAGCGGAGAGATATATGCTTATAACCCATGTTCAGCGCCTCTTTTATGGCTAACATGGTATCTGTATCATCTTTTTCCGGCTGGCAGCGATGAACTTCGCAATTTTCAACCTCTCCGACGTAAGAATCAAAGTCTCCCAAGGTTAAATCCGGCTTTATGCCGCAGCGCTTTGCATATTCATATCCCTTGTCGCAGGCTATCACATAATCACTATCTGTATAATCTTCTACCGGACTGAATTCTCCGCCGGTGATAATCAGACAACGCTTTTCCACGCTTTCACGTCCTTTTCAGTTATATATAAATTTATTATAGAACAGCTTCTCTTAACTGTCAACATTCTCCCAAAAGGAGAAAAACAGGTATCATTTTATCTCTTGACGAGAGCAACTTGCCGATGTATTATCCGTGCAGTCAGGAAGGAGTGAAGTTTGGTGCAAATGAGCGAATACATGAACTCAGGCGAGAGCCGCAGAGTAATATCGGCGGAAGAGCTTAGAGGGCAGGTGGAAGATTACGTCGCCCAGTGTACCGAAGCAGAACTTTTCCCGGACTGTGCCGGCATGAGAATTTTCCTGGGTCTCAGTCGGGACGAACTGGAAAAAATTTCCGAGGATAAGGACTGCAAGGCTGTACTGGATTATGCCGCTGACTGCCGTGAAAGCTGGCTTGTGCGGCGTATGACTCAGGACAACAAGGTGACTACCGGCTGCATGAACGCCCTGAAACAGAGCGAAAACGGCGGCTACGGTGATAAACCTCAGACGGATAAAAAGCTGATTATCCAGTTTGACGGGAACATTATGCCCGAGGATTTTCAGTAAATCCGTTAAATTTCAAAAAGGAGTTTGAAGGGCCAAGCGCCTCAATTCCTATATATCAGCCCTGAAAAGGGCTTGGAGAGAAGGTGAGATAACGGGAAAAAAGCAGGGATTTTACAGAACTGAACAGGGGGTTATGGTCTGGGAGCCGGGGGAGGCTAATCCCAAACAGAAACTATTCTACCAGAGCCGCACCCTCTACACAGCCTACGGCGGCGCTAAAGGCGGCGGTAAAACCCACGCTGTGCGCACAAAGGCCATTGGCGGCGCTCTTTTAAATCCGGGAATCCGCATTTTAATTATGCGCTGTACCTATCCCGAACTGGAGGAGAACCACATTCGGCCTATTGTGAAAATGCTCCCCTCTGAGGTGGGCAGCTACAACGGCTCCACCCACCTTCTCTCTTTTCAAAACGGCTCTACTATCCGTTTCGGACACTGGAACGGCGAGGCAAGCGAGCAGGAATACAACGGTCAGGAATACGACTGGATTTTTATTGACGAGGCTACCCAGTTTTCAGAACGTGCCTTTAACTTCTTAGGCGGCTGTCTGCGTGGTGTGAATAATTTTCCAAAACGTATGTATTTAACCTGCAACCCCGGTGGTATCGGCCACAACTGGGTGAAGCGCTTATTTATCGACTGCAACTATAAAACAGACAGCGACAACCCAGAGGAAAACGAAAACCCAGAGGATTACAGCTTCATTTTCGCCACCGTTGAGGATAACGAACCGCTGCTGAAATCTTCCCCCGGCTATCTGAAAGCCCTGGCAGGTATGCCCGAAGATTTGCGAAAAGCCTACCGTTACGGCGACTGGAACGCTATAGGCGGTAACTATTTTAAAGAGTTTTCCATGAAAACTCACGGTTTCGACGACTTTAAAATACCAAAGCACTGGCTTTTATACCGCAGCTTTGACTACGGTCTGGATATGCTGGCTCTTGGATTTTTCGCCGTGGACGAGGACGGACGGAGCTGGTGCTTTCGAGAATTCTGCCGCAAGGGGCTGATTGTATCACAGGCGGCGGAGGAGATTTTATCTCACAGTCTGCCCGACGAGGACTACATCTTCACCTGCACACCACCTGATATGTGGTCAAGGCTTAAAGACTCAGGACGGACTATGGCGGACATTTTTATGCAAAACGGCGTGAATATTATTAAATGCGACAACAGCCGTGTGCAGGGGCATCTGCTTTTAAAGGATATGCTAAGACCTATTCCTTTAAAGGATAATTTTGTGCGGAGCCTGTTTCCCGAGGGGAAAGCTCCCCACACTCTGCCGGGGCTGATGTTCTTTAACAGTCTTAAACAGGTGCCTGACAATCTTACAAACATTCAGGCTGACAAGCTTGACCCTAACGACTGCGCCAAAGAGCCTCACGGCATCACTCACACCGTGGATATGCTCCGATACTACGCCATGAGCCGTCCTCTGGCGGCTCAGCCACAGGTGGACATCTGGCCAGACGAAGGCGACAGTGATATGGGTTACGACGATTTTATGAGGGGAGATTTTTAAATGGAAATTCTGATTTTAATTCTCATGCTTCCGGCGCTGCTCCTGCCGGCTCTGGAGGGAAAACACATGGATAATTTGGAAAAAACCTTGAAAAAGCAGGAAAAACGGCTTTCCGAACTGGAAAACCGTCTGAACGTGGAGGATGTTCCCGAGGATTTCGAGCAGGTTTACGCAAAGGGGCTGGCAGGGATTATGGCTTACAGTCTCAAAGAGGCAGGCCGTGAGGAGGACATCTTATGAGCGAATTTGATTTCCTTCCCAAAAACAAAAAAGCCCCTGACTGCAAAAGTCTCTGGGATTTATACGAGAAGGCTTTGGGCTTTAATAACTCCATTAAGCTTAACGAGACGGTGCGTGTAAACGAAAATTTCTACATAGGCAAGCAGTGGGAGGGTGTGGAATCCAAGGGTCTGCCTACACCTCAGTTTAACTTCTTGAAACGTGTGGTGGGCTTTATCGTTGCCACCATCACTACCGACAACGTCCACGTGAACGCATCTCCTCTCAGCGCTTCACCCAACTCCAACGCCTTGACCATGCCGGCACGTATTGTGAATGACGAGTTCGAGGCTTTGGCGGAGCAGAACCGAATTCCCTCACTTATGCGAGAATTTGCCCGCAACGCCGCCGTTGACGGTGACAGCTGTCTCTACACCTACTGGGACGAAAACGCCGAGAACGGAACGGCGGTCAGGGGCGGCATCAGAACCGAGGTTATCGAAAACACCCGTGTATTTTTCGGCAACCCCAACGACAGGAGCGTTGAGTCTCAGCCCTACATTATTATATCAAGCCGTGACATGGTTTCTGACCTCAAACGCAGAGCCAGGGAAAACGGCTTCAAGGACTATTCTTCCATCGCCCCTGACGAGGACGACCGCTCAATCGACGCTCCCAAGCGTACCGACGACAAGGCCACGCTTCTGCTCCTGATGTGGCGTGACAGGGAGAGCGGGAGAATTTTTGCCTGCGAGAGCTGTAAAAACTGCCCCGTCAGCCCTGTTCGTGATACCGGACTGCGCCGTTATCCCATCTGCTGGCTCAACTGGGACTACATTCAGGACTGCTACCACGGTCAGGCTATGATTACCGGTCTTATTCCCAACCAGATTTTCGTCAACAAAATTTGGGCGCTGTCCATGCTCTCCTTTATGAAAACCGCCTACCCCAAGTACATCTACGACAAAACCCGTATTAAAAACTGGGACAACCGTGTAGGCTCCGCTATCGGCGTTAACGGCGGCGATGTGAACTCGGTGGCAAAGGTCATGGACCCTGCGGTGATTTCACCTCAGATAAGCCAGTTTATCTCCCTTGCCGTTGAACAGACGGAGCAGAGCCTGGGCGCAACCTCCGTTGCTCTGGGTGACACTCGACCCGACAACACCTCCGCAATCATCGCTCTTCAGCGTGCCGCAACCACTCCCACCGAGCTTACAAAGCAGAACCTTTACCGCTGCATTGAGGATCTTTTCCGCATTTATCTGGAATTTATGGGAGAATATTACGGCATTCGCACTGTGGACGGCGAGAGCGGCGAGCTTATGAATTTCGATTTTTCCACTCTCAAAAACCACCCCATGCTCCTGAAACTTGACGTGGGCGCAAGCTCTTATTACAGCGAGATTGCCTCTCTGCAAACTCTGGACAAGCTTCTTGAGGGCGGTCATATCACCGCTTTGCAGTATCTGGAGCGTATCCCCGACGGCTACATTCCCGGCAGACGTGCCCTGATTTCCGAGCTTCAGCAGAGCGAAAACGGTGGTTTGGCGGAGCGACCCAGTGAGGATGAACTGGGAAATTTTGTTTAACAGGAGGATGAAACATGGAAATTATGGGAATTGCTTCCATTTCTTCAATCACGGTTATCTGCTATCTGGCGGCTGAACTGTGCAAGGCTTTGGGGCTTGAGGGAAAATGGCTCCCTGCAATCTGCGGAATTCTGGGTGCTTTGCTTGGCGTTGCCGCTATGTTCGTTATGCCGGATTTCCCCGCCGGCGATATTATCACCGCCTTAGCTGTGGGCATTGTTTCGGGGCTTGCCGCCACCGGCGCAAATGAACTTTTGAAACAGCTCTCTGCCAAATGAGCACCGAAGATTTCAGCGGAATTGAGGGCACAATCGCCAGAATTGATGCCCGCTGCCGCTCAAATTCGCACAGAATTGAGGAGCTTGAAAACTCGCAGCAGGCTATGACCGAGCTGGCGCTCTCCGTGCGGGAGATGGCTACCGAGCAGTGCAACATGAAGGACGATCTGGGCGAGGTGAAAACAGACGTGAAGCTGCTGACCCAAAAGGCGGCGAAGCGTTGGGATTCTCTGGTTGAGAAGGTGGCATGGCTTGTGGCGGGGGCGCTGATCAGCTTTGCACTGACTCAGATCGGGCTGTGATGGAAAATTTCGGAGAGCTCGGACGCAATTCGGAGGGGACGGACGCAATTCGGAGGGTGCGGACTTCATTCGGAGGGTGCGGACGTAATTCGTCGTGTATTGCTGCCTTACTGGTTAAATGCTGTCTCAATAATGCGCCACGATTTAAAGTTCAGAACTTTAAATCGAGAGGAAAAAGGCAACGATAGGATATGAGCCACGTTAAGCAAGGACGGAGCAGTTGGAGACAGGACAATAACTCAGTCAGTTCTCCCACTTAAAGACGGAGCTTTGAAAGGTGCGGCAATTTGCGATAAAGGAACCTACTAAAATTTACAACTTAGAACCCATTATCGTTAACAAGGACAGAAAACGAACGAAGGAAGTGGATAATGGTGTTAAGGGATTTTTAGAGCTTTGCTGACGTCAATCGATTAGGGGGAGGCTGTTATTCGGAGAGGAGATAGATTTCTCAGGGACGGACGTAATTCGGAGGGGGACGGACGTAATTCGGAGGGGGACGGACGTAATTCGTCGTGTATTGCTGCCTTACTGGTTAAATGCTGTCTCAATAATGCGCCACGATTTAAAGTTCAGAACTTTAAATCGAGAGGAAAAAGGCAACGACATAATATGAACCTGAGAGCTGCCGACTGTGGGGAAGAAGCGTCGGAGAGACTTATGGTCGTGATTTTTTGGAAGTGATGGAATGACTGCGAGCGGGGGTGTTGGCAGCTACGGAGCCTGAGAAACTGTTTGAGCCGGAAATCGGCTCTATGGCTTATGGATTGAATCCTATCCTAATGTCACGCTACAATTTAAAGTTCAGAACTTTAAATCGAGAGGAAAAAGCGAACGATAGGATATGAGCCACGTTGAGTAAATCCGAGCAGATAAAGAGGGGAAACCCCTCAGTCAGCTGCGCTGACAGCTCCCCTTGAAAGGGGGGCCTTGGTTTGTGTGAAGTTGTCAAAGAGAGCTGCGCTTAAAAGGGACGCCTTGAGTAGTGCGGAGTTATCGAAGAAAGCTTCCACTTAAAAGTGTGCCATGGTTGGTGCGTGCTTAACTGTTACAGACGCCAACATAAAGCGAGCCTTACGTGCAGTACTTGAAAAATATCTCTCTTTGAAATATGCGGTCTGAGATGTTGCGCTAACAAAAGCAAAATTACACTAACAAAACAATACTACCTGATTTAAACTGCAAAACTTTAAATCGTGGCGAATATTCGAGACAAAGCTTAGGGATTACAAAAATTGTGCCACTGCGTGGGTGCAGGGAAAAAGCATCTTACAGTAAAACCATCGAGTGAGCCGAAAAAAGTGACACGAAGTAAATAGCGAGCCGGAGAAAAAGAAAGCCGGAGAAAAAGTGAGCGGAGCGAGACATAACAAAACAGCTTCTATATATCAGTAAAAAATTATAGCTATTTAAGCTATGGCACAGATAGAAGTAAATAATTACTTTTTTTAACGCTACAATGCGATTTCATACAAATACTCACACACAGGAGAATTATTATGGAAGAAATGTACGAGTCATCCAACATGGAGACTGAAGAAAATTTCGGGGCTTGGGACACCGAAGCCGAAGAAAACGGGGACATTTCCGGGGAAAACAAGTCCGGAGAATGGCCCGAAACCTGGGAAGAAAATGCGCCTGAGGGCAATGATAAATTCTCCCTCCGCCACCTTGGAATTACCCGTGAGGTGGACAGGGAGGAGGCCTTGAGCCTTGCTCAGAAAGGGCTGGATTACGACAGAATACGCCGTGAACGTGACCTGATGCGCCCCAGACTTTCCCAGTTGGAGGAGCTTTTGACCGCCCTTTCCGAAGAAAGCGGAATGGAGAGCGGCGAGCTTCTCAGAAAAACAAAGGCTGCCGCTTTAATCCGTCAGGCGGAAGAAAGAGGGGAGAGCCTTACCGACGAGGAGGCAATGGAGCTTGTGGGCGAAATCAGCGGCTTTAACAATGAAGAAGCCGAAGAATTTCGCCGCAGAGAGAGTATTCTCTCATTTTCTCAGCGCTTCCCCGACATTGCCGCAGAGGATATTCCCCAGAATGTCTGGCAGGATTTCCTCGCCGGCGGCGAACTCTCCGCCCTCTACGCCATGGAGGAAAACGGCAGACTCAGACGGCGTGTTGCTGAACTTGAGCAGAGCGAGAAAAACCATTTTCGCTCCACCCGCAGCAGACGCAGCGCAGGCGAAAGTCCCAGCCTGAGCTTTGAGGAGCTTTGGAACAGCGGGGACTGACATTTAAAAATTCAAGGAGGAAAAATTTATGCCTACTATCAATCTTGCTACTAAATATTCAACCGTTCTGGACGAGAGATTTTCCAAGAAATCCCTCACCGACGCATGGTGCGGTACCGACTACGACTTCGACGGCGCAAACGCCATCAAGGTCTGGACTATAGGTCAGGGTGTTATCGGTGATTACGACCCCACCGCCACCGCAAACCGCTTCGGCACTCCCACCGAGCTTTCCGACGAGCTGAACACCTACACTCTGAGAAAAAAGCGCAGCTTCACCCACACTCTGGACATCACAAACGTTCAGGATCAGGAGAACGTCAAAAAGGCTAACGCCGTCCTCAAGCAGATTTGGGACGAGCAGATGGTGCCGGAAATCGACCGTTACCGCCTGAATGAGTGGGCTATGGGCGCTGGTATCGTCAACGTTAACCCCACCGCCCTCACAAAGTCCACCATTATCGAGGCTCTGCTTCAGGCTCAGGCTGACATGAGCAACGCTCTTGTTCCCCGTGAGGGCAGAGTGATTTTTATCACCGAGAGCATGGCTGTGAAGTGCCGCCTTGCCTCCGAGCTTCAGTATAACGAGGCTTTCACCGGTGATGCTATTGTCCGAGGTCAGATTGCCATGCTTTCCAACTGCCCTGTGGTTGCAGTGCCTGACGGCTACATGCCCAAGGGCGTTGAATTCATGGTGAAGTTTAAGCGTGCCAGTGCCGACCCTGTAAAGCTGAAAATGCTTAGAGCACACACCACTCCTCAGGGCTTTGCAGGCACTCTGCTTGAGGGTCTGACCCGCTATGACAGCTTTGTTCTTGCGCAGAAAGCCAAGGGTATTTACGTCTACACCAGAGAGGGCGCAGCAATGCCTGTCATAAGCGCCAGCGGCAATAAGGTTACTATTACCGCCGATTCCAGCGCAGAAATCTACTACACCACCGACGGCACAAACCCCAAGTGCTCCGCCACTGCACAGCGCTACTCCGTACCCTTTACCGTTTCCGAGAGCTGCACCGTGAAAGCCGGCGCAAAGCTTGCCGGAAAGCTTTCTTCCGGTATCGCAGAGAAGAGCGTGACCGTGGGCTGATTTCGGGGTTTGCGGCACGCCTGATAATACGGTGAACTGCACACAAGACTTGCCGGAAAATCCTCTTCCGGCTTCTCAGAGAAGAGTGCAAATGCGCTGAAATCCTGATTAAAACGGTCTTGAATATTAAGAATGCCTCCCCTTAATCGGGGAGGCGCATGTTAAGGGTGTGAATACTGCGGGAACTCTACGGACTTAATTGTGTTTGTCAAAATGAGCTATCAGAGGAATGTCTACTGAACAACCGTAAATCCCTATAAATGGAACTATTTAGCAGCCTGTGAAATGGAGCTGTCGAGAGAACCGATGAACGAAATATCAAGCAAACTGGTAAATGGAGCTGTCGAGAGAACCGGTGAACGAAATATCAAGCAAACTGGCAAATGGAGCTGTCGAGAGAGCCGATGAACGAAATATCAAGCAAACTGCCAAATGGAGCTGTCGAGAGAGCCGATGAACGAAATATCAAGCAAACTGGCAAATG
>SAMEA104404103__coassemble_1471_pt1 | contig 14258 bp, 13 predicted proteins | sample SAMEA104404103__metabat2_high_PE_032 | metagenome-assembled genome bin SAMEA104404103 (sample SAMEA104404103) | Balaenoptera acutorostrata
TGTGTAAAGGGAGGTGGTCGAGCATAGCGAGACCGGAGGGATTGCCCTATGGACTGTAAACATTACAGCATTTCGTAAAAACGCAGGACAATAAAAAATGCGCCTAAAGCCTCCCTTGTGTAAAGGGAGGTGGTCGAGCATAGCGAGACCGGAGGGATTGCCCTATGGACTACAAACACAACAGCGCACTTGTAAAAAATGCACGGGAACTGCGAAAAAATATGACCAGAGAAGAACGCCATTTATGGTACGACTTCCTGCGAGATTTTCCTGTACGGTTTATAAGACAGAAGATAATCGGAAATTATATAGTCGATTTCTATTGTCCCAAAGCAAAGCTTGTAATAGAACTTGATGGTTCACAGCATTATGAGAATGAAAACATCGAAAAAGACCGTAAAAGAACGGAGTTTCTGGAAAGCTATGGCATAGTGGTTATTCGTATTGCGAACAATGAGCTGAACAGAAATTTTGAAGGTGTTTGCTGCTATATTGAAAACATTGCAATGCAGCGTATGGGAAGAACAATCCCTCAGCCGCCTGACGGCGCCAGCTCCCTTTGCACAAGGGAGCCTGAGAAGAAGTTTTAGATTTCTGAAATTGATTACAATGGAGCGTATGGGAAGAACAATCCCTCAGCCGCCTGACGGCGCCAGCTCCCTTTGCACAAGGGAGCCTGAGAAGAAGTTTTAGATTTCTGAAATTGATTACAATGGAGCGTATGGGAAGAACAATCCCACAGCCGCCTGACGGCGCCAGTTCCCTTTGCACAAGATAGCCTGAGATGAAATTTTAATTTCAGAAATAAATTCCATTATTTATTTCGTCCAAAATGCAGATAATAGATGCGAGGTGATTTTTAATGAACAGCGCTCTATGGTCTGCATTTATGAAAACCGGAAATCCTATCTGCTATATTATGGAAGTTGAAGGCAGAGAGGTAAGTGACAGCGCCCCGGAGCGTGGCAGGAATGAGCCGCCGGACTGAGGGCCTACATATGGTAAACGGATATGTATAAAACAACAAAAGCCCTTGTACTGCGTGAAGTCCGCTACAAGGAGGCGGACAGAATGCTGACCTTGCTGACGGAAAGTGACGGCCGAATAACGGCAAAAGCCAGAGGCGCTCTCCGCAAGAGCAGCAAAACTGCCGCCGCAACTCAGCAGCTTTGCTGGTCTGAGCTTACACTATTTGGAAATAAAGGCCGCTGGACAGTGAATGAGGGCAGCGTTTTAGAGCCTTTTGACGGCTTGAAAACTGATATAGCCGCATTCGCTCTGGGTTGCTATTTCTCCCAGTGCATAGAGGCGATAAGCGCAGAGGAAGAGCCGGAGGAGCAGCTTTTAAGGCTGTGTCTAAACTCCCTTTTTGCTCTCAGCCGCAATCTCTACCCGCAGGAGCATATTAAAGCCGCTTTTGAGCTGCGCTTAATGTGCCTTGCAGGTTATGAGCCTGACCTGCGAGCCTGTGCTAAGTGCGGCAATGAGCCGGAAAGCCCTGTGCTTTTACTGGATTATGGCGGAGTGTGCTGCTATGACTGCAAGACTCCTGAGATGGGGGAGAGCGTCAGAATTTCAAAAGACAGCCTTGAAGCTTTGCGCTTCATTACAAGCGCTGAGGATAAACGTTTTCTGTCCTTTAAATTAGGAGAAACGGATTTGAGAATATTGTCGAGAGCCGCCGAGCGCTACACACTGGCGCACCTTGGGCGGAATTTCCCGACACTGGATTACTGGAAGAGTGTAAAATGAGTTTTTTTGAAAAATCACTTAATACATTAGAACTGCCACGGGTGCTGGAGATGCTCTCTAATGAAGCCGTGTGCGAGAGCGCAAAAACGGCGGCATTAGAGCTTAGACCCTCCGCAGAAGTGGCAGAAGTGGAGCGAAATTTAAAAGAGACAAGCGCCGCAAAGCAGATGATGGTTGTCAAAGGCAGTCCCTCGTTTTCAGGCCTTAAAGATGTGCGCTCTGCCTTGCAGAGAGCGGATCTGGGCGGCAGTCTCAACACCATTGAGCTTCTGGACATTGCAGGCGTTTTACGCTGTGCAAGACTTGTAAAGAGCTATATCGGTGACGATAAACTGCAAAAAAGCTGTATAGACCACCTGTTTTCAGCTTTAAGAGCAAATAAATTTTTAGAGGAAAAAATCGGAACATCCATAGTTGGAGAGGACGAAATCGCAGATGCCGCATCTCCTGAACTGAGCAACATTCGCCGCAAAATGCGTGCCGCCGCTGCAAGAGCAAGAGAGGCATTAAACAAAATAATTTCCTCCCCTGCATATGCAAAGGCTTTGCAGGAGCCTATTATCACCATGCGTTCCGACAGATATGTTGTACCTGTTAAGGCAGGCAGTAAGGGCGCAGTTCCCGGCCTTGTCCACGACATTTCAGCCACCGGCGCTACCTTGTTTATAGAGCCTATGGGCGCTGTAAAGGCTAACAACGAGCTGAGAGAGCTTGCGGCAAAGGAGAAGCTTGAAATCGAGAGAATTCTGGCGGAGCTTTCCGCAGAGTGTGCCGAGCACAGGGAGGATATAGACGAGGACTTTATGCTCCTGACCCGTCTTGACTTCATTTTTGCAAAGGCAAAGCTTTCCTATAAATTAAACTGTATGCCTGCGGAGCTTTCAGACAGAGCCATAGTTTTACGCCGTGCCAGACACCCCCTGCTCGATCAGGGAAAGGCTGTCCCCATTGACCTTGAACTGGGCGATGCTTTCGATACCCTCGTTATAACAGGCCCTAACACCGGCGGTAAAACCGTATCTTTAAAAACTATCGGTCTGCTTGCAGCTATGAACCAGTGCGGACTGCATATCCCTGCCTCTGACGGCAGCCGACTGCCTGTGTTTTCCAATATCCTGGCAGATATAGGTGACGAGCAGAGCATAGAGCAGAGCCTTTCCACTTTCTCTGCACATATGACCAATATAGTTAATATACTGGATAAGTGTGACGACAGAAGCCTGCTCTTATTCGATGAGCTTGGCGCAGGAACTGACCCCACAGAGGGTGCAGCTCTTGCTATATCCATCATTGAATACGCCAGAAAAATGGGCTCTATCATTGCCGCAACTACCCACTATGCGGAGCTAAAGGTGTACGCAACCAACGAAAAAGGGGTTCAGAACGCCTCCTGCGAGTTTGATGTGGAGACTTTAAGACCTACTTACAGACTTCTGGTGGGTATTCCCGGCAAATCTAACGCCTTTGCAATTTCCCGCCGTTTAGGTTTGGGAGAGCATATAATTGAGGATGCGAAAGCAAGGATAGGCACTGAGAGCGCAAGCTTTGAGGCCACTATCGAAAAGCTGGAGCAGACCAGAATGATGCTTGAAAAGGAGAGGGAGGAGGCCGCAAAATCTCTCCGCAGAGCAGAGGAGAACGAGCGCAAGTCTGCAAAGCTGAGAGCTGAACTGGAAGTTAGACTGGATAAGTCCGACTTAAAGGCAAAGCGTGAGGCACAGCGGATAATCGAAGATGCCAGACGTAAAGCGGAGGATACATTCAGAGAGCTTGACGATATGCGCCGCAAGGCCGATAAGGAAGAGGACGCAAGAGCTGTCAACGAGGCAAGAAGCGAAATGCGCCGCCGATTAAATCGGGCAGAGGAGGAGCTTTTACCGGATAATACACCTAAGGTCACAGAGGAAAAATCTTCAAGACCTGTAAAGGTGGGAGATTTGGTAATAATAAAGTCAATGAACATGGAGGCGGAGGTGGTTTCCGTCACTAAAGACAGAATGCTTTCTCTGAGAGCGGGTATAATGAATGTAAACGTCAAGGAGGACGATGTGCTTCTCCTTGAGGGTTCAGCCGCTAAGAAAAAGAAAAAGCAGCAGAAACAGCAGACCGCCGCAGTTACAGGCCTTAGAGTTGAGCAGACCGCAGGCGAGATTGACCTTAGAGGAATGGAGAGTATTGAGGCTGTGCTTACAGCCGAAAGGTATCTCGATTCTGCCGTTATGAGCAAGCTCAAAACCGTCAGCATAATCCACGGCAAAGGCACCGGCGCACTGAGAGCGGCTATACATCAGATGCTCAAAAGGAATAAACTGGTAAAATCTTTCCGTCTGGGACGTTTCGGAGAGGGCGAAAGCGGCGTAACCATTGTAGAACTCAAATAAAAATCGCCTTTCCATTTTGAAAATAATGTCTAAAATAACGAAACAGTCGAAAGATGTTGACGAGAGGCTTAAAATTTGTTAAGCTATGTAAGCAGAACGTATATAAGTTCTGCGTTCGTAATTACGATTAAAATAAGGAGTGGCGAGTATGATAACCAAAGAAGTAGTCATTAACAATCAAGTTGGTCTTCATGCCAGACCCGCGACTTTCTTCATTCAGAAAGCCAACGAGTTTAAGAGCAGCATCTGGGTTGAGAAGGAAGACAGACGCGTTAACGCAAAGAGCCTTCTGGGAGTTCTCTCTCTGGGCATTGTAAAAGGAACTGCAGTTTCTATCATCGCTGACGGAGCCGATGAGGAAGATGCTATTGAGACCCTTTCTCAGCTTATTGACTCTGACTTTTCCGAGTAATACAAGCTAAAATGCGAAAAATACGGCACAGTCCTTTTTCGGGACGATGCCGATTTTTATTTTTTCGGTAATACCTGAAATAGCTTAAAATATCATGATTTCGGTGCCGTTCACAAATTGTTAAAATAAAATTTTTCTGTTGTTTAAATAATACGGATAAAATAAATTCTTGTATTAAAAAGGAATTTTATATAAAAACGAGAGGGAGAGCATATGACAAAAACATCATTGAAAAAAATTGTATTACTGGCACTGGTGGCGTTTCTTGCTATACTGCTTGTCTCTTGTATTGTTATCCCACGCATTCATAAGAAAATCAGCACAGTGGGCGCATTACCCTACCCTGTGGATTTGGGTGAAGCCAACGAGAGAATTTTGTGTGTAGATGATAACACTGATGCCCTTATCTGGCGACTGCGTACAATAGAAGAGGCTGAGAAAGAGCTGATTCTCTCCACTTACAGCTTTGTTGACGATGAGAGCGGCAGAGACATTATGGCGGCTCTGTTAAATGCGGCAGAGCGGGGCGTAAATGTGCGTGTTATAGTGGACGGCATTACTTCCCTTGCCAATCTGCAGCTGAGCAAAAAATTTCAGGCTCTCAGCTCCGCCGATAACGTGGAAGTTAGAGTTTATAATCCTGTGAACCTGCTGAAACCTTGGAAACTCAATTACAGAATGCACGATAAATACCTGATTGCAGACGATACGGTTTACATACTGGGCGGCAGAAACACGAAAAATCTGTCTCTGGGCGACTATCAGGAAAAGAAAGATATTGACCGTGACATAGTGGTTTACAGCCATACGCCTAATGACGCAAGCTCTCTTTCACAGGTAAAGGAATATTTCGGCCGTATCTGGGAGCTTAAAAGCACTAAAGCCTTCCATTCCTTTAGCAGAAATAATGATAAGGCTATAGAAACGCTCCATGACCGCTATGAAAAGCTGAGAGAGTCTTACCCCGAAGCATACACTCCAACCGACTGGGAAAATAGTACAATCCCTACAAACGGTATACGCTTTTTGTCCAACCCCGTAGAGCCTGAAAACAAAGAGCCGATACTTTGGAGCAGTGTCATTCAGCTTATGAAGTCAGGCGAGGAGAGAACAGTGCAGACTCCTTACCTTATTTGCGACGGTCAGATGTACAAGGATCTGACAAATCTGGCACACAGCGGAAAAACCACAGAGATAATATTAAACTCCGTGGAGACCGGAGCCAATGTGTTCGGCAGTACGGACTATCTGAACCAGAGAAAGAATATTAAGAAAACAGGCGCTGACATTTACGAGTACAGCAAGCAGCATTCATCTCACGCCAAAACCGTACTTATAGATGACAACCTCAGTCTGGTAGGTTCTTTTAACTTTGACATCAGAAGCACCAACCTGAACACTGAGCTTATGCTTGTGATTGACTGTCCTGAACTGAATCAGCATTTGCGCAGTCTGACACAGGAGCAGAAAGATGCGAGCCGTCATTTTTGCCCCGATGGAGCAGTTGACTTCGGACATGAATATCAGGTACATGAGCTGTCATTTCCTCATAAGATACTTTACAGCCTGCTGAGAGTAGTTATCTGGCCTTTCCGCCACTTAGTCTAAAAATAATCCGGGAACGGTGAAAAGCCATTCCCGGAATTTCTTTTGCAGAAAAACATCTATAAAGATGCAAATTATAATTAAACTCTTTTAATTTCACTAAAAAGAGTGTATAATTACTGTATTTGAAAGGTGGGATAGCTTTGCTGGAAACTCTGGCGGAAAAGGCCAATAATCTGCCCCTGCTCCCCGGGGTGTACATAATGAAAGACGCCGATTCTCAGGTTATCTACGTGGGCAAGGCTAAGAAGCTGAAAAACCGTGTCAGCAGTTATTTTCACGGTGAGCATCTGCCAAAGGTTCAGGCAATGGTGGATAAGGTGGCGGATTTTGACGTTATAGTTGCAGGCAGTGAGTTTGAGGCACTGGTTCTGGAAAACTCCCTGATTAAACGCCATAAGCCCCACTATAATATCCTGCTTAAAGATGATAAGGGCTACCCGTTTATAAGGGCGGACATTAAGTCGGAATATCCAAGCCTTTCAATTTCCAATAAAGCCCCTAAGGACGGAGCGAAATATTTCGGACCCTACGGCGGACGGACCACCACAAGGGAGATAATATCAACTATAAATAAAGCATTTCTCCTGCCGGATTGCAGCAGAAAATTCCCCAGAGATATAGGCAGGGAACGGCCATGCTTAAATTACCATATGGGTACCTGCACAGGCTGGTGTTTAGACGGTAAAGACAGCGAGGACTACCGCCGAAGTTTTTCTCAGGCACTGAGAATACTTGACGGAAAGAGCGGGGAGCTTATAGAGGAGCTACGCACTAAAATGGAAGAGGCGGCAAATGAACTGCGCTTTGAGCGGGCGGCTGAACTGCGGGACAGAATGAGAGCAGTTGAGAGACTTCAAAATAAGCAGAGAGTTATATCGACCGCCTTTGCAGATACTGATGCAATCGGCTTCAGGCGTGGACCAAGAAGCTGTTTTACGGTTTTGCATTTTGTGAACGGCGACCTTGTTTCCAAGGACGTTGAAATGATGGAAGAACCATTGGAGGAGGACTCCGAGGCAATCTCCGGACTTGTGCGCCAGTATTACAGCGCCCACAGAGGAGGCTGGCCTAAGTCAATTTTGCTTCCATGTGATATTCCCGACAGGGAAGATTTGGAAGAGCTTTTGAGCCAGATTTCCGGCAGACGTATTTATATAGAAAGACCCCAGAGAGGCGAACGTGTTCGACTTGTAAAGTCGGCAGATTTAAACGCTCAGGAGGAGATAAAAAGGCGCACCACATTGGCACAGCGCCGCTCCAAAACTTTGGAGTGGTTACAGAAGGCTCTGGAACTGGAAAATTATCCGGAGAGAATTGAAGCCTTTGATGTAAGTAACCTTGGAGACAGCGGAATAGTTGCCGCTATGACCGTTCATGTGGACGGAAAGCCAAAGCGGAGAGATTACAGAAAGTTCCGCATTAAAAGCACCGAAACAAGGGACGACTACGCCAGTATGTATGAAGCGGTTTACAGACGCTTAAAACGCTATGCAGACGGAGACGAGAAGTTTTCACCTCTGCCTGACCTGCTTTTAATCGACGGCGGCAGAACTCACGCCTTGACCGCCGAAAAAGCGGCAAATGCTCTGGGAATATCCGTTCCCATTTTCGGCATGGTTAAGGACGACCGCCACAGAACAAGAGCACTTATAAGTCCTGAGGGCAGAGAAATCAGTATAAATACAAATCAGGCGGTTTTCTCTCTTGTAGGGAACATTCAGGAGGAAACCCACCACTCCGCCATCGAGTATCAGAGAAGCCTGCGGAAAGAGTATTACGGCTCAACTCTGGACGATATTCCGGGCGTAGGCCCGAAGCGGCGTGAGGATTTGATAAAATATTTTAAATCAGTAAAAAACATAAAAGAGGCAAGTATCAGCCAGCTCAATCTGGTTGTGCCTAAGAATACGGCGCAGGCCGTGTATATGTATTTTCACAGGGAAGAGAGTGAAGAAAAATGAGAGTAATTTCCGGTTTAGCCGGTGGCAAAAGACTTAAAACACCGGAGGGAATGGACATAAGACCCAGCACCGACATGGTGAAAGAGGCTCTGTTTAACATAATTCAGTTCGATATTGAGGGCAGACGTGTACTTGACCTTTTCGCAGGTACAGGCCAGCTTGGAATTGAGTGCCTGAGCCGTGGAGCGAAGGAAGTTGTGTTCGTCGACAAGAGCAGAAACAGTGTAAATATTGTAAAAGAAAACCTTAAAACCTGCGGCTTTCAGGCACAGGTGCATAACATGGATTCCATTGATTTTCTAAGTAATTGCGGCAAGTTCGACATTATCTTTATAGACCCGCCGTATAACTCCGATCTATACGAGAAAGCCCTAAAAATAATCAATTTGGTTGACATATTGTCGGATGGTGGTATAATAGTCTGCGAAACCGAGCGCTCAAGAACCCTGCCGGATATGGAATTACCGTATAAAAAAGGCAAGGTATATAATTACGGTAAGGTAAAGCTTAATTTTTATAAGAAGGACGGCAGCATATGAGTACAGCAATATGCCCCGGCAGCTTTGACCCTGTTACTATGGGTCATCTGGATGTTATAGCCCGCTGCGCAAAAATTTTTGATAACGTTATTGTGTGCGTCAGCCACAATTCAACCAAATCCCAGCCCATGTTCACCGTGGAGGAAAAGCTCTCCATGTTAAACAAAGTACTTAAACGCTTTCCTAATGTGACGGTTGACTGCTCACACGGACTGTTGGCTGAGTTTTCCAAGAAGTACGACGATCCGGTATTGGTAAAAGGCCTTCGTGCCGCATCGGACTTTGAATATGAGTTCCAGATGAACCTTATAAATAAACGTATAAATCCCCAGCTTGAAACTATGTTTCTTACCGCCAGTGAGGAATACACCTTTCTTAGCTCATCGGTAGTCAGGGAAATGGCATTGTATGATGCAGATTTACACGGGCTTGTTCCCGAAGAAATTATTGAAGATATTCGGCTCAAAGCCAAAGAATGGAGGGCAAAATAATGGCAAACGGCGATGTAATGGAATTGCTTGATATCCTTTACGCTATGGTTACTGATGCCTGGGGTGTACCTCTGGGAAATGACAAGTGCATAATCGAACGTGAGAAAGCCATCGAGATTATAAACGATATTAAAGCAAACCTGCCTTCATCCATTGCCGAAGCTCAACGTCTTGTTACGGCGAGAGACGAGTTTATAGGCAACGCCAAGCGTGAGGCTGAGGCTCTCCGCAAGAGCGCTGAAGAAAAAGCCCGCACCTTGATTGAGGAGCAGGAGATAGTTCGTATTGCAAGAGCAAGAAGCGAGGAAATGATTGCTTCCGCAGAGCAGAAATCCGCCGAGCTTAAAAGAACTGCCGGCAGCTATGTAGAGGAAATCATGCGCCAGACTGAGGAGAGCATGACACAAGCATTGAATGTGGTGAAAGATACCCATAGCGCAATCTCCGCCGCATCAGGCATGGTACCCACTCCCAAAAGATAAATACATATAATGATTAAGGACAGCTTAGGCTGTCCTTTTTATTTTGCAAAATTTCTGAATTCACCACTCCGCACCCTAAAATAATCAACCGCCCAATTTTGCTGCCATTTTTAGAGTTTCTCTTCTACACCTGATTTTCTGAAAGACCTGCAAAACCCACCACTTACCACCCCAAAACCATCAATTACCCCACTTTGTTACCGCTTTTAGAGGTTTTAATATCATTTTCGCCTTGCAGGAGAATGTCAGGGTGTTCCACTTATGTGCTCTATTTGCATTTAATCCCCACTTAAGCCCCACTTAACGCAAGCCTCGCCACTTCTTCTATTAAAACACCCTTTAAAACGTATTGAATTATGCTATGCACATGAACCAGCTCCCCACATATGCTTAAAATGCGTAGCTTCGGCGCTGCTTTTTTCTGTCTCTGGGGAGTGAAAGTGGGGGAAAAACCGTAAGTAAAGCTCAGTGGGGGAGGGGGTAAAGAATCCCTTAACACCAAAACGGCATTTTTAAGATTTAGTACACCATGGTGGGGGAAAAGGGCTAAAAAACTGTCGAAATATTACCGGTTACAATTTTTTGGGGAAAAATTACAAAAAACGTCAGAAGATTTTCCTTGCTTTTTACGTCGGTTCAACCTATAATGGTAGTGTAAAGTGGATTGAAGTGGTGGATTATGGCTTAAAATCCCCAAGAAGTGGAGGCGAAGAACATTGACAGGTGAATATCAGCATTCCCTTGACAACAAGGGACGTCTTTTTATACCTGCCAAGCTCAGGGATGAGCTGGGTGAGGTGTTTTTTGTCACCCTTTCAATGGATAAGTGCCTCTGTGCTTACTCTTCGGAGAACTGGCAGGTCTTTTCTGACCGTGTAAATGCTATGCCCTATGTGAAGCAGAGAAAAATGCGCCCCCTTTTTGCCCACGCTGCAAAATGCGAGCTGGACAGTCAGGGCAGAGCTCTCATTCCTCAGAATTTGAGAGATTATGCCGGCCTTACCAAAAGCGTTACTGTTCTGGGCTGCAACAACCATGCAGAACTCTGGGACAGCGAAACATGGAAGGCTGTATATGAGATAGAGACTACTCCGGAGAATATTGCCGCCGTGATGGAGGAACTTGAATTTTAATGGATATGCCTAAACATGTCTCAGTCCTTTTGGACGAGTGCATTGAAAATCTTAATATAAAGCCGGACGGTATTTACCTTGACGGCACTACCGGCCTTGGCGGTCACTCTTTGCAGATTGCAAAGCGGCTTACAACAGGCCGGCTTATCTGCATTGACAGAGACGAGAGCGCTATAAGACGTTCAAGTGAGCGCTTGAAAGAGCATCTCAATAAAATAACTTTTGTTCACGATACCTTTTCCAATGCTGCCGAAATTGTGAAAAATCTGGGACTTCCCGGAGTTGACGGTATGCTTTTTGATTTGGGTGTTTCCTCTCCTCAGCTGGATGAGGCTGAGAGAGGCTTTTCATATATGAATGATGCACCGCTGGATATGCGAATGGACGATACTGCTGTCCTTACCGCAAAAGAGGTTGTTAACCACTGGCCGGAGGAGCGTTTACAGCGTATACTCTGGGATTACGGCGAGGAGAAATACGCCAGACGTATTGTATCAGCTATAATTTCCCACCGAGAGGAAAAGGAGATTGAGAGCACTTTGGAACTGGTGGATATAATCAAATCTGCCATGCCTGCCTCTGCTCTCCGTGAAAAACAGCATCCTGCAAAGCGCACATTTCAGGCTATCAGAATAGCCGTAAATGACGAGCTTGGCGAAGTGGAGCGAATGATGGACACAGCCCCCGACATGTTAAACAAGGGCGGCAGACTGTGCGTTATTTCATTCCATTCCTTAGAGGACAGAATAGTTAAAAACGGCATTTTCCGCCGTGAAAAAGGTTGCACCTGTCCCAGAGAAGCACCGATCTGCACCTGCGGCTTTGTGCAGACCCTTAAAAGCGTAAGCCGTAAGCCTATTTTGCCGAGTACGGAGGAGATAGAGATAAATCCACGCTCGAGAAGCGCCAAACTTAGAGTGGCGGAAAGAGTGTGATTTTATAAAAACTGTCAGCGAAAATTTGTTCCGAGCAGTAGGACTTTTGTTTTCAGCCCTTCTACTTGTGTTCTCTCTTTTGAATTCCATTTCCCTTGCTGCGGCAAGCGAAAACCTGTCAAAGCGTGAAAAAGAGAAAAACAAACTTGAAATTGAGAACAGGTGTCTTGTAGCCGAGTGCGAAAACAGACTCAGCTTAGAGGATATTGAGAGTTACGCCGAAGAAGTTTTAAGTATGCGGCGTTGTTCTCCCGAACAGATAATAGACAACGGGATAAGTGGATAAGCGTCCGAATATATATAGAATAATCTATAAAGCGGGGGTTTGCCATGAAATTTAATCACTCATCAAGGGAACCGGTGTCTAAGCCAAACAGTCAAATGCTTCGCCGCACCCTGTTTTTGATGGCAGTGTGCGGCATTTTTGCTTTCTTGCTGCTCTTGACAAGATTGTATAAAATACAGATAATAGATCATGGGTTCTATGAACAGCGGGCAATGTCTCAGCAGCTCAGAGAAAATAAAAGCTCTGCTGCCAGAGGTTCTATATATGATAGAAAGATGTACCCGCTTGCTCTCAGCGCTCCGGTGGATAATCTCTACCTAAGTCCGGGTGAGATTGAATCGAGGCACGAGGACAGGGAACTCATTGCAAGAGGACTCTCCCATATTTTAGACCTTGATTACGAAGAAGTTTATAAAAAAACAGCGGAAAAAGGCTCCTATTATGTGACGGTTAAGCGGAAGCTTTCCCGTGAGGAATCGGACGAAGTCAGAAAATTTAAAACCGACAACAATTTGCGGGGCATACGTCTTGAGCCTGACAGCAAAAGATATTACCCCAATTCCTCCCTTGCCTGCCATGTGCTGGGCTTTGTGGGGACAGACAATCAGGGCCTTGAGGGAATTGAGGCCAGATACGAAAGCGTGCTTGGCGGCACGGAGGGTAGAACTCTTCGCCTTACCAATGCCTACGGCACAGACCTTTTGTTTAAGCAGTTTGAGGAGCAATGCCCCGGAGAAGAGGGACTATCTCTGGTACTGAGCCTTGACAGCGGAGTGCAGTATTTCGTAGAGAAGCACTTAAAACAGGCCGTTGAGGATTATGACATTCAAAACGGCGCCGGAGCTATCGCAATGGACGTAGATACCGGCGGTATTTTGGCTATGGCATCAATCGGCGGCTTTGACCCCAACAATTTCCTTGAGGTCAGTGATAAAGCCCAGAAAAGGATTGATGCAAGCAACGATCCGGAGGGAGAACTTAGAGCGCAGCAGTTAAAACAGTGGCGAAACAAAGCCCTGAGCGACAGCTATGAACCCGGCTCTACATTTAAAATAATAACCCTTTCAATGGCTTTGGAAGAGGGTGCGGCTGATTTAAACAGCAGCTATTACTGCGGCGGCAGCGTAAATGTACGAGGCAGAACAAGTCCCATACGCTGCTGGAAGCACGGTGGCCACGGCTCCCAGAATCTTACGCAGGCAGTTCAGCATTCATGTAACGCCGCATTCGTTAATATCGGTCTTCAGGTTGGAGCGGAACGCTTCTATGATTATCTTGAAGCCTTTGGCTTTCTGGAAAAAACCGGAAACAAGGACGATAATCTCACAGCCAAAAGCGGTATAGATTTAAGCGGTGAGACAGGCAGCATATTCTGGAGTGAAAATGTGTTCTGCTCACCTAAAAACCTGTCCCAGCTTGCCGCTGCTTCCTTCGGTCAAACCTTTACCATAAGCCCCTTGCAGCTTATAACCGCAGTTTCCGCCTGCGTTAACGGCGGAAAGCTTATGCAGCCCTATGTGGTTGAGAAGATGCTCAACGAGGACGGAACAGTTGCATACGAGCGAAAACCACAGGAAGTTCGGCGGGTAATAAGCGAGGAGACAAGCGCAAAGGTGCGGCAGATACTTGAAGACGTTGTAGGCGACCCTAAAGAGGGTACAGGCAGAAACGCCGCTGTGAGAGGTTACAGAATAGGCGGTAAAACAGGTACAAGCGAAAAGGTAAATCTTGAAGCCACAACAGGTAAAAAGGAGTATATCGTTTCCTTTATCGGCTTTGCCCCTGCAGATGACCCGAAAATTGCTCTTCTTGTGTTTCTGGATACACCGTCGGATAAATCCGGAGTATATGTGAGCGGCGGACAGATGGCAGCCCCTACCGTAGGTAAGATGTTTGCCGACATTCTGCCCTACATGGGCTTTGTACCCCATTTCGAGGAAGAAGAGATAAACGTGGCCGAAGTTCCCGATTTAGTGGAAATGAGCATTTACGAGGGCGAAAATGCGCTTTACGGTTCAGAACTCAGATGTAGAGTTATAGGCGAGGGGAACGTGATAAACGCCCAGCTCCCCAAAGCCGGAAGCAAGATTGCCAAAAATTCGGAAGTTATAATATACGCAGGGCAGACACCCACGGAAAACATTGTCACTCTGCCTGAACTTAAAGGCATGGGTTTTGATGAAGCCAGAGATTGCCTTGCACAAAGTGGAATATATGTAAGAAGTCTCAGCCCTCTCAGTGACGGCGAGACACAAAAGATAGTAAGTCAGAGTCTGCC
>SAMEA104404103__coassemble_1509_pt1 | contig 13972 bp, 10 predicted proteins | sample SAMEA104404103__metabat2_high_PE_032 | metagenome-assembled genome bin SAMEA104404103 (sample SAMEA104404103) | Balaenoptera acutorostrata
TTTAAGTAATAACGACTACTCCGAAATTATACTGCCTGAGGGCTTAAAGCTTGAATCTCTGAATATCAGCGGTAACAGAATTTCAGACCTAAGTTTTCTTTCTTCCCTGCCCACGCTGAAAACCTTGACAGCTGAGGATAATCTCCTAAAAGATATCAGCCCTCTTTCAGGCTTAACAGCTCTCACATCTATTAACCTGAACGGCAACCATATAAGAGATATCGCTCCCATTGCTTCTCTCACAGAGCTTGAGGAACTGTCTGTTTCCAACAACAGACTTATTGACATCTCCCCTGTTTCTCAGCTTGCAGCTCTTAAAGCTCTTGATTTGAGCAACAACCAGATCAGCGACATTACACCTATAAATACGCTCACAGCTCTTGAAAGTCTTAATCTGAACCGTAATCCATTTGAGGATTTAAGTCCTATTGCTGATCTGTCTGTTGTGCAAAACGGCAATGTAACCGAATAAAACATAAGGAAACTCCCTTTGTAAAAGCAAAGGGAGCTTTTTTTAGCCGTACTGTTCGGAGAGATAAATTTGTACCTTTGACTGAATATTTGCGGCAGCTTGCTCTGATGACATCTGACCTGCAAAATAGGGCTGACATTCTTTTATAACAATGTCCATAACCGCTTCATCGTACAGAGTGGAACAGTCAATGCGGTCTATAAGTTCATTTATTCTATTCTTTGCAATTTCAGGGTCAATCTCTCCCTCAATTTCAATACTTGCGCCGTCACATAAGGTGTGCAGTACTTTGGGGTATTCGTTATACGTCTTTTCCCAGCTGTCCATGCGCTCCGGCAAAATATTTTTGTTTATCGGCATTGTATTTCCGGCTTTCTGTCGGCCATCACTAAGGAGGAAATAGATAAAATCCATCACTCCATCTTTGTGCTGTGAACTTACTGACATTGTTACAAGTGCATCAGGCTCCATAGCGATACCATTAGATGAATTTGTTGGGAAGCCCACATATCTTGCCTGACCGCCGAAAATAGCGTCATCAAAAGACATAAAACCTATTGCACCGTTTCCTAAAGAATTTAACAGAAGTGCTTGTTTTCCGGCATATGCCCGACCGGAAGGCTGAGAGCCATCGGAAACAGAAGCCCCGTCATCAGGAATAGCAGCTGCAAACTCTAAAAATCTTACAAAGCTTTCATCTGTGAAATTGCATTTTCCGGTGTTCACATCCATGTACTCTTTGCCGAGAAATGTTAAAACATAAGACAGGAACACATTTTTTGTAGTTTCAGGACCGAACACATTCACAGGATTCATTCCATCAACGGCTGCAAAGAAATCATCTACCGTCCATGTGTCGCCGCTGCCCACAAAACTCTCATTTCCACACACAGTAATTATCTGAAACTGTGGCGTTATGTAATAAAGTCCGTCTTTATATTCCAGAGCTTTCACGGCACTTGGGATAAGGGAATCATATTGCACAGGGGCATCTGCGTTAAGATAGGGCTTCAAATCCTCAAATATTCCGTGGGCTGCATATAGCTGTGCAGGCAAATTTGACAAATCGAATATATCAGGAGTTTTACCGGAAATTATATCGGTTCTCAGTCTGTTCAATCCCTGACCGTCTGCACCCACGTTATCGAATGCCGCATAATCTACCACTTTAATTTTATAGTCTGTACTTTTTTCATTGTACAGCTCTATATATTTGCTCAATGACATGTCCAAATTGTAGGCCGCCAGTGTCAGGACAGTGGCAGAACTGCCGTCATTACGTCGCCACAGATACGGTGCGCCGTCTTTCAGCGAGAAATAAACGCCATCTCCCATATCTATAAGGGTAGAGGCATTCATACCGCTGAGTGTGCTGTTTATTAAAGGTTCAATGCTGTCATTTTTGTAGTCGAAGCTGAACACGGTGTCCATATTGCCGCACAAAATTCTACTGCCGTCCTCACTTACAAAGTTATAGTATCCGAACACACGCTGAGAATCGTAGCTTTCCAGTGTGTTAAAATCCTTATCAAGCACCATTGTTCGTGTTATTGTTTCACCGCCCGGCTTGTCTGCAACTCCGCCGACTACAATTATCCGTCCGTCACTTAAAGAAAAGCAGTCAGCCATACCTGAATATGTGCCTATTTCTTTAATCTTGTTTCCTGCTTTGTCCAGAGCCAGAATTCTGTAAGCAGTCATGGCTACATATCCGTTTTCCGTGGTATATATCCACAACAGGCCGTTTTCCTCGTACTCGTCCAGCATAGGCAGCTGAAGTTCTGACCAGTTTCCCTCCGCATCTAACAGCTGAACGCTGTACTCGTTTTCCTCGCTTCCGCATAAGCCGCACAGCTCATTGCCCACAGCAGGAGTAAATCTGAAGATACTGCATTCTTCCGGAAGTTGTATTTTTTCAAACTCTAAGCCTTCCTTGTCCATTTTATACAGCACTTCTTCGGTTCTGTTGATTTTTCCGTAAAGATAAATATTCTCTCCTGCATCAACAGTCTGTGACAACATCACATCACCGTCAGGCAACATTAGAAGTTCACGGTAGTAAACCTCTCCCCCGTCTGAGTAAACGTCCAGTTCTTCACCGCTTTTTGAATCAGAACTGCGCTCTTCTTTCTGCTCTTTTTTCACTTCTGTTTCTGCCGGACTTTCATTCGTTTCCGGTGCAGAGTTACTGCCGCAGGCTGTAAATGTCAGCAGAATAGAGAGCAACAGCAAAATTACAATACCTTTTTTCATGTTTACCTCCATTTATAAATATTTTTGGCAGCATTTAACTATTTCTATTTATAGTAACAGCATCTAATATTAAAAACAATATCTATGGGGAAAATTGCATGTAATTTAAAATTTTGTCAATTTTTTCTCTGCACTGCAATGCTTCAGCTTTATCTAAATTTAATATTAACTCTCCAATTATGCAGAAATCTATATTTGCACAATTTATATACAAAAAATTCAAAAAATCTCGCTTGCGCGAGAAAACAAAAAGTGCTAAACTTTTTTATCGTATTTTAAATACACCTTACTGCTGATACAGAGATTTTGCACCGGCGGCACTGGAAATTTCGGATAAAGGAAGGGCAATACTTTTGATTCGTTTATTGGCTATTGACATGGATGAAACCTGTCTTAATGATAAGAAAATAATTTCTGACGAGAACCTGGAAGCAATGAAAAAAGCCACAGAGGCCGGTATTACCGTAGTTCCCACAACCGGCAGAGCCTTGGCCTGCCTGCCGCACCAGTTAAAGGAAGAAAGCTTTTATCCCTATGTTATCAGCTCCAACGGTGCCGCTGTTACAGATATGTGCACTGGAAAAGATATATTTAACGAGCTTATTCCCTATGAGACTGCATATGAATTTCTCACTCAGTGTGCCGACAAAAAGATAGGTATTTCCGCCCATGTAAAGCACGACTTTGTGCTTCAGGGACACGCTCTCCGTTTTCTCGGAAAAGTCAGTTACGGCAAGGATGCCACATATTCCAAGTACACCAAGGACTTGGCTGAAATGCTTATGAATGAGAAAACCGGCATTGAAGAAATTCAGTTATTCCACTTTGGAAATGACGCTGCAAGCCAGATAAACGAAATTCTTTCAAATTACGATTGCTTCATTAAGTCCTCCACAAGCACTTATACTGAGTTATATTCAAATAATGCCTCAAAGGGAAATGCCCTGACCGCTCTTGCAAATACGCTTGGAATATCCCCCGCTGAAATTGCCTGCATAGGTGATGCGGAAAACGACTTTTCCATGTTTAACGCCTCCGGCCTTAAATTTGCAATGGGTAACGGCATACCCGCTCTTAAAGAGATGGCAGATGTGGTTGTTCCCTCAAATAATGAAAGCGGAGTTGCATTTGCAATAGAAAAGCATCTGCTCTGATTTTTAATTAATCCCACTTTAAATCCGACCTTAACTGCGTCGGATTTTTTATTTCAGAATTTGACGCAGCTTTATGTATCGTGGTAAAATTATAAATAAGGTATTGAATTTACACTGAAAGGATTGAAAATATGAATTACAACGAGCAGCTGCGGAAATTGCACGAAGAAATCTGCTGTAAAAGAAGCCTTGAAGCAAAGCTTCGGGAGCTTAAAGCCCAGTATGATGACTTAGACGCGCGTGTTCTGGAGCTTAAAAAGGTTCTGCAAAACGAGCAGGGAGACGTTGACCGCCTTGAACGCACAAGTCTCACCTCTGTTTTCTATTCAATCATGGGTAAAAAAGAGGATAAGCTGAACAAGGAGAAAGCGGAAGCTTATGCCGCCAAGCTTAAATATGATTCAGCAATGCAGGATTTGAGCCTTGTTCGCGAGGATATAGAAAGACTTGAAGCACAGCTCCACGAAATATCCGGCTGTGAGCTTGAATATAAAGAGCTGCTAAAGCAGAAAGTCGAAGCTATCAAAACTTCCGGCTCTGCTGAGGCACGGCAGATTTTCAATTTGGATGAGCAGATTTCCGAGCTTAAAGCTCAGAAAGCAGAAATTGAAGAGGCGCTTTCTGCCGGCTTCTCAACTCTCGGCACAGTCAACAGTATTCTCGAAAGCTTAGACAGCGCAGAGAATTGGGGAACCTGTGATTTAATAGGCGGAGGTATATTCTCCGATATTGCAAAGCATAATCATTTGGACGAAGCACAGCGCAAAGTGCGCCAGCTTCAGGACGAACTGCGCAGGTTCAAAACAGAGCTTGCAGATGTAACAATCGAGGAGGATATGCAGGTCAGTGTTGACGGTTTCCTTAGATTTGCAGATTACTTTTTCGACAGCATTTTTACGGATTGGGCTGTAATGGATAAAATCAATAAGTCGCAGTCCAGTGTATATAATACCAAAAGTCAGGTTGAAAGCGTAATGATCCGTCTGCGCAGCATGTCAGATGAGGTTGATTTGCAGATTGTAAAACTGGAAGAGGAAAAGAATTCCATCATTACCTCCGCTGCAATATAAAATTCAAATTTACTAAAAAGGGTCTGTTGCAGAATATAAATTCTGTGACAGACCCTTAATATTATGTTTGTTTTCATGCAACAGCATGAGCTTGGATTTACAGCTGTTCTTCTGCCCAGTTTGGATTCGCAATCAACGCTCGTCCTATACCTATAAGGTCAGCTGCTCCCTCATTTATCAGAGCCTCCGCCTCTACACCCGTGCGTATGCCGCCGGTGAGAACAACAGGCACAGACACCGCCTTTTTGACTTTTTCGCTCATGTCACGGAAAACAGCGTGTTCTCTGCCTTGAACATGAAAACCACAGACCCCGCCGGATAGATCTATAAGATCAGCTCCTGCCTTTTCAAGTAGCTTTGCCGCTTCTACGCTGTCGTCAATGGTGCTTCCACCTTCGGTGTAATCGCAGCCTCCAAGTCTCACCGCTATTGGGTAGTCGTCGCCAAGCTTTTCCCGTATGGCTTTTATAATTTCAACGTGGAAACGGAGACGGTTTTCCATGCAGTCTGCTCCGTATTCGTCCTGTCGGTGGTTTAAAAGCGGAGAATAGAACTGATTTAAGAGATAGCTATGGGCAGAATGAATTTCAACGCCGTCATAGCCTGCATTTTTTGCTCTCACGGCAGCATTTGCAAAAGCATTAGCAAGACCGTGTATTTCATCTAAGCTCAACTCCCTAACTTCTTTTCCGAAGCAGTTGTCTGAGCTTGAAGAAACAGGTGTCTCGCCTGTAATTTCATATGAAGTTCTGCTGCCTGCATGACTGAACTGGGCAAAGACAAGACTTCCGCTTTTCTTAATGCTCTCTGTAAGTCTGCTAAGTCCCTCAATGCAGCTGTCATCATCTACGGCAAGCTGATTTTCAGAGGCCTTACCCTGCTTAACTACATAGCTGTGTTCTGTAATCACAAGACCTATATGTCCGCTTCCGCAGCGATCGGTGTAAAACTTTATAAGCTGAGAACTCACCTTGCCATCATCAGATGCCCTGGTTGCCATAGGCGGCATAACAAGACGGTTAATTGTTTGGAGATTATTTATTCTTACGCAGTCACTCATTTTCATTTTTCGTTCCTCCCAAATTATTTACTGAATAAAAGATAAATTATCCGCAGCAAATTTTCAAGAGGGAAAGTTAATTTTCTGGATTTTAAAAAGCTGTTCTATATTTATTGCTTTGTTTACACTGGGATTATTGACGTCTGATTATTTGCAGTGATAAAATTTACCCAAAAAGGATGAGGATAACACATGGAAAAGATCACTTTTCAAACGATAGTTGACAGTCTCCAACGTGGGCAGGAAATTGAGTTTTCATATAACAACAAGCAGTATTCAATCACCAACAGCAATGGTTATTGGAACTTCTGCTGTGATACCGACAACAGAACTATTGAGAAAATTTGTTCGTTTGAGGATAAATCCGCCCTTATTTCGCAGGTTTCATCATATTGCATTGACGGAATACCAATTCCAATAATCTTTAATGAACATGCTGTATCATCAGTTTGTATTCTGTGAAACAGCAAATCCATGTCACTATGAGCTGATATATAATTTAACTATGTTCTGCCATGTATATACTTACCCTGCTTTGAATCTGGGCGGCACAATCGGCGGCAGTTCCTTTGCCGTCTATGTAGGCGTTCATTTCGCTGATAATGGTATTTACAAGAGCAGGGTCGGTGTTTGCCATTTTATCAGTATTTTCCACCAGCTCCCGAAGCATCTTTTCGTCATGCTCGTCAAAAAATTTCATAGTCGGATTATTTTCAAGATTGAACTTTGCATTCTCATGCTGCAACGTAATCATCTTTTCAAAGTTTTCCTTTAAGGCGGGTATACCATCACGCAGATTACCTGCCTTACCGCCCTTTATAAAGGTACGCATAAAGCGCCATGCGCCGTCAATATTTTCTCCTGAGGCCATGATCCCAAGTCTTACGCTGCTACCTCCTGTTGAAAGTTCACAGCCGCCAATACTATTGTAATATATACCGGAACCCAGTTTCATATAATAACTGCCAGTCCCCTGTGCCCCTGGGTACCCGGGTACGCAGTAATTTTGGCCTTCGATTTCCCACATTTTACCGGTAAAATCATAGTAAAGCTCAAAAGATTTTTTCCCTTTTGGCATTCCGTCAGACCAGTCTTCATTTTCCATAGGCAGCATTTTTAAAATCTCAAGCCATGCCGTAAATTCCGGTGAATTGAAACGGCAGGTGCCGCTGTCCCAGTCCATAAACTCGGCAGTAGCTGCCCATGCAAAGCTATGTGTCAGAATGTCCCGTCCCATAGGCAGACGGCCATTCTGATTTTGCTTTATAAGCTCTTTTAGTGCCTCGGGAGTCCAATTCTCTTTTCCGGGGTATGAGCTTTCAGGCATGGCAATAGTCAGCATTGTATATCTGGGAATATATTCATACAGGCTGCCTTTTTTACACATTGCCTTTAAAAGCGCAGGAATGAAATCTTCTCTGCTGATGTTTTCATCGGCATCTATATATGGCAGCAGGTCAAGCAGAACGCTGTCGTCAAGTGCGCCCTCAGGCAGAATACTTGTGTCAATAATATCCACGTCCGAATTTGAGGCAAGCTCTATTAAAATTCTGTCCCGCTCTGTATCGCTGCTAAACACTACCGGCTTTATCTTGATTTTATATTCAGGGTCAGTGTTATTAAAGCGTATTACCGCATCTTTCAGCTGCCTATCAATATTATATTCATTGCCATGATAACTTGAAAGCCCTCTTAATGTATTCTCGTATCCCTCTTCTGCGCTGTTTCCAAAGCACGCTAAGATGAGTGGCTTTTTCTGGGGAATCATAGTCTTTTCTATTTTCAGCAGGCGGTTTGTGAAATAATATAAATCGCCCTGAGAATTTTCAAGACCTCTAACCCCAAACATATCATCAATACTTAACGCTACATCTATCCAGTCAAAGAGTTTTTCTTCATTTCCGGTAGTTATATCAGTTGCGAACAGCGAGTCGCTGTCAGAGATAAGCAAATACCCCATGTTGCTGTCATAAAAGCAAACTCCGTCTGTAATAGATTCTCCCAGACTCATTTCTTCAACATTCAGTTCTCGTATTCCGTCTGACCAAACAAATATTCTGTCGTTTATTCTGTAGTGATTATCACTGCCGCCGATAAAAATATCCGGCTTTTTCAGGACATTGGCACCAGCATCTACTACCCATGTGAAATTTTCGTTACTTATTATTGCTCTTTCATCGTCCAGTGCAATAATATTTCCAAGGTAATAATGCTTATCGAATGACCAGAAGCCAAGCGGAACTATGCTGCTCTCTCCGCTTGCCAAATTCAAATGGTAAAGATAATATCCCTCTTTTCCCGTAGCGGTTTCTCCGCTGCGAATACCCTCACGAAACAGTATCCATATGGAGTTTTCTGCGGCACTCATGCCGCCAATTCCACTCACTACTGCATCTTCGGTATCTATATTGGTTATGGTGTTCCAGACCTGATTTATCGTATCAAATGAAGTCAAAATACAGCTATCATCCTCAGCGCTTGAGACAAAATACATGGTATCGCCTAAAGACGCTATTTTGCTTACTCTGCGCCACGGACTGCCAATTTCTGCGGTTTCGCACAAATAATCAGGCATTGACGTTACCTCTGTGGTTTTATATCCGGGGGTAGTTTCAGTTGACACAACAGGCTCGCCGATAACTACCTCGGCGGGTTTTTCTTCTTTGTCCGCTTTTTTGTTTTCGCCGCCTATAACAGGCAGGTCGTCGTCAATTTGCGGCTCACTTCCGCAGGCTATAAGGGAAAATGACAAGGCTAACGCTAAGACCATGCAAAGCACCGCCTTAAAAAGCTTATTCAGTTTCATATTCTATCCTTTCATTTACTGTTGCGGCAGTCCGAACCTTTTATGGTCTGCCCCCCAATGCTTACACTTTCCACATTACTAAGATTTATTGTTTCAACTGCATTCCAGATACACACGCCTCTTATCACCCCGTCCACATACTGACTGGCTTCTGCTCCGTTTAAGCGCAGTGGTTCACGGTCGATAAAATTGATTTTAATATTCGAGTCAATGTCCCAGCGCAAATCCTGCCAGCGTTCACGGTATTCTGCCTGTTCCGCCAGCTCCTCCCCGCTCATATTCGGGTCATATTTATACACATAGTCTGCCTCCGGTGAGCGCATGAGAAGGTAAATTGTGGTGGTGGAAATCTCCATGCCGTCATATATAAGGTGTACATCCCCATCTTTATTTGTAACTTCCAGAGGTTCCGGGAAATAGAGGGTTAATGGTTTATACCGGGCCGGCTCAACAACTGTGCTGCCAAGCTCTCTTACTACCTCGTTACTCTTTATGCTTCCGTCCTCATTGTATTTTGCCTCACAAAGGCAGGCTTTAAGTGCAACGGGCTTTTCCGTAGTTATTGGGCCGTCATAAATCATAAAGTCAATGCTGAACGTCTGGCTTTCCTCATCATATGCTTCGTTAAAATATTTTCTGTAAATAGCTTCAGGCTTTGGTCTTCTGATTGGTTCACCATTGGGATCATATAAGATATTTCCGTGACTGTCTCTTTCCGGCCCTCTAAAATCCTCAGGCGGAAAGTTCCAGTCAGAGCCGTAAGGCATTGGGCTTATCCACTCCTCTCCATTGACAGAAATACTTATATTTTTAAGCGGTTTATTTGGTTCTGCTTCATTATTTGAGAAAAGATATTCCAGATACTCCCCCACTTCTTCCCTGCTTATTGGGCTTATGGCTGCATACACACGGTAGAATTCGCCGTCGTTAATGCAGGAGAGTATTATAAGTCCATCTGTTGCAGTTTCCGGCACAGGGTATTCTTTATAATTAGCTACCTGATTTTCCTCTACATGGTAATCATTTCTCAGTTTTTCCTGCTGCTTAAAATAGACCGACAGACCGATTGCCGAAGCTGTCACCGCAAGGAAAGCTGCAATAACCGCCGCAATAAGGAACACGCGTCCTAAATGTCTGCTGTGTCTTGCCGGTGTTTCGGCGGTAAATTCTAAAAAATCCGCACAGTCTTTTATATCGTTCTCGTCTGCGCTGCCGATAGCTTTCAGCAGCATAAATCCGTCTAACATAAGCCCTCCTTTCTAAGCTCCTTAATGAGCTTTTCTCTTGTTCGGTACAGGGTCATTTTGGTTTTGCTCAGCCCCTCATGCTGACGCTTGGCAATCTCTGCAACAGGCAGAATGAAGTAATACCTTGCAAGAAATGTTCGCCGCTCTCTTTCCGGCAGAGCGTGAATAAAGTTTCTTACCGCCTCTTCAAGCTCCTTAGCTTCAACCACATTTTCCGGCTGTGCATTGTCTCCAATACAGCCCGACAGCTCCTCATACACAAGCGCTGTTTCTCCTCCGCCTCGCTTCATTGCAGTTTTTCTCCTCCATACATCAAGGGCAAAATTTCTGCATATGCTGCCGAAAAAGCTGTTAAGCACAGAGGGTCTTTTTGGCGGCATAATGTTCCAGGCTTTAAACCATGTGTCGCTTACACATTCCTCTGAATCCTCATGGTTTGAACATACGTTATATGCAATTTTGTGGCAGTAATTACCGTACTTTTTGTCGCTCTCTTCTATTGCGTTGTCGGAACGCTGCCAGTATAAATCAACTATTTCTCTGTCTTCCATGTTGACCCCCCTATGTAGAGTTCATCTATATAAACGTAAAGTAAATTCAAAAGTCACACAATTATAACATAATTTTTTTGAAATAAAAAAACAGGTGAGTATACGCTCTATACGCTCTATACTCACCTGCTTATATTTTAATTTTAAGCCTGCTCTGACAAATACAAGCTTACTTTTGACTGGATTATTTTTGCTGTCTCCTGAGCTGTTTTAGCTCCGCTGAAGAAAGGCTCACAGGCCTCATGTATGATTTTAAGCACTGTTTCGTCATACATTGCCACATTTTCTATACTGCCTACCAAATCGAAGAACTTGGTCTTGTCCTCATTTGTCAGCTTAACAGAACAATTTTCATCGCTCATGGCGTTTTCAAAGCTTTTCTCCAGTGCAGGTTTATAGACATTAAGTCCGCTGTCAGTCAGATCTGCATTTTTTAGAAAATACTTTATAAACTCCCAGCAGCCCTTTGAATTTTCGTTGTATTTTACTATGCCCACAGGAGATTTCAAATGTACATCAGTGCCGCAGCTGCCGTCAGCAGTAGGCCAACCGATAAAGCTTAATGGGCAGCCTGCTACCTGCTCTTCGCTTGCAAGCTTACTCACATTATCCACCCATGAAAGAGCAGCTATATGCTTTCCTTCTGCAACCATTGCAGCACCAAAACCGTAAACCATATTATTGGGATCCTCCGGAGTTTCACGAATAAGATTTTCTGCCTCAAGTAGTTCTATAAACTCCGGACTGTCAAAACCGCAAGTGCCGTTGTTCCAGTCCACAGCCTTGCGGATATACCTTGAAAGTATATTATCAACAAAGCCCTCTTTTGTCATGTTGTGTATTGTTTCGGTGTCAGAAGCCGCTTCCCGCTCTATATCCAGATATTCCGAAACCGTCCACCCGTATCTGTCCCCGAATTCAGAGGTCTTTCCCATCAGTGTCTCAAAAGTGAAATAGGGGCTTAAAAAGTATACGCCGCCGTCAGCATCCAGTGCGTTTAAAATTGCTATGTGATCGGCAGAAACTTCATTGTCGCTGTTTAAAAATTCCGTTAAATCTGCAAGTATTCCTTTGCTCATGTAGGGATATGGAGACAGAGAAGAAAAACTCAGCATATCGGGAAATGTGCCGCTGATTATGTCTGTATTCAGCTTTGTAACTGCGTTTTCCTCGGCAAAAGCTCCGCCGTCACTGTAATCTACTATCTGAACATAATATTCTGAATTTTCTCTGTTAAATCCAGCAACTGCACTTTCCAAAAGCATATCAGGATATACAGTGGCAATTTTAATGGCTGTTTTCTGGTTTATCTCCGAGCTTGACGAAGGCATAAGTCTACTCAGACCGTTAAAGTCAAACACCAGATATGAGCCGTTTTGAAGCGGCTGTATACTGTAAACATTGTTTAAAGAGATGCCGCACTCTGACCATAAGGCAATAGTAGTTTCCTCGCCGCTTTCTGATAAAGCATAGAGGCCGTCACTGTTTAAAGCAAGCAGGAATTTGTCTGATGCACCGGAAAAAATGTTTCCGAATTTACTTGAAAAGACTTTTTCCAGAGTTGCAGACTCCGTATTGAATTTATAGACACTGCTTTCGTCACTTTCCGGAGCTACTACATAAGCATTTCCGTCACTTCCGCCCACAAGATACGCTTTATCTGCGGGCTTATTTACGGTGCAGATAAATTCCCCCTCTTTGCTTACTGCTGTAAACTGGGTTTCATCACTGACAAGGAAAATTTGACTGTCTGTAAGTACAATCTGTCCGTCATAGCTCACTCTTGCCATAGCAGATAAATCTATTGTTTTCAAAATACTGCCGTCGGCTGAAATCTGCAAAAGTTCATACTTTTTGTCCGCACCACTGCGTATATATTCAAGCACCCATATTCCATCGTCAGAGGCGGATGAAGAGTAGTAGATTTGTTCTGAACTGTATATCAGCTCATTATTTTTCCTTATGCTGTACCCTCCGAATGATTCTGTCGGTACGGAAACGGTGTACATTTCATCGCTTACCGAAAAGGCCGCAACAAGTCTTTCCTCCGCAGTTTCACTGCCTGAAAGGTTTTCAAGCTTATAAATGCCGCCTGCTGCCTGCTCTGATTTTTTAGATGTGTTGGTTTCTACAGCATGCTTTGAAGAATTTTCAGCAGATAAAGTGGGCAGGTCGTCATCTGCTTTTCCCGCTGAATTGCCGCAGGCACACAAATTTAAAGCCAGTATTAAAAGCAGAATGATTGCGATTAGAGATTTTCCTTTTTTCATGTTTTCTCCTTTCTTTTCAGCATTGAGCTATAAAAATGTAACTATCTTTTTTATAAAATTGCATAGTTTATCTGCGGATACCCTATTTTCGCCAAATCGCTGTTTTCAGCAGAGCAGGCAGACAGCAACACCGCCGCCAAAAGTCCGAATAACACGAGCTTATATTTTTTATTCATCTTTCTACCGCCTTACAGTTTTATGAATATTAGCATTATAAACCCTGTTTGTATCATTTTTGTATACTTATTGTATACTTGAGGCAGAAATACAAAATTTTTTTGATAGCAAACGCACAGCACATAGAAGATATTGTAAACGGCGAAATACTGCTGTCAGAGTACATACCACCGTTTACAGATATAAAAAACAGACCGCTTTAACAGCGGCCTGTAAGAATGATAGGTTAAAGAACCGTTTAAAAGCTTTTAAAGACGGACGGTTCTATGCTTTGTCGGACTTAGTCAACCCAACTATAAGGATGATGTAACTTTTCAAATGCTCTTACAGAGCTACATGAGGAGTGCATTCGTCGCACAGGCAATCTTCAAACAGCTCCAGTTTACCCTGAAGAACCATTTCCAGTCTGGTAATAGAACCCAGATTTGTTGACAGCCATCATTTCCGCAGCAGACTGAGAGTTTGCTACGATATTCTGGATTTTTTCGTTCTCTGCGTTGATGATGTGGCTTAAAGCAGTCTGCTCCAGGGCTACGCTTGTGATGATGTCTGTAATAGTCTGGCATCTACCTCCGGCTTCGAGGACAATAATGGGCATACTCATAATAAATTACTCCATTTTAATAACAGCTTGTTCTTGAAATTTGCGTTTAGGTTTACACTTGCAATCACTGAACAGGCTTGATTTGCATTGTATGACCACCTCAAATGCAAAATGGTATTTTATTGCCAAATATAATGAACTTTTTTCGTAAGCTCGGACAACTCATACCCTATCTCATGTTATTCATTTTCGACAGAAAGGTGTCTACCGTTTTTAATATTTGCAGCTATCAAAGGCAACGTGATTTATACACGTGCAACAATCCGCAGCGATTGGGGTACATAAATTAAATTATACCATAGCTTATT
>SAMEA104404103__coassemble_1618_pt1 | contig 13220 bp, 9 predicted proteins | sample SAMEA104404103__metabat2_high_PE_032 | metagenome-assembled genome bin SAMEA104404103 (sample SAMEA104404103) | Balaenoptera acutorostrata
TTGTGGATAAAAAACTCTCCAGTACGGTTGGCTTTAATGGTACTTTCAAAAAATGCTTATATTCACACTGGTAGGCGTTGCAAATATGATCGATATGTATGTGCTTGGTAGACTGAGAGTACTGCGTACTGCGGTAATTTTCTTCTATCTCTCTAACGAGGGCATTTCACTGATAGAAAATGCTACGCATCTGGGTCTGCCTGTTCCCGAAAAGATAAGAAATATTCTGGAACAACTTCATGAAAAGGAAGAAAAATAGCATGAATTTGCATAAGCTCATTTTTACCGAAAATGACTGCTATAAGGCAGGGCAAAAAATTATCCCCCAAGGCATTATGGTTCACTCCACCGGCGCAAATAATCCGTGGCTGAAACGCTATGTCGGCCCAGATGACGGTTTGCTCGGTGAAAATCAATATGATAACCACTGGAATCAGCCTATGGATCAGCAGGTCTGCCCCCACGCTTTCATCGGCAAATTGGCAGACGGCAGTGTGGCAACTTATCAGACACTCCCCTGGGATCACCGTGGCTGGCACGCAGGCGGAGCTGCAAATGATACACACATCAGTTTTGAAATCTGTGAAGATGGTCTGACAGATGAGAACTATTTCCGGCAGGTATACCGTGAAGCCGTTGAGCTTTGCGCCTACCTGTGCGAGCTGTATGGATTGACTGAAAAGGATATTATCTGTCATTCCGAGGGGTACAGTCAGGGTATTGCATCAAATCATGCTGATGTTATGCACTGGTTTCCAAGGTTTGGAAAATCTATGGATACCTTCCGTGCTGATGTAAAAGCGCTTCTCTCATCATCAACACCCGTCGAACCGGAAATCACCATAGGCAGTAAGGTTCGATTCAAAGACGAGGCCAAGACCTATTATCCAGACGGGCCTGCAATTCCCGACTGGGTCAAATCCGATTATATTCACATCGTAACTCAAACCGCCTCTAACGGAGAATCTGTTATGAAAGGCGGCAAAAAAGCCGTACTTCTGGGAGAAAAGCAAGCCTTATCAGGTGGGGAAATTCTGCCGGGCGTCAACACATGGGTAGATATGGACAATCTGATTTTGACTGACGCAGCAAAACCGCCTGATGTCGTCTATCACACTGTCAAAGAGGGAGAAACCCTTTGGGGAATTGCCGAGAAGTATCTTGGCAGCGGTACTCGTTACCCCGAAATCATGGCTGCAAACAATTTAAAATCCGAAGTGATTTATACAAACCAGAGCTTAATAATTCCCCAGTAAGCTAAAGCTTGTGTTTTGGCAGTTTATTGGAATTGTGTTACTCTTGAGATATCGCTTCTTCGCTTTTTATGGTCTTTACTCCGAAGAAGAAATAAACCACATGGCATATCCAGACTATCGCCAGAATAACGCATGGTACATAAATCTGCTTTCTAAACATCATAAAAAATCCTACTGCCATAAGCAAAGTGACTGAGCCTACAATGCCTAACTTTGTCTTCATCAGCATACCTTTTTTCTTCACATATGATTCCAGATGTTTTTTATAAAGCCCAGTAGATACAAACCAGTCGTGAAGCTTCTGGGAGCTGTTTGCAAAGAAGAAAACTGTTGCAAGGAAAAATGGGACTGTGGGCAATATGGGCAGAGCAATGCCAATGCAACCCAGTGCAAGGCAGATGCAGCCCAAAACCACGAAAACTATTCTTTTTACGCTCATATTTTACTCCTATACCATTTATACAGGTATGACAAAGGGTTTTCCGTCAACCCGCTGAATTTTCAGATCCACGCCGTAAACCTGCTTTACAATCTGACTGCTTATGACTTTCTCAGGCTTACCGTGGGCGATTATTTTTCCCTCACGCATAGCCACTATCTCGTCGCTGTAATACAGGGACTGGTTTATATCGTGCAAAACCATAATAACTGTAATGCCGAACTCACGATTAAGTCTCCTTACAAGCCGCAGTATATCCAGCTGATAGCGTACGTCAAGATATGTGGTAGGCTCATCCAGAAACAGTATTTTTGTGTCCTGAGCCAAAGCCATCGCTATCCAGACTCTCTGCTTCTGTCCGCCTGAAAGCTCACTTACAGGCTTATTCATGATTTTTTCGGTGTCGGTTATCTGCAATGCGAATTTAACCTTTTCCTCGTCCCCTGTGGGGTCGGGAGAAAGGCCCATTGTATGATAGGGACTGCGTCCGTATTCCACCAGTTTCTCAACCGTAAGGTCAGGGGGAGCTGTATTATACTGGTGGACTATGGCAACCTGTTTTGCAAAATCTTTCAGCTTTGTCCGGCTTATATTCTCACCGTTCAGCAGCACTTCCCCGCTCTCAGGTTTAAGGTTTTTGGTCATAAGATTAAAGAGAGTTGTCTTTCCGCAGCCGTTTGCACCGATCAGTGTGGTGACTGCGCCCTCTTTTATTCCAAGCTCCAAACCCTTTATAACCTCATGCTTTCCGTAGGAAAAATGCAGGTCTTTAATTTTAAACACTTCATTTGCCGGCATGAGCTGACCTCCTTAAAAGAATGATAAAGAAAGGTCCGCCTATTACAGACATAATGACCGCCGCACTGATTTCATAGGGATAGGCAATGGTTCTTCCTATGGTATCGGCAAGCAGGAAGATAAATGCCCCCAGTATACCGCTGTACGGAATAAGCAGGCAGTGATTTGAACCCACAAGCAGTCTTGCGATATGGGGTACTATAAGACCCAGAAAGCTTATAGGGCCGATTACAGCAGTGGAAATAGCTGCAAGCAAAACTGCTATGACTGAGATAATCATTCTGCTTTTTGTGACATTGACACCAAGTGATCGGGCTGTTTTATCCTCAAGCTGTAAGAGGTTGCATTGCCCTGTGACAAAAAAGCTCAGTACAATTCCGATAACGGTGTAGATAAACAATGTTTCAAAGTCGGACCATGTTTTCATTGTTATATTGGCATTTACAATGCTGGCAACTCCGGAATAACTGGAGCCTGTGCCGGAATTAAATGCGCTCATAATACCGGTAAACATGGCGTTTACCGCAACGCCCACAAGGATTATCCTCAGCGGACTGAGGCCTCCCTTATAAGACAGGGAGTACACAAGCAGGAATGCAAGCATACCGCCTATAAAGGAAAATAACGGTGTAAAGAAATACAGCTTGGGGAAAAATGCCGTCACCAGAACAGCAACCAGACTTGCACCGGAGCTTATGCCGATAATTCCCGGATCTGCAAGTGGGTTTTTCATAACCGCCTGAAGCAGAACGCCGGAAACCGCCATTGCTGCACCGCCCAGCATGGCAATAAGTATACGGGGAAAGCGCAGGTCATAAATGGTTGCCACATTGGAGTCGTACTCTATAAATAAGCCCCTGAAAAGCTCAGAGGGACTTACCTTCAAAGAGCCTGTATTTACTGAAATCAGAAACAGCCCCAGCAGAGCCACAGCCGTCACTATAAATGAAATTACTTTTTTTCTCCTGCTTATCAAAAAGGATTCGCTCCCTTCTCTTTACTGTTCACCGTAAAGCATTTCCTGCAAAACAGTCAGTGCCTGAGGATAGCTGAAATTTGCGCTCATGTTGAAAAGTGCCGGATCAAGGTCGTATACCCTGCCATTTTCAACCGCTTCAAAGTGCTTCCAGATGTCGTTCTCCGAAAACTCCTTATTGAACATATCCTGCACCTCATCAGGAAGAGCATGAGCGGCACGTAGGATAATGTCAGGCTCTTTGAGCTTCATGTCCTCGGTGTTAGCGGTGAGAAATTCCTCTCCGCCTCCGTCACCGTAAACATTTATTCCACCTGCAAGAGCCACAAGACTTCCCACATAGCTTGAATCTGTGGCTACTATGTATGAGCCGGGAAGACCCATCAGCACAAGCACAGTTGGAGCTTCCTTGCCCTCGGTCTGCTCTTTAAAATCTGCCATAAAGGTATCAAATTCAGCCAGAAGAGCCTGAGCTTCGGTCTGCCTGTTGAATTTATCTCCAAGTCCCTTAATGGCAGAATACATTCCGTCCACACTTTTAAGGTTTAAAAAGAGTGCCGCCTCCCCTATGCCTGCATACTTTGGCTGAAGGTCATTCTGCAAAGTGGATGGAGAGAGAATATAGTCGGGATTTAAGGACTTGAGTTTTTCAAGGTCGGGATTCATGGGCATACCAACGGTTTCAAGCTCCTGATACTGCTCAGGCAGAGTGGAAGTTGTCTGGCACACACCCACCAGATCCAGATTAAGCTTTGCGCATATCTGAGCAATGGCGGGAGAGGTTGCTATAAGCCTTGGGTTATCGCTCACAGGTTCTGCATTCTGCTCCTCAGGATGCTGATTAACGCAGGCTGTCAGGCAGAAAAGCATTGCAAACGCCAGCGCAAGAGATAAAAGTTTCTTCATTAAAATGTCTCACCTTACTTCTTTTTTCTGAAAAATCCGAAATACCAAACACTAAAGCCGATAACTGCCACAGCAGCCACAACTGCAATGATTATGCCGAAGCTGCCCATTTTTGAACTGCTCTGTGAAGTGCTGTCATTTTCGGAGTTAATCTCCTTGCCCTGAGCATCGAATTCCTGAATTCCGGTGTTTTCAGATTCTTTTGTATCTTTCTGCTGAGGCTCTGAGGTCACTTCTGGGGTCTCTGCCTGCTTTTCTTCTGCGGGTGTTTCCTCTTCCACTGGTGCCTCTGCTGCAGCAGGCATACTGCTTATAAAGTCTTCGGTGCCGGGCTGCAGATTTTTAAAGTTCAGATAAAAAACCACATCTCTGCCCATTGCGGTAACAGTCATAGAGCAGTGGAAATCTGAGTGGTAATCCTTAACAGCCATGCGGAAATCGGCAGTATCGTTTTCAAAATCCTCCTGAACTAATTCAGCGGTGAGGACTTCGCCGTTTTCCTCAAACTTAGGATTTTCGATATTGTCCATAAGCTGCATACGCACGGTTATAAAGGTATTGCCATCAGCATCAATCTCTACGAGAGCTTTTTCATATACGGCAGACTCTGTCATAGCCTGACCAAGAACGGCGGAACTCTCTCCGCCAACATCTTCTACTTCGTTTGTTTCTGGATTTTTATAGTTGGGGCAAGCTTCTGCTATGTATGCCCCCTCAGATGCGGCAAATGCCGGTACGGCAGTAATGCCCGCCATGAGGACGAGCATTACCATCATACCGCATACCGCAAAAATACGTTTCATTCTGGTATGCATTACTGATTCTCCTTTTATTTTACCTTCTGCTGCTTTTTAGTTTTTACAACAACGAAGGCTGCAACAGCTGCAACTGCAGCTATGGCAACAACGACATATATCCACACTGTGCTGCTGCCGGTCTTTTCACCGCCATCGGCGGTCTTGGGGCTTGCGACCACTGATTCGAGCTTATCTTCTGCCTTGTCCTTTGCGAGAGTAGATGCATCCACCAGTGCGTAGGTGCTGAAGTGCTTCTGAACAGCCACATAATAGCCGTCCTTGACACTGCCCTTTACAAGGCTCTTTGTGCCGTCGTCCTTAATGTTATAAAGTGCCATTTCCTTTTCATTGAAGTCATCGGGTATCGGATAGTAAACAGTTACCTTGCCATTGGGCTGAACCTTTTCACCCTTTTCGTTTTCAAAACTTACGTCGTAGAGCTTAAAGGCAGTGCCAACCTCTTTAAGAATCTCTGCCGCATCATCGTGCTGCTTGCCGGAAAGTATCTCTCTTACAACCAGCTTCACCTTTTCTTCAAATACGCCCTTGTCAGCCTTAACTCTTATGCCGGTGTCCTTGTCGGTTACATCTATTGCATTCTGAGGCAGAACATTGTCGTTGGAGCTGCCGCCGGGATTTCCGGGTCTGATGCTTGCAAGGTCAAGTTTGAGGTACACATCCTGATAGCCGGTGCCTGGAGTTATGGAGTCCATAATAGGTACAAATACCTGCAAAGGCACATATCCGTCATTCTTTGCCTCGGGAATCATATCAAAGGAAACTCTGTCAGGATAATCAGTACCGAATTCGTCCTCTACACGAGTACCGTCTGTGTAGGTCTGGTAGCTCTGCACCCATCCGGGAGCCATAGCACCCACTGGCTTTCCTCCACCGCCCACAGCATAGCCGCTGAGGTAGTAGCTGAGATTTCCAAGATAGCCCTTCTGTCCGGCAAAGTTTATAGAGCCGAAGTCCAGTGTCAGAGTGTAACTGCCGCCGGAAACCGTCAGCAGTATCTGGTGGTTAATTCCCTGATCTGCCATAGATACGGTTGCTTTGTCGGTCTTAAACACAGTACCGTTAATAATGTAGCTGCCGTCAGCAAGATTGTGTATGTCGTTATCGTTCTCTGGAGGCTCCGGCATTGGAACATCGTCAATCTTCTTCATGCTGTCCCAGAACACCTTCGCAAACACGTCCACATTGAATTTGCCGTGGTCAAAGTGTACGCCCGAAAGATCTCCGTCCAGATTGTTCATAACAGGAACATAGAGATAGCAGTTGGTGTTGTAGATGTCAGTCAGTCCGCCAAGCAGGGGGAAAGTCACATGGTTTACAACCTGTGTGCCCTTTTCAAAGTACTGGTCTGAGTAGTCGTTTGAGCTTAATCCCATAACGGTACTGCACCCGTCCATAGTCAAAGCCTTGCTGCGGTCGTTGTCAATATGGACACCGTTAAAGCCCAGTATGTACAGAGGCTCTTTCTTTGTGCCGCTCTTAAGGTCAAAGTCAAGGCTCATGCTCTTGTCAGCATTTACGGTAAGGGTTGCGGTTGTCTTTTGATTTTCTACAAGGCTGTGGAGGACAACGTCGCTGTAATAGCTTATATCAACCTGATATACACCGGGCTTTACCTCAACAGGTACATTTATAATCTCGTCCTGATATTCAAGCTTGAAAGCATCCATGACTGCATCACGGACTGCCCTTGCAGAATAGGTAGCGCCGGAAACAGCGTCCAGAACCTCTTCAGGCTTGTCCTTCTTCATAATTGCCTTGAATACGCTTTCAGCATTTTCCTGAGTAGGAGCAATGCCGTTCCATGCATTTTTCAGTCCCTTGGTGACCTGCTGGATTTTTGCTTTGTTTGTGTCAATGTGGGTGGTGCTTTCAAAGTCTCTTGCGCTTACCTTAACGTCGGTAATAAGGCCGTTTTCAACGCTTACCTCGGCATCAACAGTATACTTGCCGAACTGATTTACCTTTGCTGAGCCTTTGAAGGTCTTTCCGTCGCCGTCAGGCTCTCCCCAACCGGCATAATTTATTTTGAGCCATGCATCGGGGCTTGCGCCGCCCATGGCATCAACTGTGAAGTTCATGTATACGCCGTCAAAGGAATTATCAGGAATTTTAAAGGAGATAACGGTGGGAACTTCCTTGCCTGCGCTGACCATTCCCTCAGGGCTTATCATGCTCTCGATTATGTCCACGGGATAATCCTGAGAGGTGCAGTTATCTTCCTTATAATAATTCACATTGTATGCCATATCCTTAATCGGACCCATACTTACATTCTGCATATAGGCGGTAAGTACAGCGCTGCCGTCCTCGTTTACGGTCAGCTTTGCCTCTGGAGCAAATGCGCCACCTGCAACAGAGGCAGTATCATGGCTGTTAGCGTTTTTAAGAGAGATTGGCACTGTGTAAACGCCGGGCTCAAACTTTGTCTGTGCAGAGCCGAACGCAAACTCCTTAGCCTTGTCAAGCCCCAGTGCATTCATAACAGCCTTTTTGAAGCCATCAGAAGTTGCGGTGGCTCCGGTAACTGCGTCTATGCTTTCAATGGCTGCCTTGTCGGTGCTGGACTTGCCTATAAACTTATCCTGCATACCTGCTTTAGCTTTTTCAGCATAGCTCAGACTGTCGGGGTATTTCTCTGCTGCATCGTGGCTCAGCTCAACGTCGGTTATTACCTCATCCTTGACACTGACCTTTGCGTATGTGTCATAGTTTTTGCCCTTGGAAAATCCGTTATATACCTTTGTCTCGCTCTTTGCGAAGTTTACCTTTACATTAAGCTCGCCCTCAACCTCAGCGGTTGCAGAATTGCCGGAAGCCTTAACGCCATCCCAACTTTCAACCTCAAAGCCTTCATCAGGTACGGCGGTGAAGCTTACCTTTTTACCGCTCTCTACCATGTCACCTGTTTTTATTTCCTTGCCGTCAACACTGGCAGTAATGCTGCCGTTGCTGCTGGCGGAGAAGTTTACAGGATAGCTCTTCACCTCAGGTACATTGCCTGCTTTTGCAAAGTCAAGCTTTAAGTATGCGTCCGGATTCATCAGCTGACCCATGCCGTCAACCATGACGACAAGATTGCAGTAAACGCCGTCCCAGTTGTTATCGGAAAGTTTGAAACGGATTTCGGTAACATTGTCGTTGGAATCTTTAGAAACGATTTCCGCAGGGGTGGTTTCGCCGCCTACTTTGTACTCGTTGTATATTTTCCAGTCTGTTGCCCATCCGATCATGCCGCCCATATCCTTGGCGCCAAGTTTCACGTTAATGAAAGCCTCGCCGCTTTCATTTACCTCAATAGAGCCGCCCTTGACACAGTCACCCGCCATAGAGGGGCTGGTAATATTTCCGGAATTCATCATGGTTATAGGCAGATTGTATGTTCCGGGTTTTAAAACAGTCTTAGCTGAACCGAACTCATATTTGTTCTGATTCTGTAATTCTTCAAGCTTTGCCTCCGCAGCTTTAAGGACATCAATGTTCTTAACCAGTTCTTTCTGGGTGGGAGTGAGCTTTTCATACTCGCTTCGAGCTTCTTTTATTGCAGCTTCTGAATCAAGAGTAACATCGCCGATAGCAGAAATTTTATCGATTACAAGCTTTGCTGTTGCGGCATCAATTTCGGGATCGGGGTCGGGAGTGCTGCCTGCTTTTGCGAAGTCAAGCTTTAAGTATGCGTCAGGATTCATGAGCTGACCCATGCCGTCAACCATGACGACAAGATTGCAGTAAACGCCGTCCCAGCTATTATCGGAAAGTTTGAAACGAATTTCGGTAACATTGTCGTTGGAATCTTTAGAAACGATTTCCGCAGGGGTGGTTTCGCCGCCTACTTTGTACTCGTTGTATATTTTCCAGTCTGTTGCCCATCCGATCATGCCGCCCATATCCTTGGCGCCAAGTTTCACGTTAATGAAAGCCTCGCCGCTTTCATTTACCTCAATAGAGCCGCCCTTGACACAGTCACCCGCCATAGAGGGGCTGGTAATATTTCCGGAATTCATCATGGTTATAGGCAGATTGTATGTTCCGGGTTTTAAAACAGTCTTAGCTGAACCGAACTCATATTTGTTCTGATTCTGTAATTCTTCAAGCTTTGCCTCCGCAGCTTTAAGGACATCAATGTTCTTAACCAGTTCTTTCTGGGTGGGAGTGAGCTTTTCATACTCGCTTCGAGCTTCTTTTATTGCAGCTTCAGATGCACGAGTAACGGTGCCGATGGTAGAAATTTTATCGCTTACAAGCTTTGCCGCTGCAGCATCAATCTCCTGCTGATCTGGGGTGGGAACAGGGGTAGAAGCTCCAGTGTAGTCAATCTTTAATATAGCTTTGGGTTTTACAGGTGCAGCTGTTACATTCATCTTGCAGTAAACGCCGTCCCAGCTGTTATCCGGAAGCTTAAAACGAATAGCTGTAACATTTCCGTCGGAATCAGTTTCGGTTACTTCCGCAGCAGTGGTTGCAGATGTTGCATTATATTCATTGTATATTTCCCAGTTGGTTGCCCATCCGGTTATAAAGCTCATTTTCTTGGGTCCAAGTTTTACGGTAATGAAAGCTTCGCCGCTCTCTGTTACCTCAATGGAGCCTCCCTTAACGCAGTCGGCTGCCATTGAATCCTTGGATGGGTTACTTTCATTTTTAAGCTGAACTCCTATATGGTGGGTTCCGGGCATAATAAGAACTTTGTCAGAACCAAAGCGATAGCGGTCATATTTTACTTCTTCAAATGCCTTCTCGGCTTCGGTAAGGACGGAAAGGTTTTTAACATAGCCCTTCTGAGTCTCGCTCAAGTCATCAAAGGCTGAACGTGCCTCGCTTATAGCTGCGCCAGAATCTGCTCCCACTGTGCCTATGGCAGCAATTTTATCATCTACCGCTTTTGCCGCCAGCATATCTTTAATGGTATTTTCAGCATTTGTCAGCACATCAATGTTAGTTACATATCCCTGCTGAGCCTCTGTGAGCTTATCGAAAGCATCTCTTGCAGCCTTTACTGCATTCTGAGATTCAAGGCTGACTTCTTCTCCTATTGCATTGATTAAATCAATAACGCTCTGGGCAGCCTGTTTGTCTCCGTCATTCTCGGAAGTGCCGGGATTAAAGGCGCCGGGAGTTGCAGATGCGTAATCCAGACTTAAATAAGCATCAGGTCTTGCGCCCATAATGCTTACAAACATGCTGCAGAAAACGCCGTCCCGGCTGTTATCCGGAACCTTGAAACGTATTGCAGTCTCGTGTCCCTCGCTGTCTGTGGAAATTACCTCTGCATTGGTGCTGGCGGAGGAAGTATTATATTCATTATAAATCTGCCACTGGCTTGACCAGTCGCTGAGGGTGCCCAGACTTACGGGATTTAAGTAGAGAGTAACCCACGCTTCACCATTATCAGCAACCGTCACATCTCCGCCTTTTATGCAGGACTTTGCCATTGACTCGCTGCCTATGTCAGAAGCATTCATAAGTCGGATGTTGATTACATATCTGCCGGGAGCAAGCTCCTTTTCATCAGTGCCGAATTTGTAACCGCTTGCCTCTGTACTTTCTTCCTGCTGTGCTTTCAGTGCTGCCAGAGCATTCTCTGCCGCTACAAGCTGATCAGCATTAGTAACCAGAAGCTTTGTTTCTTCGTTAAGGCTGTCATATGCCTTGCGAGATTCGGCAATAGGGTTCCCGGATTCAGCATTTACTTCGCCTATTTCCGCAATCTTTTTGATGACTGCTTCAGCTGCGGCACTGTCCTGTACGCTCTCATTTTCTGAGTCTGTACCTGCGCTGCCTGTTTCGTTTTCTTTTTCGGCCTCGCCGCTTTCCTGCTCCTGAGGCTGAGGATTCTGTGCGGTGGGTTCATCTGTTTCAGTTTCACCGCTCCCCTGCTCCTGAGTTTGGGGAATTTCAGCGGTTGGTTGTTCCTTTTCAGTCTTGCCGTTTTCCTGCTCCTGTGTCTGGGGAACCTGAGCGGTATGTTCCGCTTCACTATTCTCCGTTCCCGCAGCAAACGCAGTTACAGGCAGTGTTCCAATGACCATAACAAGTACCAGAAGTACTGCCATAAGTCTATGGAGCTTTGAATGTTTTTTCATACTTTTTCCTCCCTAATATTTTGTGACTATGCTATCCCTATTACGTTAACAATAGTTAGACATGGCTAACTTATTATCAAACTAAAAGCCTATTTCCATAGCCGAAAAGCTATTGCAAACAGGCTGCTTTATGCTAATTTATTTTATCCGTACTGTTTATTCTTATCAAGTACATTTTTGTCACGCCTCTGTGACAAAACTTTTAGTCGGAGAAATGTATTTTTTACATATATTCTCAAATAATTCGGAGATTTCCAATTATTTGAACTTTTTCCCTGTCACACTTCCGTGACACAAATTTTAATTTCTCACATCATCATATTGAATACAGCCGTAGATTCAGGCATATACACCGATCCGATGGAGCATTTTATTTTTATGTATACACTTCCGTGCAGAACCTGACTTATATTTTCGCCAATATTTATGAAATCAAGAGCCGACGCCGGAAAACTCACGATGTCATTATTTAACTCGGCATTTATAAAGTCGCTATTTTCCATATATTTAACGCTTACAGCCTTACCCGCAAGGGGTGTGCTGCTTACTGGTGAGCTGGCCTCTATCACAGAAATTCTCAGGTAAATTTTGCCGCAGCCATTTTTAACCACCAGTCTACCGGGATGCTCAAAGCCATCATTTGCCATGGAGAGACTGCTGCCGTTTTTAATTCTCTCTCTGTAAATTACAAAGTTAAAATGGTATACTCCGTCCCCCAGAGTTTTGCAAAGCTCGCTGCCGCTGAACTTCTTTTTGTTTCTCAGCTGATATTTGGCATTCTGCCAAACAGCTGCACTTTTTATAACCTCCATGGTTTCATCGGTGTTGTAAAGAGCCCAGCGGTAGGCATCCTGCTCTGCTTTTTCTATGCTCACGCCCTCAAACAGTAAATGATTGAGAGATGTCTTAATTCGCTCGGAGTAATACGCCGCTTGTTTTCTGCCCTCAGGGGTAAGACAGGGCTTTCGCTGATCCTTGCGGTCGACAATTCCATCTTTTTCAAGATCCATCAGCAGCCGGCTTATGCGCTGCTTGTTAACATCCAGAATTCTTGAGATTTTGCTCACGGTATGACTCTCCTCATCGCCTTTAAGGAGCTGCATAAGAACTCTGAGTTTTAAAATTTCGTAGTCATCTTTCATCGGTTTTCTCCAGCCTGAAGTCCGCAGACAGTTAGTGTCGGCTAACTTCTTTTCTTAATAAATCCCGGCTGTCACGTGCCGAGCTTAATGTAATAGATTATTTTAATATGGCAGAGTTAGTCGAATTTAACTATGCGCATCTAACATATTAGATTTTACATGATTTGTCAATAGAAATTTGTGATCTATGTTGTAATAAAACTTGTTTACGCCTTTGCCGATAATAAGAACATTGAAATTTCTGATGAAACAAACTGCGCTAATATTTTCAGTATTATCTAACAGATTTACAATAAATCATAATAAAATTCATGAGGACGAGCCATATCACCCTCCAAGTCTGTCGGTCAGCCAAAGCGCATAAACCATATGTGTTTTTGAAGTCCGACAGTAGCCTGACATTAAAAAAATGAATAGAGGCATACAAATACCTTCCTTGTAAGTGAAGCCGTGCAGCAAATGCGCCATGACCTGCCCAGTCGGAGAGCGAACAACATCTTACTGAAAATGATACAGCCCATGAGCTTTCAAACGGCAATGAACCTTGTTTTAGCTGTAAACAGAATGTCCCATCATCTGAAGTAATTCTATATTTTACATTTATTATAAAACTGCAAAGGATTCTGGATTTCAAGGTAATCTGCCTGTTCAGCAATTCCGAATATATACCTACCACGATATGAAAGTCGATATAAAAAAAGCGCAGCACCTAATTGCTGCGCTTTGAATTCAATTTGGATTAGTTGCGAGGGAACTTGATAGCTGCCTGCGGTTATATTTAAGATACACATGCTGTCACTGTTTC
>SAMEA104404103__coassemble_1749_pt1 | contig 12483 bp, 8 predicted proteins | sample SAMEA104404103__metabat2_high_PE_032 | metagenome-assembled genome bin SAMEA104404103 (sample SAMEA104404103) | Balaenoptera acutorostrata
GATATCGAGATAAAATTTGAAAACAAACTTGTTTCATCTTATAGGGAAGTATCCCATCAGTTAAAGAGAATTCAGGAGAGCGCAGAAAGCGTTGTTCCTGATACAAACGACGACATAGGTAGAATTGCGTCAATTCATACATCCGTACTGCTCAAAAGCAAGGACATAACCAGCAGGGGAGTGCAAGTCACGGGAGAAGTCGGTGCTGTTCTGCTGTACATAACAGAGAGTGAGAATAAAGTCTCATATCTCCGTCTGTCTAAATCGTTCACTATGGAGTTTGAGACAGGCGAAATGGACGCTGATACTATACCGCAGATAAATCTGAGTGTCTCAAATGCTGAGGCCAGAGTTTTAAATCCCCGTAAAGTCTCAGTAACTGTGGAACTGGCCGGCGAACTCAGCTGCTACAGACAGGAAGGTGTAAGTGTTGAAGAAAATCTGCCTGAATGTGATTGTCCTGGAATACACGCAAAAGCTGATAGTGAGGAGCTTATGATCCCAAACGCAGTGTGTGAAAAAACATTTGCATTAAATGAACAGTTCACTTTTCCAAACGGAAAACCCGCCCCCTCTGAACTGGTATTTCAGAATGCAGATTTTTGCATAGATGAAAGTCAGCATATCGGCAGTAAAATTATAATAAAAGGTAATGTGGATATAGAGCTTTGCTATCTGTCACGTGAGGTGAATTATCCCATCAGAACTAAATTCACAACACCTTTTTCTCAGATAATAGACACAGGCGAGGAGGAAATGGACAGCTGTTCGGTTATAATCCAGCTTACCTCCGCCTACTATGAGCTGATAGACACAATAAACGGAGACAAGGCAATGGATGCCGAACTGCACGCTGTGGCTCAGGTTGTGAGCAGAAAATGCCAGAATATTTCCTATATTTCTGATGCTTACAGCAACTGTATGCCGACTGTGTGTAACACGAAAGCACTCCAGTTCTCGGAGATGTCTGAAACCAAGAAAATAAATCTGTGCTCTGATGAACACATAAGCATAGCTGAGGACTGTCAGGATGTACTGAGTGTGTTTGCGTCGGTAACTCAGGCAGCTGCCATTCAGGGGAAATTCAGCATAGTTACCTGCCTTGATATTTTGTACGAGAGCAAGAGCGGGACTTTGTCCTCAGCCAGAAGACTTGTAAATCTGGAACAAGAGAGCGAAGAGACCGGTATGCGGCTTATGGGAGTAAGAATAAGCGATATAAGCGTAAAGCCTGAGGGCGAGGCAATCGAAAGCCATCTGAACATTGAAATGAGCTACCAGACAATAAATACAAGAGAATTTTGCAAAGTTACGGAAATGGAGCTGGACGAAGAAAAAGAGTACGACCTTTCAAAATTTCCAAGCCTGTTTATGGTGAAGCAGGACGGGGAGAGCCTTTGGGAACTGGCGAAAAGCTATCACTCCAGCGTTGAGAGCATAGAAAATTACAATGCCGCAACTGCGGGAGAAATGCAGGGATTGCTGCTAATTCCCCGTGAAATTTAGGAATAAACTGTGTTTGTACAAAAAATAAAGGGGAAAAAGGCTTTTAGACCTTGAAATGAACCTTTAAATGTGATAAAATATCAGCCGTTAAAATATAGTTTAATCAATGCGTAAGAGGAGCTGTTATTATGTCCGGACATTCCAAATGGCACAACATACAGAAAACAAAAGGCGCGGCTGACGCAAAAAGAGCTCAGGCTTTCACCAAGATTGCCCGTGAGATGATAGTTGCCGTTAAAGAAGGCGGCGGCGGAGACCCCAAGAGCAATTCCAAGCTCGCTACTGTTATCGCAAAGGCAAAAGCTGCCAATATGCCTAATGACAATATTAAGCGCACCATTGACAAGGCCATGGGTGCAGGCAATACTGAGAACTTTGAAAAGATAGTTTATGAAGGCTACGGCCCCAACGGTGTTGCTGTTATAGTTGAGACTATGACCGATAACCGTAACCGTACCGCCGGTGAAATGCGCCACTACTTCGATAAGTACGGCGGAAATATGGGCGCTGCTAACTGCGTATCCTGGTCCTTCGACAAAAAGGGCGTTATCGTTATCGACAACGAGGACGAGGAGCTTGAAGAGGATACCGTTATGATGGATGCTCTTGATGCAGGCGCTGATGACTTTGAGGCGGATGGTCAGGTTATGACCGTCTACACCGGTGAGGATAATGTTGCAGAAGTTTCTGAGACTCTCACTCAGAAGGGTTACACTCTGCTTTCTGCTCAGGACGAAATGCTGCCTCAGAACGGTTACGTCAAACTTACCGACGAGGGCGACATCAAGAATATGCAGAAAATGCTCGATATGTTCGAGGATAACGACGACGTTCAGAACGTCTGGCACAACTGGGAAGACGCTGAATAATGAATTTAAAGAAAGCCGACAATTTTTGCCGGCTTTTTTGTTATATAGAAGTAAATAAGCAGGTTGACATCTGAAAAGATTTTAATGTATTATTATAATGGGTTAGGTTAGAGTAACCGACAGAACCAAAGGCTGATTGCGGTGTCGTCAGCATAGTGCAATGCACCCGGTGCCGTGAGTAACTGGTGAGACTTTTATTGCTGTTTTCACGGCAATAAGGAGCTTCTTTAGCCCTTATGCTGAATCTACAACATAGGAGAAAGATATGGGAGTTTTGGAAATTCTTATACCGTTTGTCGGTGGTCTCGGCATGTTTATTTACGGCATGCAGACTATGGCTCAAGGCCTTGAAAATGCGGCAGGAGACCGCATGAGGTCTTTACTGGAAATCCTGACAAAAAACAAATTTTTCGGCGTATTGCTTGGTGCTGCAATTACGGCAGTAATTCAAAGCTCATCTGCAACCACGGTTATGGTGGTGGGCTTTGTTAATGCCGGAATGATGAATTTGCAGCAGGCTATGGGCGTAATTATGGGTGCCAATATCGGTACCACCGTTACGGGCTGGCTGGTCTCAAGTGCTGAATGGGCAAAATTTTTCAGCCCCGTTACTCTTGCTCCTGTTGCAATTATTATCGGCGTATTTATTATGCTTGCCGGCAAGCGCTATGCAACAAAAGAACTTGCAAAGATAATTTTCGGTTTTGGATTGCTTTTCGTAGGTATTTCCACAATGTCTACGGCTGTGGAACCCCTTAAATATAATGAAGCATTCTGCAATATCTTCATTACTCTTGGCAGAAATCCTCTGCTCGGAATTGCAGCAGGTGCTATTGTTACTGCAATAATCCAGAGCTCTTCCGCATCGGTAGGTATTTTGCAGAGCCTTGCAGCTGCGGGACTTGTACCCTTTGAAGCGGCAATATACATTATCATGGGTCAGAATATAGGTACTTGTATAACTGCTATCCTTTCAGGTCTTGGCGCTAACAGAAACGCTAAAACCGCAGCTCTTATGCACCTTTTATTCAATATTATAGGAACTGCTATTTTCAGCATAGGTGCAATATTGTACTTCAATGCTGCAAATCCTGTATGGGCAGCAGGCAATATTACTCAGACCCAGATAAGCTTGGTACACACCCTGTTCAATATAGCCACAACAATTATTCTCTTCCCAATGTCTGGCTTGATAATAAAGCTTGCTATGAAAATTGGAAAGACAGACGGCGCAGAACAGGAAGAGGAAGACTCTCTGCTTGACCAGCGTTTACTGGAAACACCTGGAATTGCGCTTACAAGTCTTAAAGCAGAACTTCTGCATATGGGACAGATTGTGCAGCAGCATTTAAAAATTGCTGAAGGTATACTGCTCTCGCCGGAAGAGAGCAAAATACGTCAGATAAAAGAACTGGAAAAACGTGTTGACAGAATAACTTCCGATATTTCTGATTTCGCTATCAGCCTTTCCAGTTTGCAGATAAGTCAGCGTGAGCACAGAGAAACTATGCAGGTTTTGCAGGTTGTTTCTGACATGGAGCGTATAAGCGACCAGTGCGAAAATATAGCTGAATATGCTGAACAAATGATAGAGCGGGGATTTAAACTTTCAGACGATGCAAAGAGGGAACTTTCCGAACTTGCAGAAATCTGCGTGGCTTCTTATGATTTTGCTTTTAAAGCCTATACTGTCGGCGACGAAGAAAGCGGAATTAAAGCTATTGAAAAAGAAAACGAAGCTGATAAGCTGGAAATTGATTTCAGAGCCAGAAATATTGAACGTCTTACCGGACATCGCTGTGAAGCTGGTATCGGAATTATTTATCAGGATGCACTTGTCAGCTTTGAGCGTATCTCTGACCACGCAAGAAATATTGCAGAGGAAAGAGAAAAAACCGACAGAATACCATAAAACATTAAACAGCATAGAATATAATACAAATAAAAAGTCAGCGGATAAATCCGCTGACTTTTTATGAGCTGGTCTATAAGCCGGGTTCTGTCTTAAACAATCATCTATCTAGACCTGCCGTTGCCGACAGGTTCAAGCCACCTCCTGAGAACGACCGGGCCGGTCATGTGTTCTCCCACGGTGTTGCTCCGAATAGAGTTTACAGCAACTGCGTGTTACCACACAGCGAGTGAGCTCTTACCTCACTTTTCCACCCTTACCGGGAAAATCCCGGCGGTATATCTCTGTTGCACTTGTCCGAGGGTTACCCCTGGCGGGCGTTACCCGTTATTCTTGCCCTATGGAGCCCGGACTTTCCTCATACGCCGGTTTTCACCGTGCGCCCGCGATTGTTCGGCCTGCTCGATTTACTATTGTACTAAGTTTTCTTCTCTAAGTCAATATTATTCTTGTAAATATGAGAAAAAAGCGGTATAATTTAAAAGTTAGATTAGAGACTGCGAGGCGATTTTTGTGACTTTAAAGGACTATGTTGAATCTCTTAAAGAAAAAAGCATTGCCGTTATCGGTATAGGCATCAGCAATAGACCTCTTATAGAACTGCTTTTAAACTCAGGCTGTAATGTTACTGCTTGCGATATGCGGAGTTTTGAAGAACTCGGCGAATATGGTGTAAAACTCAGAGAAATGGGTGCAAAGCTTAAACTGGGAGAGAATTATCTTGATGATCTGAATCAGGACGTTATTTTCCGTACTCCGGACTTATGCCTTTTGAGACTCATTTACAGGCTGCAAAAGATCGGGGAAGTCATATTACCTCCGAAATGGAAGCCTTTTTTGCGCTCTGCCCCTGCCGTACAATAGCTGTAACCGGCAGCGACGGCAAAACCACAACTTCCAGCATTATAGCTGAGCTTTTGAGAACTGCGGGTTATAAGGTTCATCTTGGCGGAAATATAGGAAATCCTCTTCTTTGTGAAATTCCTAATATTGAGAAAGATGATATTGCTGTTTTAGAACTTAGCTCATTCCAACTTCACAGTATGATGTGCAGTCCGGATGTGGCAGTCATTACAAACCTCACACCTAACCACCTTGATAAGCATGACAGTTTTCAGGATTACATAGATGCTAAAATGGAGATATTCCTTCACCAGAACGAAAATGCAAGACTGATTTTGAATTATGATGATGCTCACACTCCCTATTATCGTTCAGCTGCTCATTCTAAAATATGCTATTTCTCAGATAGAAGCTATGTTTCAAACGGTGTTATTTGCAGAGACGGCACTATTTACAGGATGTGCGATAATGAGCGCTCAAGAATTATGGAAAGCAAGGACATTCTCATTCCCGGCGAGCACAACGTCCTGAACTACCTTGCTGCCTTTGGTGCTACCTCAGGAATTGTAAGCAATGAGGTTTGCAAAAAGGTTGCTGTGAGCTTCGGTGGCGTGGAACATCGTCTGGAGCAGGTAAGAATGATAAAGGGAGTTACATTTGTAAATGACTCCATAGGCTCAAGCCCCACCCGTACTATTGCAGGACTTCACGCATTGAAGAAAAAACCTATTTTAATTGCGGGCGGATACGATAAGAAGATACCCTTTGATGAGTTGGGAGATGAAATATGTCTTCACGCTAAGAGCCTTTTCCTTACAGGAGATACAGCTCATAAAATCTATGATGCGGTTGTAAACTCAAAATATTATGCCCAAAGCGGTATAGAGATTAAAATAATTGAGGACTTTGACGAAACAATCAAAGCCGCTGCCGCATCCGCAATGGCGGGAGATACTGTTCTGTTTTCACCTGCCTGTGCTTCTTTTGACAGGTTTAAAAACTTTGCTCAGAGGGGAAATTACTTTAAGAAACTAATCATGGAGATGTAAAAATATGAGAATTTCAGAGATAAAGCCTGAAGTCTGGAAAATGGCTGAAAAGGCAGAAGAAATGTGCAGAGAGCGCTTTGCCGAGATAGATAAGGTAGCCGAGAAAAACACCATGCGTGTTATGGAGGCTTTTCAGGATAACCGTGTAGCCGAGTGCTGCTTTGCAGGCACTACCGGCTATGGCTATGATGATATAGGTAGAGACACACTGGATAAAATCTATGCCCAGCTTTTTGGAACTGAGGCGGCTCTTGTGCGTATCGGCTTTGTAAACGGAACTCACGCCATATCTACCGCAATGTTCAGCCTTGTAAAGCCCGGCGATACCATTTTATCTGTAACAGGTACACCTTACGACACTATCCGTCCCGCTATCGGTATAGAGGGTGACTGCCACGGCTCACTGAAATTTTACGGCGTAAAATATGACGAGGTTGCACTTACTCCGGAAGGTAATCCTGACTATGAGGGAATTAAGGCAAAATGCGCTGATCCCAAGGTAACTGCTGTTATGGTTCAGCGTTCTATCGGTTACGATGTTAGAAGAGCCCTTTCTGTGCGTGAAATCGGCGAAATCTGCAAGGTTGTAAAATCTGTAAACCCCAAAATAAATATTATGGTAGATAACTGCTACGGTGAATTTGTAGATGTTATCGAGCCTACCCATGTTGGTGCTGACCTTGTTGTCGGTTCTCTTATTAAAAACCCCGGCGGCGGCCTTGCTCCTACCGGCGGATATATAGCAGGCAGGAAAGAGCTTATCGAAAATGCCTCCTACCGCATGACTACCCCCGGTATCGGCGGCGAGTGCGGTTCTACTCTGGGCAATAACAGACTTTTGTTCCAGGGACTGTTTGTTGCACCACATGTAGTTGCACAGGCAATTAAGACTGCCGTTTTCTGCGCTGCTATGATGCAGCAGATGGGTATTGAAACTTCTCCCGGAATTAACGGAGAGAGAAACGATATTATAGAGCTGATTAAAATGAACAGCCCTGAAAAGCTCAAAAAGTTCTGTGCAGGTATTCAGGCAGGTGCTCCCGTTGACTCATATGTAACTCCTGAGCCTTGGCCTATGCCCGGCTATAACTGCCCTGTTATCATGGCAGCAGGCGCTTTCATTCAGGGCGCTTCCATAGAGCTTTCAGCTGACGGCCCTATGCGTGAGCCTTACATAGCATACCTTCAGGGCGGTATAACCTATGAGTCAGGTAAGCTTGGAATTATGATGGCTGTTTCAGCTATGCTTGATGATTGATTTTAAATTACAGGAGAGAGTGTGCGATGGACGCAGAAAAGGAAATATTAAAGCTCAGAAAAGAGCTTGAACATCACAATAAACTTTATTACGTCGATGATGCGCCTGCTATTTCGGACTACGAATATGATATGCTCATGCAGAAGCTTATTCTTCTGGAAAGTGAGCATCCGGAGCTTGTAACTCCAGATTCTCCCACCCAGAAGGTAGGTGGAGCGCCTGTCTCTCAGTTTGAAGAGGTGCGCCATCAGGTGCCCCTTGAAAGTCTGACGGATGTATTCTCCTACGATGAGCTTTTTGCTTTCGGCGAGAGAATGGACGGAATGATAGACGAACAGCATGAATATATAGTCGAGCCTAAAATTGACGGTCTCTCCATGTCCTTAGAGTATGAAAACGGAGTTTTCGTCCGTGGTGCTACAAGAGGTGACGGAGTAGTAGGCGAGAATGTGACGGAAAATCTAAAGACTGTTCGTTCATTGCCGCTTAGAATTGAAAACGCTCCCGAAAAGCTTATAGTCCGTGGCGAAGTTTATATGTCAAAGGCTGTTTTCAATGAGTTGAATGCACAGCGTGAAATTAAAGGCGAGGCATTGCTTGCAAACCCCAGAAATGCCGCCGCAGGTTCAATGCGCCAGCTCGACCCTAAAGTTGCCGCTTCAAGAAAGCTTGATATTATCTGCTTTAATATGCAGTATTCCTCAGACGATCATTACACCACTCATGCCGAGACTTTGGACGCTATGCGTGAAATGGGTTTCCCCGTAGTGCCTTATGAGAAGTTCAATAATATTGAGGACTGCGTTAAGCGCATAGAATGGCTTGGAGAAAACAGAGACAGTCTCAGCTATGACATGGACGGAGCGGTTATAAAAATAAACTCTCTGTCTCAGCGTAAGGCCTTGGGAAGTACTGCAAAAGCTCCCAGATGGGCTACTGCATTTAAATATCCCCCTGAGAAAAAGGAAAGTAAGGTTCTGGATATTGTTATTCAGGTTGGCAGAACAGGCGTTTTAACTCCGAAAGTTATTGTAGAGCCTGTCCGCCTTGCCGGAACAACAGTTTCTGCCGCTACTCTCCATAATCAGGACAATATAGACCGACTGGATTTGAGAATCGGAGATACTGTACTTCTGCAAAAAGCGGGAGAAATTATCCCCGAGGTTTTATCCGTAAATAAAGCCAAACGCCCCGAGGGAACAGAACCTTTCAAGATGCCAATGGTGTGTCCTGAGTGTGGCTCTCCTGTTGTGCGCGATATGGACGGTGTGGCACTTAGATGTACAAGCCCTGAGTGCCCTGCTCAGAGACTGCGCTACTTAGCCCACTTTGCTTCTCGTGAGGCTATGGATATTGAAGGACTTGGAATTTCAATGTGCGAGAGCCTTATTAACAATGGTCTTGTAAATACAGCTGCTGATATATATTATCTAAAGGCTGAGGACGTTGCAAAGCTTGAGCGCATGGGTGATAAATCCGCCAATAATCTTGTAACGGCAATTGAAAAGAGCAAGGAAGCGGGGCTTGCCCGTTTGCTTTGCGCTTTCGGTATAAGACAGGTGGGGCAGAAAGCCGCAAAAGTTCTGGCTTCACATTTCGAGACTTTGGACAAGCTTATGGATGCAGACATTGGTGAGCTGACCAAGATACCTGATATAGGAGCTATAACAGCCGGATTTATTCTGGAATGGTTCAGAAATCCCCAGTCACAGCACCTTATAGGCAGACTTCGTGTAGCAGGAGTCAGCTTTGACAGCAAAGAGGAAAAGAAAGATACCCGCTTTGCAGGACTTACTTTTGTTCTTACCGGAACTTTGAGCAAGTACACAAGAGATGAAGCCTCTGCTATAATAGAAAGCTATGGCGGTAAAAGCTCAGGCTCAGTTTCTAAAAAGACAAGCTTCGTCTTAGCAGGAGAGAATGCAGGCTCCAAACTCCAGAAAGCAGAAACACTAGGAATTAAAATCATAAGCGAGGACGAATTTGGCGAGCTTATAAAGTAAGATATTAAAAAGCACCGTATCGTGAAGATGCGGTGCTTTGTCCTTATTTGTCGAAGGCAGGGTTCATTACATAGTAGTTTCTCTCGTTGAGCCTTTCCATTGTTCTTCTGAGAGCTTCACCGAAACGCTGATAATGGACGATTTCACGCTCACGAAGATAGCGTATAACATCGCTGACATCAGGGTCATCACAGAGCCTTAAAATGTTTTCGTAGGTAACACGGGCTTTTTGTTCTGCTGCCATGTCTTCGTTTAAGTCTGCAATGGGGTCACCCTCAACTGCCATACATCCTGCACTGAAGGGAAAACCGGAGGCTGCTGTGGGGTACACTCCTGCTGTGTGGTCTACAAAATAAGTGTCATAGCCGGATTTTTTAATTTCTTCCGGAGTCATTGTACGGGTAAGTTGATGAACTATGGTACCTACCATTTCCAAATGCCCCAGTTCCTCTGTACCTATATCGGTGAGCAGGCCTTTGAGTTCAGGGAATGGCATTGCGTAACGCTGACTGAGATAGCGCAGGGAAGCACCAAGCTCTCCGTTTGGACCGCCTTATAGCTAAAACAGATAATATTTAGTTGTAAAAATAAATCGCAAGGCGGTTGTTTGGTTTATCGTAAACGATATATGAGATTATGGATTTAAGGGCGGTGTTTTTTGCTTTTTCGCTTTGATTTTCGTCCTTTATGATTTCAAGGACTTTCAAGACACGATTTTTATATTCTTCGGGATTTATAATACGGGCGGCTGTGACTTTTTGGGCTTCAGCTGCCTGCTTTTTTATTTTATTTATTTCTGTGGTCAAGCGGGTTTTCTTTACTTTATACTCTTCTAAGGTATCGATACCGGCTTCATATGCCTCGAGCACTCGGCGGAGTTTAGCTTCTTCGGTTCTGAGCAGCTGGTCATAGTCCGGGCCGTCCTCGTGCTTTATGGCTTGGGGAGCAAGCGGAAAGATCCCCAACTCGGCGCAATTCTCCAAACCCGCAATAACAAGGCGATTTGCCTTTGCAATACTTAGAGAGTGAGAAACAGCACACTGGGCATGAGCGTATTTATAGCATTGCATAGAGGCACAGTTTGGCAGGGATGAACGAACTAAGGTTGATCCACAATCCCCACAGCGGACAAGACCCTTTAGCATCCAGTCAACAGGCTGTTCCCGCCGCTCATATTTGAGACGGCCTCTGTTCTGCCGCTCCCGGCGCTCCTGTGCGGCGGTCCATAGCTCATCTGAAATTATATGCTCATGGCTCCCGTCTACAAGAGTTACATCTTTAGATTCTTCGCCTCTCTGGTAATTGGCGGGGCCACTGGCTGACCAACGTATTTTCCCGATATAGACCGGGTTCGTAAGTATATAGTCCACAAAACGGTGATCGGGAATATTGCCACGGTAAGTGCGTACACCCTGCAACCCCAATTCTCTTGTAATCACTGAAACAGGTTTGCCGGATACATAATCCTCATATATTTTCTGTACTATGGGTGCATCTGAGTTAGGCACATAGTTTTTATTCTCTATATCATAACCGAAGGAGGGTTTTGTCACAGGTTCACCACGACTGACTTTTTCAGTCATGCCCCTTTTTACTTCTCCGGCAAGACGTATTGAATAAAATTCGTCCATCCATTCCAGAATTCGCTCTATGAGTGAGCCAAAGGGTCCCTCTATTAGCGGCTCAGATATACTTATAACCTCTACACCGACACGGTGCAGCATGGATTTATAAACTATGCTCTCTTCCTGATTTCTGGCAAAGCGGGAGAACTTCCACACAAGCACAATTTCAAAAGCTTTGCTTTTTGCGTTGGCAATCATGCGCTGAAATTCAGGGCGTTTCTCAGCACTTCGGCCGGAAATACCGTCATCACAGAATACAAACTCTTCCGGCACTATCATATCATTTTTAGAAGCATATTCCCGAATAAGCTTCAGCTGAGAGTCGAGGCTATATTCGTCCTGACGGTCAGTGGAAACACGGAGATATGCGGCGGCAATTTTCATTTCATCACTTCCTTAACCGGGAAATTCACTTTTATCTATTGCGTCTGCCTCGAAACTTCCTACGTTTTGAGACTGAATCTCCAGAGTATATCCGTTATAATCGTCACCATCAAAGAAAAAATTTAATAAATTATCTGTCGTATAGTATGTAGTTTCGTCACCAAATAAATCTTCTGATCCATACCATGTTTTACCACATGCAAAGTAAAGCTGATATATGCCAATGGGAATTTCAATATTTGCGGTACTGTCACCGGAGACATAAAAACTTATATCATCAAATTTTTCTCCAGTAATAGAAGGTACTGACTCTGTAATACGTTCACGCTGTATAGTTAGATCATCATGCTTCAGAGTTCGATTTTCTTTTGAATTATATGGTTCCTCTATATATTTTAAATAAACAAAATATGAATTCGTCCCTCTGGCAGAAACAGTGAGCGGACATACACCGACATACTCGGGGAGTTTAAATATTTGGCCATTAGAAACGGGAAGCGGGTATTGAGAGGGAGTAGAAATTGGCGAGGGGGTTGGAGCTGTACTTGGCGATATATCATCAATGGACACAGGCTCATTTACAAATGAATAAACAATTAAAGAAATAGCCAAAAGAATTGAGGCAATAACTAACCATTCTTTGCTAAAGCTTTTTTTCTTAGGTGCAGATTCTTCATTAAATGCAGCTTTTGAGGAAGAATTGAAAATATCGTTTACTATTCTATCTCTTACCAGTTTTTCAGTCTCAGTTAAAGGTTTATGTGTCTCCGACTGAGCTTCTTCCCATGATGCCAGTTTGCTCTCAGGAACTCTTACCGGATTTCCGTCTATGTCATCAAACAGATATACAGTCTCGGATTTTGGGTGGGCTTTAGTATCTGTGCTCACAACTTTTTTTCCGCAAGAATTACAGAATACAGAATCAACATCTATTTTTGCCCCACAATATTTGCAATACATATACTTCTCCTTATTAAGACGAGTGTCATCATTAAGACGGGATTCCGTTTTTGCATTCAATGTAACACTCGGAA
>SAMEA104404103__coassemble_2129_pt1 | contig 10643 bp, 7 predicted proteins | sample SAMEA104404103__metabat2_high_PE_032 | metagenome-assembled genome bin SAMEA104404103 (sample SAMEA104404103) | Balaenoptera acutorostrata
CAAATCTATGAAATTTATGCAATGAGTGAATGTATCGGAATGACAAGCATTCGAGGAGATGAGTGGCTTAAACACCCCGGTAGTGTTGGAAAAATGGCATCTGGTCTATTAGAAATCAGAGACGAATCTGGTAATACGGTTCCCAATGGTGAAATTGGCGAAATTTTCATGAGTTGGGGAAAGCAAGGTCCCAATGTTACATATAAAAATATATCTCCCATTGAAGCTGATGAGAAAGGTTTCAAAAGTGTTGGCGATATGGGTTATGTTGACGAAGATGGGTATTTGTTCTTTGTTGATCGCCGGTGTGACATGATTGTCAGCGGAGGAGAAAATATTTTTGCCGCCGAAGTTGAAGCTGTACTTAAACAGCACAGTAAAGTAGTGGATGCAATTATCGTTGGACTGCCAGATAGAGAATGGGGTCGCAGAATTCACGCAATAATTGAGGCTTCCCAGCCAGTAACTGAGAAAGAACTCATAAAATTTGCTCTTGATTATTTACCTCCCTATAAGATTCCCAAATCATTTGAATTTCTTGATGAAATACCAAGAAATGAAAGCGGTAAAGTTCAACGCAATGCGCTTATGGAAGAATCTATAAAAAAAGGATTCTAAATGTAAATCTTAGTTCGTTATATCTTTACAATAATAAAGAATGAAAGGAAGAATCATCATGATTGACGAAAAAAAACTCCAGGAATTAATTGACAAGGAAGCTATAAGAGATCAAATCTATACTTATTGCAGAGCACTTGACCGAATAGACAACGAACTTGGTTATTCTGTTTTTGCAGAAGATAGCCACGTTAATTACGGTCCTACTTTTCCCTCCGGTACCGGTAGAGAATTCATCGACGATATGCTTGAGCAGCATCGCCATATGATTTCTACACACCACGTAATGACAAATATCCTTATTAAGCTCGATGGGGATCGTGCATCTTCTGAGACTTATATGTATGCTGCATGCAAGTTCCACAAGGGCAAGACCGGCTCATTTACCGTTGAAGCTCGTTGCCGTGACATTGACCGTTGGGAAAAACGTGATGGTAAGTGGCTGATTGTTGACCGTGTTGTTGCAGGCGATAACACCTTCATATATGCTCCCACAAAGGAAAATGATTTGGAAAATTACAACACTCATCGCAACAAGAAGAGAGAAGAAGATCATTCTTACGAAGTTTTTAAGGAAGTTTAATCCGTAACAAATCTTTTAAGGGATTAGAATACAGAAAGTAGGTTTATATCATGGAAGAAAACACTAAAAAAAGCTACATGAAGGGTTTTATACCTTTCTTACTGTGCGCAGGTTTGCTTAGCCTTTGCGGTGGCTTTACAGCTGCAGTGCCTCCTAACATAGTTCAGGAATGGGGTACAGCAAGTGCTGTTACTTTTATAACTCTGGCTTATTCTCTGGGTGCAGCAGCTCTCGCACCTATAATGGGTAAACTTGGTGACGTTTTTGGTCGTCGTTCCATTTTACTTATTTCTCTTGCAATATATGCACTTGGTATGATGTTCATCGCTATCTGCCCTACTGGTAATGTTGGTTTGCTTTTGGTATTCCGTTTCATGGTTGGTATTGGTGCAGCTGGTATGCCTCCTGTTGTTGTCGGTTATATTATGACTGATTTCCCTCAGGAAAAGATTGGTAAAGGCTTTACTATTTACATGTTCGTTGCTGACGCAATGGTTATCTTTGGACCTACTCTCGGTGGTATCGTTCTTGCAAAAACTGGATGGCGTCCTGTTATGTGGATTTGCTTCGCTGCATGCGTTATTACCGCTGTGGTTGTTATGTTTATGGTTAAAAAGGACGACCGCCCCAAGAAGAGCCTCAAAGGCTTTGACTTTGGCGGAGCAGTATTTGTTCTTATATTCTTCTCAATGTTCCTTTGCATTCCTACCTTTGGTCAGGATAACAGCTACGGTTGGGGAAATCCTGTAACTCTGGTATGTATAGCTGTTGCAGTTATTTCTCTTATCGTTCTCTTCATGATTGAAAAGAAACATCAGAGTCCCATACTCAGCGGTCAGGTCATTTTCCGCAAGAACTTCATTCTTCCTATTATTATCATGTTTTTATCTCAGGGTCTTTTGCAGAGCTGCATGACTAACATCATCACCTTTGCAATTCTTACAACTGGCGACCGTACTCTGTCTGGTATTGCTACCTCCATCATGTATGTTGGTATGGCTATCGGCGGCATTGTTCTTGGACCTATGGCTGATAAGAAAGAGCCTAAGTTCGTTGCTACTATCGCACTTGTCTTTGTTGCACTCGGTGCTGCAATGCAGATGTTGTTCACTGCAACCACTTCCCTCTTCCTTATGTGCGCAACTCTGTTCCTCATCGGTCTTGGTCTTGGCGGTAATGCTACCATCTTCCTCAAGATCGCTCTGTCCGGTCTGTCTCCCGAGGTTGCAAACTCCGGTTCCGGTACATACAACGTATTCAGAGATATGTCTGCTCCCTTCGGTGTAGCACTCTTCGTTCCTATGTTCACTGCCGGTATTGCTTCTAAGACAGCTGTTCACATGACCGCTGGTTTAGATCAGGCTGCAGCTTCTCTCCAGGCTTGCGTAGATTCTCTGCACAGCACCGCAATCATTCAGGTTATTTCTGTTGTGATCGGTATTGGTGTTTGCATGCTTCTGCCTAAAGTTCGCAGCAAAGCAGCAGAAAAGGTTTAAATCGTATTTTAAACATGTATAAAGTTTATCGTCTGACTAATCTTATGATTAGTCAGACGATTTTTTATGGCTATAAAATAATAAAAAAGCTTTAATTTGTAACTGTCTGTGCTTCAAATTGGTTTTCATTGCGCTTTGCAGCAGCAAGCATAAGCTTAATTCGGTTTAGCTGGTTTACCTCGCTTGCACCGGGGTCATAGTCCACCGCTGCAATATTTGCCTCGGGGTAAGCCTTTTTCAAAGACTTGATTACGCCCTTTCCAACCACGTGGTTAGGCAGGCAGGCAAAAGGCTGAATACAAACAATATTAGAGACACCCGAGCGAAGCAGCTCTATCATTTCACCTGCAAGGAACCATCCCTCTCCATACTGGTTGCCGATTGAGAGGAAAGGCTTTGTCCATTCTGCAATCTGTTCTATGGGAACAGGTGTATCAAAATGCTTGCTGTTTTCAAGTGCATCTATTGCAGGCTTACGCATGGTGTGAATCGCCTTTATTCCTGCCTGAGAAGCCGCCGCAGTTGTCCATTTTGCACCTAAGAACTCACGTTTATACTGTGAATTATACATACAGTAGTTCAAAAAATCGATTAAATCAGGAACAACTACTTCAACGTACTCATTTTCCAGAAGTGAAACCAGATGGTTGTTTGCAAGGGGCATATATTTTACCAGAATTTCACCTACTACACCGACTTTTGGTTTTTTCAGGTTCTCGTCAATGGGGAAATTATCAAAGGCGTTTACTATCTCACGGCACAGTGAAGCATGACCTGCGGTATGTTCTTTGTGTGTGAGCACATTTATACATCTCGCTTTCAGCTTCTCGTACAGTTTGTTTGCAGAACCGGGAACAAACTCATAGGGGCGGACATGGTACAGGCAGCGCATGAGCAAATCGCCGTATATAAGTCCTTTAGCCAACGCATACAGCATGGCAGGTGAAAGCTCAAAACCGTTATTTTTCTCCATGCCGTTTGCATTAAGGGAGATAACGGGAATATGTGAAAGCCCTGCTTTATCGAGAGCTTTACGAATAAAGCCTACATAGTTACTGGCTCGGCAGCAGCCGCCGGTCTGGGACATGATGATAGCAAGTCTGTCTGTGTCATACCTACCTGAAAGTACAGCCTCCATGATTTGTCCTACAACCGCTATTGATGGAAAACAGGCATCATTATTTACATATTTAAGCCCAACATCTATGGCAGTACGGTTGTCGTTTTTCAGAATATCTACATTGTAGCCATAATGATTGAAAATCGGCTCAAGAATGTCAAAGTGTATGGGGCTCATCCTGGGGGCCAAAATTGTATAGCCCTCCTTTTTCATCTGCTTTGTAAATTCAGCCCTCTGATAGTCCACTTTTTTCGGTCTGGGTAATACGTTTTGCTCTTCCCTCATACGGATAGCTGCAATAAGACTGCGTATGCGGATACGAACTGCACCCAGATTATTAACCTCATCAATTTTCAGCACCGTATACAACTTGTTGCTGGCGGTCAAAATGTCGTTTACCTGATCGGTTGTAACAGCATCCAGACCGCAGCCGAAAGAGTTCAGCTGAACAAGCTCCAGATCATTTCGCTTGCACACGAATTCAGCAGCTGCGTAAAGGCGGGCATGGTATACCCACTGGTTTACTACTCGCAAAGTTTCATCAGGCTTGGGATTTAAAGGCAGACTGTCTTCTGTAAAAACGTAGAAGCCGTAGGAAGAGATAAGCTCAGGTATGTCGTGGTTAATTTCAGGGTCAATGTGATATGGTCTACCAGCCAAAACTATACCGTGACCTTTCTTTTCTTCCATTTCTTTAAGAAGTCGTGCGCCCTCTGCTCTTATGTCTTCTTTTGCTTTTAACTGTTCTTCCCAAGCTTCATGGACAGCCGCTCTGGTTTCTTCCTCGGAGATGTTCCAAGTCTCCTCGCAGAAACGCACCAGACGATCGGCGGCGATTTTTTCACTTGTAAAAGCAATAAAGGGACGAAGATAGCTGATATTTTTATTCTCTATATCTTCTACGTTGTTTTTTAGATTTTCGGGATATGAGATTACAATGGGGCAGTTGAAGTGATTTTGTGCATTCTCGTTCTCCTGATGCTCATAGAAAACGCAGGGATGGAAAATAGTCTTTATGCCGTGGTCAATGAGCCATTGCACATGACCGTGGGACATTTTAGCAGGATAACATTCAGACTCAGATGGTATAGACTCCATGCCAAGCTCATAGAGCTTGCGGTTTGAGAAAGGAGATAAAACTACCCTAAAACCAAGCTTCTTGAAAAATGTAGCCCAGAAAGGATAATTTTCGTACATATTCAGCACACGGGGAATACCTATCTCTCCCCTGACTGCCTCATCAGGTTTTAAGGGCTTATATCCAAAAATACGATTGCGCTTATACAAAACCATATTTGGTGCTTTTTCAGAGGTCTTGCCGTTTTGCAGTCCTCTTTCACAGCGGTTGCCTGTAACATGGCGCTGGCCATTTGAGAACTGGTCAATAGTCAGCATACAGTGGTTTGAACAGCCGCCGCAGCGCTGAATTGAAACCTCGTAAGTGATATTCCGAATTTCATTTAAGGGTACCATATTGGTTTTCTGACCCTTGTATCTGTTCTTTGCAATCAGGGCTGCACCGAAAGCACCCATAATACCTGAAATGTCGGGACAAATCACGGTAGCTCCGGTTATGTACTCGAAAGCACGGAGAACAGCCTGATTATAAAATGTACCACCCTGCACTACTATATGCTTGCCCATGTCCTTTGCATCAGTCAGTTTGATGACCTTAAAGAGAGCGTTTTTAATAACGGAATAGGCAAGACCTGCGGAAATATCCTGAACGGAAGCTCCCTCTTTCTGCGCCTGTTTGACGTTGGAGTTCATGAAAACCGTGCAGCGAGTTCCAAGGTCAACAGGATTTTCTGCAAAAAGTGCCAGATTTGCAAAATTCTCGGCAGAATAGCCCAGAGAATTTGCAAAATTTTCTATGAAAGAACCGCAGCCGGAAGAACAGGCTTCATTTAAAATTACAGTGTCTACCGTTGAATTGCGGAGCTTTATGTATTTCATATCCTGTCCGCCAATGTCCAGAACGCAGTCAACCCGCGGCTCGAAAAATGCGGCAGCGGTGCAATGGGCAACGGTCTCCACTTCGCCCTCGTCAATACCAAAAGCAGTCTGCATCAAGGTTTCACCGTAGCCGGTGGAGCAGGAGCGGACAATCTCAGCCTCAGGGGGAATCTGTTTTTTCAGCTCCTCCATACCGTCCATAACAGCTTTAACAGGGTTACCGTAGTTATTGGAGTAGTAGGAGAAAAGCAGTTCTCCGTCCTGACCGATAAGAGCCAGCTTTGTTGTGGTAGAGCCTGCGTCAACGCCCAGATAGCAGCGGTCTTTGTAATTTTCAAGCTCGCCACGTTTTACGATTGCCTGTGCGTGGCGGTTGCAGAATTCATCATAGTCCTCCTGACTGCTGAAAAGCGCCGGCAAGCGGTTGATTTCAAATTTCTGTATACGCTTCATCTGTAAACAGCTTATAAGTGAACTAAGACTCATTCCGTCCTCTTCCCCTGCTTCAAATGCTGCACCCATAGCTGCAAACAGGTGGGAGTTTTCAGGATCTACTACATTTTCCGGTGTGAGCTTCAAGGTGCGTATAAAGGCCTTTTTAAGTTCCGGCAGGAAATGGAGCGGCCCGCCCAAAAATGCGACACAACCACGAATAGGCTTTCCGCAGGCAAGGCCAGAAATTGTCTGGTTTACAACCGCCTGAAAAATTGAAGCCGCAAGGTCAGATTTTGCAGCACCGTCATTTATAAGGGGCTGTATATCTGACTTTGCAAAAACACCGCAACGGGCAGCAATGGGATAAATCTCGTGGTAATTTTCCGCCTCACGGTTAAGACCTGCCGCATCGGTTTGCAGCAGTGCTGCCATCTGATCTATGAAAGACCCTGTGCCGCCTGCACATACGCCGTTCATACGCTCGTCAAGGCCGCCTTTGAAGTAAATTATTTTAGCGTCCTCGCCGCCAAGCTCTATGGCAACGTCGGTTTGAGGTGCAACACGCTCCAATGCAGTGGCTACCGCCACAACCTCCTGAGTAAAGCCAATGCCCAGTTGATGACCCAGATTTATAGAGCCTGAGCCTGTAATTCTAACCTGAATTGTGCAGTCACCCAGCAAATCCATTGCTTCTTCCAAGAGTTCAGTTAAAGACTCCTGAATTCGAGCGCAATGTCTGCGGTACTGTCCATATATAATATTGTTGCAATCATCCAGAACAACAAATTTGACTGTGGTTGATCCGATGTCTATTCCGGCCTGATATGTATTCAAAATAATCGTCCTTTCTGGGAATTTATCATTTAAACTGGGGATTTAGTTATGTAATCGGCAATTTTCTGTCTGCCAAGCAGAAAATCCTGAATTAAAGCAGTGTCGCCGTCTAAGTCATACAGTAAAATTTCAAGCTTACCCTTAGTTCTCTCCTGCTTCAGTCCCGTATAAAGTGCTTCAGAACCTATGGCTTGTGTGGAGTGGTAGAAAGCCATTAAACAGCCCTCATCAATACAGTGTTGCAGAAGCTCTTTTTCCTCTTGCATATTCTGAATTTCTTCGTAGTTCCGAATTACGCCGAAAAATAACTGCTGTTTTTTGAGCCAGGGTGCGAAACGGTCGAGAGCCGCAGGACTGAGCAGCATACAAATATTGTCTGCCTTTGCCACTTTCTCAGTCCATGAAAAATCCATTTCAGCATCTGAAACTACATACACGAAAACACACCTGCTGTTTTGCATGGGCAGTCTTGTGAGCTTATCGGTGCAGGGCTGAAATTCACTTGTATTTAAAAGAAAAACTGACACACCTTTTTTCAGCCAGTCATTAACTGACTTCTGCATATTCTCCGCAGGAGAAAGCCACTGAATCCAACTGTTTTCCATTACCTTTTCTGCCTGACGACAGAGAAGTTCTCTCTCATCAGAAAACGCATTACAGCTGAGATTTACGGCAAGCGCTTTTAAAGAATTTTCTCTCACAGAACAAGCCGCACGCTGTAAAAGTGCCTGATACTGGTTTTCAGAGGAGAATACAAAGGTTTTTAAAAAGCTCCAGAAGTCCTGCTGCTGCGGTCGGCTGGCAAAGCTTTGGCACACTTCCAAAATGTTGCGTGTCTCCCGCTTGCCACCGGTTTTTATGTTACGAATTGCCCTGCCTGCTATGGTCTGAATAGCGCTTCGGATTAAAAGAGAATGTTTTTCCATATGTACGCCTCCAAGCGTGGGTAATATAGTATTTTTCAAAATGGTTTATATATGCTATAATTGGAAGAAACAATCTGCAATCCAGTTAAACGAAAGAGGTACGCAAATGTCAACTTCCAGATTCACAAAATATATGATTGCACAAGGAATGAAAACGCTGCTTGAAAAAAACAGCTTTGAAGATATTTCCGTGGCTAATATTGCAAAGCAGTGTAATATCAGCCGTAACACCTTTTACTACCATTTTAAGGATAAATACGATATTATAAGCTGGATATTTTACTCCGAAATTACTCCAATAATCGGTGAAACCAACTTGGATAACTGGACGGATGGTTTGCTAAGTCTATGCAAATACATGCAGCAGAATAAAAGTTTCTATATTAAAGTTTTGCACGTTCAGGGGCAAAACAGCTTTACTGAGGGTCTTATAGAATTCTATTCAAATCTGGTTGAAAATCTGCTGTTTGAAGCAAAAGCAGAGCAGATTATTTCCCAAAATCAGGTTCAGGTGCTATCCCATTTTTACGCTTTCGGCCTTACCGGAGTACTGATGAACTGGGCTAAAAACGGTATGGAGGGCGACCCTGAGCCTGTGGTCACAATGCTTGAAGAACTTCTTTCCGGCGAGCTGTTTCACAAGATGCTTGCATTACAAAAGAAGAACAAAAACCAGGAACAATAATTTTTCACGCCTTATTGCTAAACTGCGGCAGAGCATTTTATATGAAATTCGATTCACTATGTATTGCACCATAAAAGTCGAATTATAAAAGTTAAGCCAACAATGTAAAATAGATTATCAGATTTTCCCATTTCTTGCAGTTCACAGTTTTTGATATTTGTACTGTTTTAGTACACTTATTCCTTATTGTACTAATTTGAATGTGCATGGAAGTATATATAATTTTTTTCAAGAAGCAAATTCAGGCATTTACTTGACTAACTGCCAAAAACAGATATAATACTAATCGAACCGGTACGAGAAGCGGATTTATCTGTAGACTCGGGCAGAAATGCAGCCGGTTCTTTTTATTTTCATTTATGTTTATTAAAGCAAAAAACCTCCGGATAGGCCGGAGGTTTTTACCGTTTTTTATTTGACAGGAAATTCTGTATCGCAAATTATTAGTGATTCAACATTATCCGTTAAAATCGGTTCAGGAAACATTGCCGAATAATCAAACCTCGCCGCCTTACTTTTTTCTCCGAAGCCCCATCTTATATTTCTGTCTTCCAGTTCAATAATCTCTCCGTCGGTTTTGCAAATTTTCACACTAAAACAATGCATATTATTTTCTTCACCCATTACAGGGTGCAGCCATTTTCCGTCAATGTGAATACCAAAAGGCGAAAGCTGGATTTTTTTAATTATATACTCTTTCCCCTCTGTGTCCGTAACCTTTGTACTGCCCGCAGGAACTTTTATTGTAGAATCCTTATATCGCAAAGTATAACTCAGCTCCCATGGTCCCTCCGCGAAAGTCTCCCAGTCGCCGTTTTCGGTCTTATATTCTAAATCTGAAAAATCAACCGTAATATATCTATTAAATATAGAGCCGGAAACACTCCATGTCTCAACGAAGTGCATTTTATTCGGGTGGTCTTTATCCGCCACACGATGCAGTGAACCGCCTGCACCTGAAACCTTATTTGACAAATCTGAATTCCAGTTTTTAAATGTTACCACCTCTGGGATGGGCTGTCCGTCATCCCTTGTGAGGGTATACACAATAGCTACATTGTACCTGTCACCGATAGCGGCATCAGCTGTAAGGGTATAGCCGTCTGCTGTTGCTGAAACTCCCACCGGCACTCCCACGTCGTCCACAAGCTCTGTTTGTGCCATATTAAAAAGCGGCGCCAACGCATTTGAAACTCCGCCGTTTGTAGCTTCGGCGGTTAATAACAGCCCTGCAATAATGGCTATGCTTGCGGCCACTGTCCAGAATATTTTGAAATTAAAAACTTTCTTTTTCCGCTCATTGCTCTCTATTGCTTCATCTATCAGCTCATCGTCCAAATAATCCATTGCTGACGCGATTTTCGGCATTTTCATATACTTACACCCTCCTTTTTCAGGTACTCTTTCAGACGGTTTTTTGTGCGATGGAGCATTGACTTTACCTTGCCCTCGCTGAAACCGTATTTCAGCGCAATGTCTTGTATCGAATCAAAGAACCAATACTTCCTTATAAAAACAATTCTGCTTTCATATTTCTCGGATTTAAGAAACGAGCTTATAAGCTGGCCTAAAAATTTGTCGTCAACTTCACTGTCTGCCATATTGTCGGGTAAGATTGCTTCTAATTGGTCAAGAGATATGAGCAAATCAGGATTTCTTTTCTGGGCGGAATTATACTCTATACGCTTTAGAGCCAGATTGCGGGTGATTTTGCAGAGAAACGCCTTGAAATTATTCGGCTTTTTAGGCGGAATAGTGTTCCACGCTCCAAGGTAGGTGTCGTTTACACACTCTTCCGAGTCTTCTTTATCTCTCAGCATATTGTAGGCAACGCTGTAACACAAGCCGTCATATTTATTTTTCGTCTCTTCAATCGCCCGCTCACTTCTGGAGAAATACAGCTTTATGATTTCAAAGTCGTCCATAACTTCACCCGCCTGCTTTTCTAATATGTTCTTCTACCTGTTAAGTACGATTTTATATGAAAAAG
>SAMEA104404103__coassemble_2219_pt1 | contig 10300 bp, 7 predicted proteins | sample SAMEA104404103__metabat2_high_PE_032 | metagenome-assembled genome bin SAMEA104404103 (sample SAMEA104404103) | Balaenoptera acutorostrata
TATAAGAAAATTTATTCTGAGCGTTTCGACACTGAAGCGCAGGCAAATGTTAGGATTGCACAGATTGAGCTTGAAAGAGAAGAAGGAACTCTAAGACCTCCTACAAAGAAGAAGAAAGTGGTTCTTCCCACAATAAGTGAACTGTTAGACCGCTATGTTTCGGATTACGGCATATTACATTGGGGCGATTCTTATTATTCCACAGCCGTTCATCGGATTGAACACTATATCAAGCCCGCAATCGGAGATATACTTGTAACAGATATAACCACTCAGGAGCTTGATGAATTTTACCTTGAGTTACTGAAAACTCCAGCCATACTTTTGCCCGGTCATAAAGACACAGGTAAAACTGTATCCTACGATGTAATTGATAAATGTCACTGCATTATACGCTCGGCATTAAATCAAGCTATTAAATGGGGATACATAAGTACAAATCCCGCTAATGCAGCTACACCTCCCAAAAAGCCTAAAAAGACACGCAAAGTATGGACCCCGGAAGACGCTCAAAAAGCTATTAATCTATGTGACTCAGCATTACTGAAAACCGCAATTATTCTTGCAATCGGTTGCTCAATGCGCATAGGCGAAATTCTCGGTCTTCAGTGGAAGGATGTGCATATCACGGAAGAAGACGCCTCTGGTCGCTCCTCCTACCTTGATGTATGTCAGGAGCTGAAACGTTGTGATGCTCATGCACTATTAAATTTGGAAGCTGCTAAAAAAGAAGACATATTCTTTAAGTTTCTGGGAATAAAGGATAATCCAAAAACAATATTAGTATTAAAGGCACCTAAAACCACATCCAGTGTTCGTAAGATTTATATTTCTACCACCGTTGCTAAAGCTCTGCTTGAACTTAAAGAAGCGCAAGCCATTCAGAAAGAAAAAATGCACGGTTTATACAACGATTATGATTTAGTTATGGCGCAGCCCGACGGACGTCCCACGGAGGAACGGCTTATCGCAAAAGCATTTAAAGCCTTTTGTCTTGATAACGACCTGCCGGTGGTCGTATTTCATTCTCTGAGACACTTGAGTGTATCTATTAAACTGCAACTCAGCGGTGGCGATATAAAAGCCGTACAGGGCGACACAGGTCATGCGCAGTCCTCAATGGTTACAGATGTGTATAGCCATACATTTACAGATAACAGAAAGAATATCGCAAATCTTTTGGAAAATAATTTTTTCAACACTATACCGTCAAAAGATGAGCCGGATAACAAAAAAGAGCAGGTATTAAACCTGCTCAATGGAAATTCTGACTTGGTTGACGTTCTTATCAAACTTGCAAAAGCCTTGTAAAAAGAGTTTTATTTGTTAGATTGTTAGAAATGCGTTAGAAAGTTATTTACCGAAAAATGTAAGTGCCTAAAAAAGTGCACAAAAAATCCCGAATACCTAAGTATTCGGGACTTATTGGAGCTGCTATCCAGATTCGAACTGGAGACCTCATCCTTACCAAGGATGCGCTCTACCGACTGAGCTATAGCAGCAAATTTTATGCCCCTTAAAGTAAGGGGCATAGTGTGGCGACCGAGAAGGGACTTGAACCCTCGACCTCCGGCGTGACAGGCCGGCGTTCTAACCAGCTGAACCACTCGGCCACAGCTCCATTATAATAACATGCCCCCCCCTATTTGTCAACACTTTTTCCGAAATTTTTTTAGATTTTTTTCAGGTTTTTTTCGTCTCCCTGCAACAGCGCTATATATTGTGTTTCAATGGTATTTACTGGCAAATGCACGCTAAATATAGAGGGGGATTTTTTGAGCTTTTTCTAATTATTCAGGTTTTCGGCTGTTAATTTGCCCGTAAACGGCAGATTTTCTTTAAATTTATTTTTCAATTTCCCTAAAATTTTCTCGTTTTTTAGTATTGCAGCCTCAAAAATATTTGAAGTTTTAAAAAAAGCTCCCGTAAAATGGGAGCTTCTGTCAATTTTCTTTATTTTTCTGTTCTTCTTTTTCAATATGCTCATCAAGTTTGCGGCGCAGCTCACGGATTTCCGTGCTGACAGGGTCGGAAACGTGAATCTGATCCACGTCTCTTACATAGTTGACCTTCTCGCCTGCTATCTTAACAACCTTGGCAGGAATACCGACAGCGGTGCTGTCCTCCGGAATATCCTGCAACACAACAGAGTTTGCAGCGATACGGCTGTTGCTGCCCACATTTATGGGTCCTAGCACCTTTGCGCCTGTACCTATAAGCACATTATTACCAATAGTAGGGTGACGCTTTCCCACATCTTTACCGGTACCACCCAGAGTGACACCATGGTAGATAAGGCAATCGTCTCCGATTTCCGCAGTCTCACCTATAACTATACCCATACCGTGGTCAATTACAAGCCGTCTGCCTATTGTAGCTCCCGGATGTATCTCAATACCGGTCTTTTTGCGGCTGCGCTGGGATATATAACGGGCAATGAAGCTGTGGCCGTGCTCATAAAACCAGTGTGCTTTTCTATGGCTGCGCACAGCCTTTACACCCGGATAAAGCAGCAGTATTTCAACAGAGCTGCGGGCAGCCGGATCTCTCGCCTTATAGGCGCCTATCAATTCTCTTAAATCTTCAAACATATTCCTATCCCCTTTTTATAAGCTTTTGTTCCTGTTATTATATGATTCAAAAACAAAAATGGGGACATCGGCAGTTATGCCATGCTATGTATGTGTACATCATAACGCTACTCCACAAGGAATTTTAATTCCTATTTTCTTTGTAGGATTAAAATTATACCCCATATATCACCGCCTGTCAAGCGGAGTATTCACTTTATATTTAAGTTTTAAGCCTCATACTTTAAACTTCTGCTTCTCTTGCAAATGCACCTATGCAATGTTATAATTATTAAATATATATTGTGTAGCGTCTAACTTTAAAATTCAGAGGGAATTAAAGCCCTTTTTTCTTTGCAAACAATATAATCTGTAATCCATTCTGGGAGGAAAAAAATATGAAAACAAGGCGTACAATAACCGCTGTAATTTCCATTATTTATGTTGTATTCCTGCTGTTATGCAGTTACTCGGGTCCTGTTAAAGACGGGCCTATATATGCACCCTTACATGGCCCTCGAGAGATAATCTTCTCCGCCGGCTCTTTCCCTGAGGACAGCACAGAGTTGAGCTTTGCAATTCAGGCTCAGGAGTTTGAACTGCTTGACTATTTCAAAGACCTTAAATCCGTTGACTTCAGCGGAAGTACCTGCTATGCAGAAATTCAGGACTGGGAAAAGGCTCACCCCGATATATCTGTTACTTACACTCTCTCATTCCCTACCGGCGTTACTGCCGATAACCGCACCGAGACTCTGGACTTATCCGGAATAGACAGCGCCACAGTTGCAGAGGCTGCAAATCTTCTTCAATATGCTCCCAACATTAAAAGCATCGACTTAGGCGAAGCCACTCCCGAAGCTTCCCTCAGTGCAGAAGAGGTTGCCTCTATACAGGCCGCCGCTCCCAACGCAAAACTCGACTACAAAATTGAACTTCTGGGCGATTTTGTAAGCCTTGATATTGAAACTCTGGATCTTTCCACTCTGGCTGTGGAAAACGTGGATGATGTTTCCGCTGCTTTAAAATGCCTCACCAATCTGAAAACCGTAGTTCTGGGCAGCGAGGACACCAACGATTTAAGCGTGGACAACATTGTTCAGCTGGAAAATGCCGCTCCCAATGCCGTTTTCGATTACAGCTTCACTCTCTACGAGCAGTCACTTAATACCTCCGATGAAACCGTAAGCTTCAGCCACATTCCCATGAGCGACGGCGGCGCTGCTGTGCGCAACATTCTGCCCATGATGAAGAGTTGTACATACCTTGACATGGACTCCTGCGAAGTTTCCAACGAGGACATGGCTTCTATAAGGGATGATTTCCCCGACATGAAGGTTGTATGGCGAATCTGGTTCGGTAATCATTACAGTGTTCGCACAGATGTTGAAAGAATCCTTGCCTCCAAGCCCTCAAAAGGCGGTACTCTGGACGACGGCGAGGTTGAAGTTCTCAAATACTGCACTGACGTTAAATACATGGACTTAGGCCACAACGAGGCTATAACCAACCTGTCATTTGTTAACAGTATGCCCAATCTCGAAGTGTTCATTTGTGCTATGAACCCGATTTCCGACATCTCACCTCTGGCAAATTGCCCCAAGCTTGAATATCTGGAATTAAACACTACTAAAGTCTCCGATTTAAGTCCTCTTTCCGGTCTTAAAGAGCTGCGACACCTGAATATAGCAAACTGTGAGAATGTAACAGACATCTCTCCTCTCTACGGTCTTACTGAGCTTGAAAGACTTTGGATAGGCAGTATCGACCCCGTTCCCGCCGAGCAGGTGGAGGAAATGAAGAAATGCGCCCCCAACTGTGATATAAACACCGTAACAGTTGACCCAACCGGCGGTCAGTGGAGACTTCAGGGTTACACAGAGTTGAGCCTTCAGCGATACGAAGAAACCGGATGGCTGCAGGAGGTTCTGCACCCCCGCTATGAACTTCTGAAGAAGCAGTTCGGATACACCGATGCAGACTTCTCATTCACCTGGAACGACCCCTTGTATTGATTGTAAGCTCTGCAATCATATTTTCTGAATTAGAGGTAAGATTTTATGAAAAGAAAATTCAAAATTTTCACTTTATGTGCCACTTTCGGCCTTTCCTGTACTTTACTTGCAGGCTGTGTATCAAACGTTTCTTTTGAAAACGGCTCTTTTTCAAAAGATGCCACAGAAATAAAAGTAGCCTTAAAGGACGGCGAAGCTGAAAAGCTTGAGAAATTCACTCAGCTTCAGGTTGCCGACCTGAGTTTAAGTGAAAATCCCGCTGAGATTTTCGCATGGGCGCAGAAACACGAAAACGTAGATGTAAAGTATACTGTGGCTTTGCCTGACGGAACTGACGTAAACAACGATGCAAGCAGCCTTGACCTGACTGGCTTTACCCATGAGGACACTGATGCTCTTGTTGAGGCAATAAAGCTGCTGCCTGATTTAAAAGAAGTCAGCCTCAGCAGTTCTTTTTCCCGTGAAAATCTGGAGAGCTTTGTGAACGCCGCTCCTGAGATTAAATTCAACTATGAGTTCACCATACTTGGTTCTAAATACGATTTAGGTGCTGAATCTATCAGCTTTGAATGTCTGAACCACAGTTCAGTTGCAGAGCTTTTAGACTGGCTTCCCTTTATGAAAGAGCTTAAAAGCGTTGATTTGGGTGCTGAACTTGCCGACGATTCCCTGAGCTTTGACGATATTGCGGCTCTTGAAGAAGCAGCTCCCAACGCTGACTTTGAATATGTATTTTCTTTATTCGGTCAGGAGCGTAGACTCAGTGACAGCAGCCTTAATTTAAGCCACATACCTATGGAAGATAACGGCGAGCTTGCCCTTAAAGTTGCAAAGCTTATGCCCAATCTTACCATTCTGGACATGGACAGCTGCGGTGTTCCTGATGAGCGCATGGCTGAAATCAGAGACGCTCTGCCTGATGTAAATGTTGTCTGGCGCATATGGTTCGGACCTACAAGCAGATACAGCGTGCGCACAGATGTTGAGAGAATTCTGGCATCTAACCCCGGTATTGGCGGAGATATAACCCATGAAAATACCGAGTCTTTAAAATATTGCACAAAGGTTAAATATCTGGATTTAGGCCACAATACCACCCTTGACACCATAGAATTTGTAAGATATATGCCCGATCTGGAGGTTGCAATTCTTGCAATGAACTGTTGGAGTGACCTGAGTCCTCTTGAAAACTGCGAAAAGCTCAACTATCTTGAAATCCAGACCGGCGCTGTGAGCGACCTGCGCCCTCTGGCAAAGCTCAAGAATCTGAGAGATCTGAATATCTGCTACAACTTTGCTATCCACGATATTTCCCCGCTGTTTGAACTTACAGAGCTGGATAGGCTTTGGATCGGTTGCTATACTCCTGTTCCCCCAGAACAGATTGAACAGATGAGAGAATGCGCTCCCAACTGCGAAATTGATACAGAAGTAGTCGACCCCACCTCCGGTACCTGGCGCTATCTGGGATATGATGAATACGGATTTATGCAGGTTGCCCCTCGTTATAAACAGCTCAGAGAAGAGCTTCGCTACGATTTAGGTCCGGCAGCATATTCTTATTCATGGAATGACCCTCTGTGTTAAGGGAAATATTCCGCTAATAGGACTGGAAGGGAGATCAAAATGTCTTTCAGAAAAAAATTACCTATTTATATAGTAACTGTGGCGCTATGTGCTTTTTCGCTGACAGGTTGCGGTGAAAAAACCACCATTGGAGACAAGCAGTTCTCTTTAGGCGCAAGGAAAATTTCTGTCGTTATCAGCGCAGATGAAGCTGCGAAGCTTGATGAATTTTCAAAATTGAGGCGTGCAGACCTGAGCGGAAGCACATGCTATGAGGAGATACTGAATTTTCAGCAGACACACCCTGAAATTGAGGTGCTTTACACCGTAGAACTGCCAGACGGCAGTATAGTTGATAACAGTATCTCTTCCCTTGTGCTCTCGGAAGAGGCTGCCAAGGAGCCGGAAAAAGCTGCGGAAGCTATTCAGTATCTGCCCGAATTAAAGGAAATTGAACTGAATTTTGATAGTTCCGTAAATCTTAAAGCTATATATTCCATCAGCTCTCTTAGACCTGATATGAGCTACAAATGCGATGTATCAGTAAACGGAACTGCTGTTTCCTTCTCCGACACCCAGCTTAATATGTCAGGCCTTGATAAAGACAGCGCACAGCAGCTCTTATATGTGCTGCCCGCTATGCCTGAGCTTAAAACTGTGGATCTGGGAAATGCAGAGCAAAGCCCCGAACTGAGTTTTGAGCAGATACATGAGTTGCAAACGGTGCGCCCTGACGTGGAATTCTTGTATGAGTTTGAATTTTTCGGCAAACAATTTTCTTTAAGCGACACTAAAATGGATTTAAATCACATTTCCATGTCTGACGAGGGCGAGAACGTAAAAGAAGTTATCCGCTGTATGCCTAAGCTCCGCTTTCTGGATATGGACAGCTGCGGCGTGTCAGACGAGGCAATGGCTTCTATTCGAGATGAATTTCCCGATGTCAAGGTTGTCTGGCGTGTCTGGTTCGGCAATGATTACAGCGTCCGCACCGATGTGGAAAAAATTCTGGCTTCAAAACCCTCCGTGGGTGGAAATCTTAACGGCTATAACTCCCAGGCTCTCATGTACTGTACGGATGTGAAGTATCTGGATATAGGCCATAACGAGGTGTTGCCGGATATTTCCTTTGTGGCTAATATGCCTAAATTGGAAGTGGCAATTTTGGCTATGGCGACATACAGCGATATAAGTGCTCTGGCTAATTGCCCGGAACTTGAGTATCTGGAAATCCAGTCTACAAATGTAAGTGACCTCACTCCCCTGTCAGGACTTAAAAAGCTAAAGCACCTGAATATCGGAAATTTGCCATTACTCAGTGATATAAGCCCGTTGTATGAACTGCCTCAGCTTGAAAGGCTGTGGATTGGTTGTATTGACCCTGTCCCTCAGGAGCAAATAGAGAAAATGCAGTCGATCGCCCCTGATTGCGAAATTAACACCTCTGCCTATGACCCAACAGACGGAGGCTGGCGTTACAGAGCGAACAAGACCGGCCTTGACCCGAGATATGAAAAGCTGATGGAGCAGTTCCAGTATCAGTCCGGAAATGCTGCCTATTCATTCTCTTGGAATGACCCTCTGTATTGATTTAAAAATTCTTTTAAGTAATTAAATACCACAAAACCTCCGCTTTGATGCAGCGGAGGTTTTTCATTTTTCGGCATATAATCAAGATGTTTCAGGGAGTGGAATTTTTTGCGGTAAAGTTCAAATACTGACATATGGCACGACTTGTACAAATCTGTTAGAAAGCTTCTTTCCTCAACTACTCCGACAAATGGTAGTCTGGTTAAAAAGATGGAACTTTTTTATAAAGTTTTTAATAAATGTACTTGCGTCTAAGCTCTGAGCAATATATAATTAGTCAGTAAAATAATATACCGGAGGTTGAAAACATGTCATCTAATAGTCGCCCCAGTAATATGGAACGTATTACAACTCCTGAGCTTGCCGAGAAGTTCATCGCTGAACAGCTTGTAGAACTCCGTGCTCAGATTGGTGATAAGAAAGTTCTTCTTGCACTTTCCGGCGGAGTAGACTCTTCCGTAGTCGCCGCTCTTTTGATAAAAGCCGTAGGCAAACAGCTTGTCTGTGTCCACGTAAACCACGGTCTTCTCCGTAAAGGTGAGCCCGAGCAGGTTGTTGAAGTTTTCCGCAACCAGATGAACGCAAACCTTGTTTATGTAGACGCTTCCGAGCGTTTCCTTGAGAAGCTCAAAGGCGTTGAAGAGCCTGAGCGTAAGCGCAAGATTATAGGCGCTGAGTTTATCCGCATCTTTGAAGAAGAAGCAAGAAAGCTTGAGGGCGTTGAGTTCCTGGCTCAGGGAACTATCTACCCCGACATTCTGGAAAGTGGCGGAGTAAAGTCCCACCACAACGTCGGCGGTCTGCCTGATGATATGCAGTTTGAACTGGTTGAGCCCCTCAAGTTCCTGTATAAGGATGAGGTTCGTGCCGTTGGTCAGGCTTTGGGTCTGCCTGACAGCATGGTATTCCGTCAGCCCTTCCCCGGCCCCGGCCTTGGTGTCCGCTGCCTGGGCGCAATCGAGAGAGACAGACTTGAAGCTGTCCGTGAATCCGACGCAATACTCAGAGAAGAGTTTGCAAAGAACGGCCTTGCAGATAAGGTATGGCAGTACTTCACCGTAGTTCCTGACTTCAAATCCACCGGTGTTAAGAACGGCGAGCGCAGCTACGATTGGCCTGTTATCATCAGAGCCGTCAATACCGTAGACGCTATGACCGCTACCGTCGCCCCCATCCCCTTTGAGCTTCTGCAGCATATCACCGAGCGTATAACTTCCGAAGTTCCCTCTGTAAACAGAGTCCTGTTTGACATGACTCCCAAACCCGTGGGAACCATCGAGTGGGAATAAGAAAATCAAAACCGGAAAGCCTGTATTATCAAGGCTTTCCGGTCTTTTTTATTTTTATTGAGTACATTTTGAGTTCAAATGTTTTTTCACTGGTATATGCACATTATTTTTTATGAATAATCGGCTTTGTAGAACTACGCATATGCATTTCAATAAGCTCTAATTGTTGAGAAATTTGAAACATTTCTTGTATTTGCTGGTCGGTTATTCCATTTTCTTCAAAGAACTTCTTGTTGGAAATATGTTTAAAATACGCAGCTTCCCACCTTATAACGTCATGTAAAATTTCACTATTTGTAAATTTGATTTCGAGGCATTCCGTATCAATCTCTTCTTTTTTTTGCTTTGAGTTAAATAGCGTAAAGTATTTTTGGATAGCTAATGCAGGTACAAAATGTGCAGTTTCTTCAATTATCTCTCCTTTTTCGTCCCGTTCTCCCTCTAATCTCAAGATTCCAGATTTGTGAAGTGTTATGAGCATTCCAGTTAAATCGCCAACTGTTTCTATGTGAAGCCTTTCTTCTGAGCCTGTTAACGCTCCGCTACTAAGCCCCAAGGCTTTCGCGATTTTCTCTATCTGCTCCTGCTGCGGTCGCATTTTATTTGTCTCGTATTTGCGTATCGACACAGGATGAACTTCTGCCATTTCCGCTAGCTGGCTTTGTGTATACCCTCTCCGCTTGCGAAAGTATTTGATTCTGTCTCCTATTGTTAACATGCTTTTTCCTCCCATGTTCGTTTGAGCCTGGTCATAATAAAATGATTATATCATGAATATAGCGATAAAACTACATTTTTTGATAAAGGCCCATAAAATCGCTTGACATAGCGAGGTCGCTACATTATAATCAATGTAGCGCAAAAGCTACATAGCAAAAAAAGGAGGACGAAATATGATAAAAGAAAAGAGTTTTATCACAGCAGCAGAGCTAGCAGAGATGCTCGAAATTTCTGTGGGTCACGCTTATAAGCTTATCCACAAGTTGAATGAAGAGCTGGCGGGGAAAGGTTTCATGACCTTTTCGGGCAGAGTCCCTCGAAAATACTTAGAGGAGCGATGTTATGGCATTGAGGAGGTATCATCACATTGAAAGCGCAGAAAGATCCTCAAACCGGTAAATGGTTGATACAGTATCGTTACAAGGACTGGACAGGCAAAACAAAGAAATCTACAAAACGCGGTTTTAAAACTAAGCGACAAGCAGAAGAATGGCTCAGAACTTTTCTCATTAATCAGAGCCAGAGCTGTGATATTGCTTTCAGCGATTTT
>SAMEA104404103__coassemble_2242_pt1 | contig 10201 bp, 9 predicted proteins | sample SAMEA104404103__metabat2_high_PE_032 | metagenome-assembled genome bin SAMEA104404103 (sample SAMEA104404103) | Balaenoptera acutorostrata
ACGTAAGGAGTTTTTACTTCTACCTTATGTTCAACTTGATTATAAGACCTGCCCGGCGCAGGAAAACACGGACTTTTTGTTGACTAAAAAGTGAAAATCAATTATACTCATATAGTTTGGAAACTGAAAAATATAGGAGAGAGCTGTGGAACTTAAAAAATTTTTTGAAATACATAACAAAATTGCACTTGCTTTTTCCGGCGGTGCTGACTCTGCATATCTGATGTATGCGGCAAAAATTTACGGCGCTGATATTAAGGCATATTATGTTAAAAGTCCTTTCCAGCCCCAGTTTGAACTGGACGATGCAATCAGACTTGCACAGGAACTGGATGTGCCGATGACGGTGATAGAAAATGATGTTTTATGTGATGAGAACATCATTAAAAACACAGAAAAACGCTGCTATTTCTGTAAAATGAGAATTTTTTCCCTTATAAAAGAAGCGGCATTAAACGACGGATTTACTGAGCTTATGGACGGCAGCAATGCCTCCGATTCTGCCGAGGACAGACCCGGAATGAAAGCACTGGCTGAACTGGCGGTTTTCTCCCCTCTGCGGGATTGTGGTATCGAAAAATCTCAGCTCCGTGAGCTTTCCAGAGTCGCAGGCCTTTTCACATGGAATAAACCTGCCTACGCCTGCCTTGCCACCCGTATTCCAACAGGCACGATGATTGACGGGGAGACACTGAAAAAGGTGGAAAAAGGGGAGAACAGACTTAGAGAACTGGGCTTTTCCGACCTTAGACTGAGAAAAATTCAGGACGGCTTCAAGCTTCAGCTTCCTGAGGAGCAAATTTCCCTCGCAGTTGAAAAACGAAATGAAATTTTACGGATTTTTGAGGACAGCGGCGATAATATCCTGCTGGATTTAAAGTCAAGAAAAAGTAACTAATAGAGGTAATAAATGAAAAAACAGGATTTACTTGAAATCTTACAGGCCGTTCAGGCAAACGAACTCAGTCCAGAACAGGCTCTGCTGAAAATAAAAATGGAACCCATTGATGACATGGGTTTTGCCAGAGTTGACAGCCACAGAGAGCTCCGTCAGGGTGCGGCAGAGGTCATTTACGGTCAGGGCAAAACACCCGAACACATTGTGGCTATTGCTAAATCCCTTTTAAATTCAGGGGAAAGCCCTGTGCTCATCACCCGTATGAGCCAGGAGGCTGCTGATTTTGCCGCCAAAGAACTGAATTTGAAGTATGATGCAACTTCTAAAGTCGGCATTGTTGGGGAGATGCCCGAAAAGGACGGCAAGGGCACTATTCTTGTAGCCACCGGCGGCACTACCGACATTCCTGTTGCAGAGGAAGCCGCTCTCACTGCCGAGGCTCTGGGAAATCAGGTCACAAGACTTTACGACGTGGGCGTTTCCGGTATCCACAGACTTCTCAGCCACGCAGAGGAGATTATGAGCGCAAGATGTATTGTTGCTGTTGCAGGCATGGAGGGTGCGCTTCCCTCAGTTATCGGCGGTCTTGCCGACTGCCCTGTGATTGCAGTTCCGACAAGCGTGGGTTACGGTGCTGCTTTCGGCGGAGTTGCTGCTCTTTTATCCATGCTCAACTCCTGCGCCAGCGGATTAAGCGTTGTTAACATTGACAACGGTTTCGGCGCAGGATACCTTGCAAGCATGATTAACCACATTTAAGAGCAAAAAACTTAGGAGCAAAAATGAAGGAACTTTTTTTAGATTTATCTATGGGCGCAGCAGGGGATATGCTTACTGCCGCCCTTTTGGAGCTGTGTGAGGACAGAGAAGAGGCGGTTAAAGAGCTGAATTCTCTGGGAATTCCCGGCGTTACATATGAGCGGCTGCCTGTTTCTCAGTGCGGCATTTCCGGCGCTCACATGAAGGTGTGCTACCTCGGCGAGGAAGAGGGCCACAAGCATAACCACCGTGAGCACGAGCATGAACACCACCACGGCCACGAGCAACACCACCATCACCACGGCCTTAAAGACATTGAAGAAATCACAATGTCCTTAAATTTAAGCGAAAAGCTTAAAGCTCAGGTTCTGGAGGTTTACCGCATTGTAGCTCAGGCTGAATGTCAGGTTCACGGCTCAGATATGGAAAATATCCACTTCCACGAGCTTGGTACTATGGACGCTCTGGCGGATATCTGCGCCGTATGCTACCTAATTGATAAACTGGCTCCTGAGCACATCAGCGCGAGCCCCCTCCGTCTGGGCTGCGGCACTGTTAAATGCGCTCATGGCATTATGCCTGTTCCTGCACCTGCTACCGCTTTAATTATAAAAGGTATGCCTACCTTTGCAGGGGACATTGAAAAAGAGATGTGCACCCCTACCGGTGCGGCTCTGGTTAAGTATTTTGTAAGGGATTTCGGTCAGATGCCCGAAATGGCTGTAAATGCTGTTGGCTGCGGCATGGGTACAAGAACTTTTGAAAATAAGCCAAACTGCCTCCGTACCATGATTGGCGAGGTTCAGGACAGCGTTATTGAACTTTGCTGCAACGTGGACGACATGAGCCCCGAAGCCGTAGGTTTTTTACTGGAAAGACTTATGGAAGAGGGCGCACTTGACGCATGGTATGAAAGCATTGGCATGAAGAAATTCAGACCCGGTGTAATTATCAGCTGCCTTTGCAGACAGGAGCAGAGGGATAAAATGCTTTCCCTCATATTTAAGCACAGCTCTACAATCGGCGTTCGTGAAACCCTCTGCCGCCGCTATGTTTTGAAGCGTGAGGAAGAAATTCTGGAAAGTCCCTACGGCAACGTGAGAGTGAAATGTTCCAAAGGCTTCGGTGTTGAGCGGAGAAAAGCCGAGTTCGAGGATTTGGCAAGAATTTCCAGAGAAAAGGACATAAGCTTAGATAAGCTTAAAGAGGAGCTTTTTCGATAAAAGCAAGCCGTTGACCCTTGGCGATCTTCATAGTATAATGTAAGTGCAAAAGCCATTCCTGAAATTAAAGGAGTACATTATGAAGAAAATATTTCTTGCACTCTTATCCCTTGCTTTGATTTTCAGCCTCTGCGCCTGCGGAGACAAGGATAAGAAAAAAGAGGAGGAAATCCCCTCTATCTTTGACAATACAGTTACTAATCAGGAAGTACAAAACGGTCAGTCTGTTTCTCCTGAACCTACTCCTGTGGTTCTGCCTCCAATAAACCCCAATGATGATTATTTCAGAGGTACATGGATAAACAACATCGGGCTTAATACCAGCGACACCCTCGACCACTACTACGGCACGGATAAAAACTACATGACCCTCTCTCAAAACGGCACAGGCTCTATTGTTCTGGGCGGAAATTACAGAGATTTAACGTGGTCTCAGGAGGGAAATGAGCTTTCCATCACTTTCCCTGCTACCGGTGAAACCTGCAAAGGTACGGTTATAAATGAGATAATTTATGAGTTGGACTGCATGGAGAACGGAAACGAAGTAACTTATACTTTCATTAAAATTGTGGATGATAAAGCTAAATAAATCAGATTTTACATTAAAAAACAGGCGAAAAATAATCGCCTGTTTTTTCCGCTTTAATGGGAGTTGGAGCAGGGAACAGCTTTAGGGTAAAAAGCACCGTGCTTCAAAATCGTTAAATTGAAAACTCACTTTTTACAGTGTAAATTATTACTTATTTCTCTGAAATGCGGTTGTTTTGCAAATGCAAAGGTGCTATAATACCGTGGCATTTAAAGAATGACTTAATCTAAAAGGAGATATTAAATGAATCATCGCATTGTAGTGGCCGGTCGGCAGTTTTCACTACTTCAGATGACATGGCCGGTTTATATTGAAATGCTGTTGCAAATGCTGGTGGGCAGTATCGATCAGGTTATGCTCAGCCAGTACAACGCCACTGCGGTTGCCGCTGTTGGAAACGCAAACCAGATTATGACCACTCTGATTTTGTGCTTCAATGTAATCTGCCTTGCCGCTACCATTATGTTGAGCCAGTATCTGGGCGCACGTGATGAGGAAAAGGCGGAACAGATTTACACCCTCGCAGTTGGCATGAATATTATTATCAGCCTTGTACTTACTGCGCTTTTGCTCTTCGGGGCTGATGCTCTGCTCAGAATTATGCAGGTTCCTGCTGAAGCGTTTGCAGAGGCGAAAAGCTACCTTATTATAACTACTCTCAGCCTGCCCTGTCAGGCTCTTATGCTCACATTCAGCGCATTTTTGCGTGCTCATGCGAAAATGTTTGTCATCATGTGCAGTACAGGTCTGATTAACCTTATAAATATTATAGGCAATGTGGCTTTTATCTACGGCATTGGCCCCTTCCCTCGGCTCGGTGCCGCAGGAGCCGCAATTTCAACCAGTATTTGCCGTACTGCCGGAATGTTCTTCCTGATGTTTGCATTCTTCCGCTTTGTTCCAAATGCTCACCTCAGCCTGAAAAAATTCTTCCGCACCCCCAAAAAGCTTGTTAAACGCTTTTTGTACATAGGCCTGCCCTCCGGCGGAGAGAATCTTTCTTACAATCTTTCCCAGTCCGTCAGCCTTATTTTCGTTAACATCATGGGTACTTACGCCGTCACAACCCGTATGTATGTTGTCATATTTGCTCAGGTTTGCTACATGCTGATTAACGCTGTAAGTCAGGCCGCTTCTATTATAATAGGCTACTGCATAGGAGCTAAGGATTATGAGCAGGCGGACCGTCAAAACTGGCGTGTTCTTAAAGTGTTCACCCCTGTTTCTGTGTCTATTGCCGTGGTTCTGGCGATTTTCTCGCCACAGCTCTTCGGCCTGTTCAGCAACGACCCGCAGGTTATCGCTTTAGGTCAGCAGGTTATCTGGGTGGAGGTTTTCCTTGAAATCGGCAGAAGCTTCAACATTGTTCTGGTGCGAAACCTGCAAGCCGCAGGAGACGTGGCTTTCCCTGTAATCGTGGGAATTATCAGCCAGTGGATTATTGGCGTTGGCATTGCCTATGTGCTTGGCATTTCCATGGGTCTTGGTCTGGTGGGTATATGGATTGCCTTTACCATTGACGAGGGATTGAGAGCAATTATATTCTCCGTCCGTTGGAAAAAAGGCCACTGGCGTACAATTAAAACCGTATAATAACTTTAAAAAGACTCTGAATATGATATTATTTATGTCTTTTGTTTGACATTGACATGTTAGAGTGCTAATATTTAACACGTTATATTATGTACAAATTTGTAGAAACCGGCTGTATGCCGGTAAGAAAGGCATATGATTAAATGACTTTAGACAAGCTTCCCATTGGAAAGACTGCTACCGTCAGCTCAGTTGGCGGCAACGGCTCTCTCAGGCGGCATTTTCTTGGAATGGGTATCACTCCCGGTACTTCCGTCACATTGCAGAAGGTTGCTCCCATGGGCGACCCTATCGAGGTGGAACTCCGTGGCTATGAACTGACTCTCCGCCTTGACGATGCAAAGACAGTTGAAATTGAAAACGTCCATGTCCGCACCGAAGAAGAGATAGAGAGCGAACACCACAACGCCAGCGACCGTATGGCGGTGATTCCTCACCCGGGACGTGGCGAGGAAACTACTGCCCATTTAGGACAGGTACACCCGCCTGAATACCCTATGACAATAGCTCTTGCCGGCAACCAGAACAGCGGCAAGACCACTCTTTTCAACAAACTCACCGGCTCTAATCAGCACGTGGGAAACTTCCCCGGTGTTACCGTTGAGCAGAAAGTGGGAGAAATCAAGGGCTTTCCCAATGTGAATCTGGTTGACCTGCCCGGTATATACTCACTCTCTCCCTACTCCAACGAGGAGATTGTCACCCGTGACTTCATTATAAACAACAAGCCTGACGCTATTATTAACATAGTTGATGCAACCAACATTGAGCGCAACCTCTACCTGACACTTCAGCTCATAGAGCTTGACATTCCTATGGTTCTGGCGCTGAACATGATGGACGAGATGCGCGCCAACGGCAACACCGTTAATGTGAATCAGCTGGAGGCAGACCTTGGAATCCCTGTTATTCCCATTTCTGCCGCAAAGAGCGAGGGTCTCAGCGAGCTGACAGCTCATCTTCTGAGAGTGGCTCAGGCAAAGCAGAAGCCCGGTGTTCAGGATTTCTGCACAGGCCCTATGCACCGCTGCATACACTCCATTGCTCACATGATTGAAGATCACAGCGAGCTTGAGGGTATTCCTCTCCGCTTTGCCGCCACCAAACTTGTTGAGGGCGACAAGCCTATGTTAGACCGCCTGAAACTGTCTGAAAACGAGCAGGAGACTATTGAGCACGCCGTTACAGAAATGGAGACAGAGCTTAAAACCGACCGTGAAGCCGCTCTTGCAGATATGCGTTACAACTTCATCGGTGGCATTTGCTCCGAGTGCGTGGTGAAAAAAGGAGAGAGCAGGGAACACGCCCGCTCTGTTAAAATCGACCGTATACTTACCAATAAATTCCTTGCAATTCCCATTTTCCTCTGCATTATGGGTCTTATTTTCTACCTCACTTTCGGGCCTGTCGGTCAGGGTCTGAGCGACCTTTTGGGTGAGGGCATTGACTGGCTGGCAGGCATATGCGACCGCGGCCTTACCGCCTACGGCATTAACCCTGTTGTCCACAGCCTCATTATTGACGGTGTATTTGTAGGTGTCGGCTCAGTTCTCAGCTTTCTGCCTATAATCGTCACTCTGTTCTTCTTCCTCTCCATTCTGGAGGATTCAGGCTACATGGCAAGAGTTGCCTTCGTAATGGATAAGCTTTTGAGAAAAATCGGCCTGTCCGGCAGAAGCTTCGTGCCTATGCTTATAGGCTTCGGCTGTTCCGTGCCTGCAATTATGGCCACACGAACTCTCTCCTCTGAGCGTGACAGGAAGATGACCATTCTGCTCACTCCCTTTATGTCCTGCTCCGCAAAACTGCCTATCTATGCCATGTTCTGCGCCGCTTTCTTCAAGGAACATCAGGCTCTTGTTATGATAGGTCTGTATGTTTTCGGTATTGTCACCGGAATTCTCTTTGCTCTGCTCCTTAAAAACAGTGTCTTTAAGGGAGAGCCTGTACCTTTCGTTATGGAGCTTCCTAACTACCGTATGCCCTCATTCAAGAGCGTTTGCATACTCATGTGGGAGAAAGCTAAAGACTTTATAGTTAGAGCATTTACCATTATATTTGTTGCCACTATCATTATATGGTTCTTGCAGACCTTCGACAGCAGACTCAATGTTGTAACCGATTCTGCCGACAGTCTTCTGGCTCTTCTGGGCAGCTTCATTGCTCCCATATTTAAGCCTCTGGGATTTGGTGACTGGCGTGTTTCCACCGCTCTTATTACAGGCTTTACTGCAAAAGAGGCGGTTGTCAGTACTCTTGCCGTTCTTACCGGCTCCACTCTCACAAATCTGCCCCAGACTCTGGCAACTATTTTCAGCCCCCTCACCGCTATTGTATTTCTGGTGTTCACCCTGCTTTATACTCCTTGCGTTGCTGCTATCGCAGCTGTCAAGCGTGAACTTGGAGGAGTTAAGGCGGCAGTAGGTGTAACTATCTTGCAGTGCGTCATTGCTTGGATTGTGGCTTTCGTTCTGAAGCTCATTCTTATGGCCTGCGGCGTGGCATGATGAATTTTGCAGATTTTATCGTTATTGCCGTCCTGGTGCTTTGCGTTTTTCTTGCCATAAGGTACATGAAAAAACACAAAAGCTCATGCAACGGTGATTGCGCAAACTGCGGCAGCAGCTGCGGGAAAAAAGAATAAAAATAAGGTCGGGAGCGGTGAGCTCTCGACCTTTTGCTTAAATGCAGCATTGAAATCAGCGTGGAACAGCGGGCAAAGCGGTATTTTGAGAAAATGAGCTGATAGGTTTCGGATTTTGAAATTTTACGGAAATGAGAGAACGTTGCCAAAGATACCTCTTTTGTTGCTGAAAGTTTACATTCTTTGAATATTAATATACTATATATATTTTAAAAATTCAATTTTTAAAATACAAATTTGTAAAAAATCACTGAAAATAGTTGACAAATTCATAGCCTATGGTATAAACTGAAGCACTGTACAAGTTCTGTAACATCCATTAACTTTTAAGAAAGAGGTGTTTTCTTGTTAACTACTTTAGATTTATTTGACCTTAATCATTCATTGGCCGGTGATTATCTGGCACAGTATGAATACCCCTGGCTGGCTCTGAAAGGAATCAAAGAGCTGATTCTGGAACTTGGTGCAAGCTTAGGGGAGGAATATACGGAAGTCAGCCCACAGGTTTGGGTTCACAAGACCGCTACCGTGGCTCCCACTGCCTTTTTAGGTGCGCCCTGCATTATCGGTGCAAACACCGAAGTGCGCCACTGCGCCTTTATCCGTGGCAGCGCTTTAGTTGGCGAGAACTGCGTGGTTGGTAACAGCGTGGAACTTAAAAATGTTATTCTTTTTGACAATGTTCAGGTTCCCCACTATAACTATGTTGGCGACAGTATTTTAGGATATAAATCTCACATGGGCGCAGGTTCCATTACTTCCAATGTTAAGTCTGACAAGACTCTGGTTTCCGTTAAGGACGGTAAGGAAGTCATCGAGACCGGAATTAAAAAGTTCGGTGCTATGCTTGGTAACTTCGTTGAAGTTGGCTGCAACAGCGTTTTAAACCCCGGTACAGTTATTGGACCTCACAGCAATATATATCCTACCAGCTGCGTTCGCGGCGTGATTGCTGAGGGCAGCATTTGGAAAAACGACGGTGTAGTCGTTAAAAAGGAGCAGAGATAATGGGTAAATATTTTGGTACAGACGGATTTCGTGGCGAGGCAAACGTCAATCTGACAGCTGAACACGCTCACAAGGTCGGTCGTTTCTTAGGTTGGTATTACGGTCAGATGAAGCGCTGGTCAGGCTCAAATGACTCCGCTAAAATCGTTATCGGTAAGGATACCAGACGTTCAAGTTATATGTTTGAATACGCTCTGGTTGCAGGTCTGGTTGAGAGCGGCGCAGACGCTTATCTGCTCCATGTTACCACTACTCCCTCAGTTGCCCATGTGGTTCGTACCGACGATTTCGACTGCGGTATTATGATTTCCGCAAGCCACAACCCCTACTACGACAACGGCATTAAGCTTATTAACGGCAACGGCGAGAAGATGGAGGAATCCGTAATTCAGCTTGTTGAGGAATATATCGACGGTGAACTGTACTGTTTCGACCGCAAGTGGGATGAGCTGCCTCTTGCAAAGCGTGACAGAATAGGCAGAACCGTTGACTATGTTGCAGGTAGAAACCGCTACATCGGCTACCTGATTTCTCTGGGCCTATACTCATTCAAAGATGTTAAAGTCGGTCTGGACTGCGCAAACGGTTCCTCTTGGAACATTGCAAAGAGTGTTTTTGATGCTCTGGGCGCAAAGACCTATGTTATCAACGCCGATCCTGACGGCTACAACATAAACACCAACGCTGGCTCTACCCACATTGAGGGTTTGCAGAAGTTCGTTATAGAAAACGGTCTGGACGTTGGCTTTGCCTATGACGGCGATGCTGACCGCTGCATTTGCGTTGACGAAAAGGGTCAGATTGTAACAGGCGACCACATCCTCTACATCTGCGGCCGCTACATGCATGAGCAGGGCAAGCTGCTCAATAACACCGTTGTTACCACTGTAATGTCAAACTTCGGCCTGTACAAGGCTTTTGACGAGCTGGGCATTGACTACGCTAAAACTGCCGTGGGCGACAAGTACGTTTATGATTACATGATGAAGAACGGCTGCCGTATCGGCGGTGAGCAGTCCGGTCATATTATTTTCTCAAAGTATGCTTCTACCGGTGACGGTATTCTTACCAGTCTGAAAGTTATGGAAGTTATGATGGCTAAGAAAAAGACTCTCAGCCAGCTCCACGAGGATCTGGTTATCTATCCTCAGGTGCTGCAGAACGTCAGAGTTTACGACAAGGCTGCTGCTCAGACTGACGAGGACGTTCAGCTTGCCGTTGAGCGTGTTGCTCAGGAACTGGGCGATACAGGTAGAATTTTGGTCAGAGAGTCCGGCACAGAGCCTGTGATTCGTGTTATGGTTGAGGCTACCTCACATGAGATTTGCCAGAAGTATGTGAACGAGGTTGTTGATACTATCACACGCAAAGGCCATGTGGTGAAAAACGCCTGATTTGGGCTTGAATGAAGCTAAAATAGATTAACAAAAAAGGCCTGTTGCAAAATAGGCCCACGAAAAAAGACGAGTAAGTTTCCCCGAAAGGGG
>SAMEA104404103__coassemble_2345_pt1 | contig 9849 bp, 10 predicted proteins | sample SAMEA104404103__metabat2_high_PE_032 | metagenome-assembled genome bin SAMEA104404103 (sample SAMEA104404103) | Balaenoptera acutorostrata
CGAGAGAAAAACTTTAAGCAAAAAATAGGGCTGAGTTTAATTTTGCGGAAGACAAAATGGTAATTTTTTTGCTTAGGGATGTGACAGGGATGGGGTCAAAATCTGTTAGAAAAGCTAACGATTTTCTAACAAAACCACTTTTTAAGGCTTTTTACGGCCTGTTATTAGTTGGTACTATCTAATACATAAAAACGAAAAAAACCTGAATTATCAATGGTTACAGGCTTTTCTTGTTGTGATTTGATTGTATGAGCAGATACACCTTAAAATGCCGAGTTTTTTATTGGTAAGGATGAGGTCTCCAGTTCGAATCTGGATAGCAGCTCCAGAAATCCCTGAAAGCGAAAGCTTTCGGGGATTTTTTGTATTTACAGATATTTTTAATTTTAATACAAAATAGATATAAAATCAAGAAGTATTCCCAAATGGGAATACTTCTTTAAAATATGTAGGAAAATTCCGAAATGGGAATATTTCTGAGAAAATTTAGACTGCTGATAAAACCAGAAACAGATAAATAAAAACTTTGGACTTAGAATCATACCAATGTTATAATCAATTAAACCAACGCTTGCATAATGCGGAGTAATTTTTTGAAATGGAGGGTATGTGATGAGATTGCGCAACAGTCAGTGACATTCAAAATATAAATTTGGAGGTTGCTGATATGGAAATCAGAGAATATACAAACTATAAGGAAACAGAAATACTGAGATTATATAATAGCGTAGGCTGGACGGCTTACACTGATAATCCCGAAACGCTCCGTCTGGGCTTCAAAAACTCTTTGCGTGTTCTTGCCGCATATGAGGGCGAGGAGCTTCTGGGGCTTATCAGGGCAGTAGGAGACGGATATACTATATTATATATTCAAGATATACTTGCTTTTCCCGAACACCAGAGAGAGGGCATAGGTTCGGCGCTTATTAAGGCTCTTATCGAGCAGTTTAGTAAGGTACGGCAAATCGTTCTCTCAACAGACGCAATACCGAAAAACATTGCCTTTTATTTTGAGCATTTGTTATTTATTTTGTCACTATACATTTTTGAATATTGTTTAGCTCTTTCCTCTTCGTCTTTTTTCCTCTTATACTCTTGAAGCCAACTTATATATATAATAAGACTAATAAAGATAAAAGCTAATATTACAGCCACATAAGAACGTATATCAAAATATTTATTTAAAAATCCACCTATAATTAATGAGCCATAGTATAAAGCCATACTATAACCAAATTCGTGTTTAACATTAGTAAAGAGCATAAAAAATGCAACTAATATACTTGGAGCACCAAATAAAATATAATTGAAAAAGGCGGTTCGAAATAAAATTTGCATAAAAGGTTTTGGATTTCCGCCACCAACAAATTTAGAAATTAGTGCTGCTATTAATCCTAAAAATATGGCTATTGATATACCAGAAAGAATAATATACAGTGCTGCACATTTTTTGGATATAGATTGTTTGTTTTTTTCAGAACTCATTTAAGCACCTCCTAATATTAAAGTAATAATAGCATAGAACAAAGTTAATGTCTATAATATCTATTATACATACAAACTACTAATGAAAGAATGGTAAGATATACGGGAGATATTGTAGCCTAATTCCTATACTTAGATGAAATCGGTTGTTGCAGTTTTATGAAATAAATGCTGACAGTCCCCGAAGAAAGCTTTCTTCGGGGATTTTGATATTTTATGGTGCTGAATTATAAGGCTTGTAAAAAGCGTGAGTTTGTATTACAATAAGTTAGATACAACTAACTCCAAAATATCATTTAGAGATTTAATCATTAAATGCTTTGTGATATACTCAAAACAAAAACGAAAGGACAAAGATATGAACGCAATAGAGTTAAAGGACTTTTTAAAATACCGCTTTTTATCCAACTTAAAGTACGCCCCCGGCGGAAAAGCGGCGGCCTTTGTAGTTTCAAACTGCAATGAGGAAGAAAACGCATACGAGAGCCGCCTTTGGCTTTACGATGGCACACTCAGACAGCTCACCGACCTAGGCAAGGAGCAGAGCTATATCTGGGAGGACGAGAGCAACATACTTTTCCCTGCTGTCCGTTCCGCCGCTGACAAAAAGCGCCAGAGCGCAAAGGAGAGCTTCACAAGCTACTACCGCCTGAATATAAACGGCGGAGAGGCTCTGCCTGCGTTTGACCTGCCCTTTGCCGCATCAGGTATTAAAAAGACAGACTGGGGATATGCTGTTACAGGCAGCATAGATATGAATTATCCCGACTACTATAAAATGAGCGCTGAGGAGCGCAAGGCCGTTGCCAAGCACTACGAGGACGAAAAGGACTACGAGGTTTTGGATGAGATACCCTTCTGGTTTAACGGTCAGGGCGTTACAAATAAACAGCGCACCGCTCTTTTTGCCGTTAAGAATGATGGCAGTATTAAGCGTATAACAAAGCCTGAGCTTGATTTGGGAAGCTTTGTCTGCATGGGTAATGACATCTTCTTTAACGGCACAGCCTTTACCGACAAGTATCCCATAAAGAACGGTCAGATTTATAAATACAATGTGGAAAAAGATGAGCTGACCGTGGTAGTAGATAAGCCTGAACTCAGCATGGGAAGTATGATAGAAGTGAACGGCAAAATCTGGGTATCTGCCTCCGATTGCAGTCGTTACGGCGTAAATGAAAACGGCTGGGTTTATGTATTTGACCCTGCAAGCAATGATTTTACATTACTTCGCAAGGAAGAATACAATATGTACGGCAGTGTGGGCAGTGATTGCCGTTACGGTGGCGGCAGTGAGTGGCAGGCCAAGGGTGATTCCCTCTATTACATAGCCACCAGAGAGGGAAATGCAGTGCTGAATGCACTGTTGCCTGACGGAAGCGTAAAAAATGTTATAGAGAAAGCCGGAAGTATAGACGCAATAGCTCTCTCTGAGGATAACTCCAAGGCTCTTATGATTGCCCTTTATGATAACCGCTTGCAGGAGCTGTATTCCGTAGATATGGAGAGCGGAGAAATCACAAGACTGAGCCACTTTAACGACGAGAATTTAGAGGGCAAATATGTGGCGGACTATCAGAATATGCACATAGAAAGCCGTGGTTTAAATATTGAGGGCTGGGTAATGCTGCCCAAGGACTACGACTCAAGCAAAAAATATCCTGCTGTTCTGGACATTCACGGCGGCCCCAAAACAGTTTACGGCCCTGTTTTCTACCACGAGATGCAGTTGTGGGCAGGTATGGGCTACTTCGTGTTCTTCTGCAACCCCAAGGGCGGTGACGGCAGAGACAATGAATTCATGGACATCAGGGGCGACTACGGCGGAACTGATTTTGATAACATTATGGACTTTACCGACGCTGTGTTAAAAGCCTATCCTCAGATAGACCCTGAGCGGGTTTGCGTTACCGGCGGCAGTTACGGCGGCTTTATGACAAACTGGATAATCGGCCACACCGACCGCTTCTGCTGCGCCGCCTCTCAGCGTTCCATTTCAAACTGGCTCAGTTTCCACGGCGTAAGTGATATAGGCTACTACTTCGCTACCGACCAGTGCGGCGCAGAATTCTTTGATGATCCGGAAAAGCTCTGGGCTCATTCACCGGTAAAATATGCCGCCAATGTTAAGACACCCACCTTGTTTATACATTCCGATGAGGATTACCGCTGCCCCTTGGAGCAGGGACTTCAGATGTTCACAGCCCTTAAAGCTCAGGACGTTCCTGCCAGACTTTGCCTCTTCCACGGTGAAAACCATGAGCTTTCCCGTTCCGGCAAACCCCTCCACAGAGTGCGGAGACTGACCGAGATAACAAACTGGTTTGAAAAGTACAGCAAATAAATATTCGAGAAACAACATAAAATTGCGGGAAAAGCGAGACTTCGGCTGATATAAGCAAGAAGCTCCCCAAAACGCATTAAAATCTGTTTTTAGCAGCCGCACCGTTTTTGCTCTCACAGAGCTGAAAGCGGTGCGGTTTTGCATTTGAAACAGAAAAACGGGCTTGTTGTTTCCTTTTTCCTGTGCTACATTTATACCAGTCTGTAATTTCAAAATTACAGGGCTTCTAAGTAACTATAAATGTATCATCATCAATACAGATGTTTGCATACATAATCTCTACATAGAAAGGATGATTAGTTATGAAAATGAATCGTGTATGGAGGGTTCACGTTTCCTAACCCTCCGAATAAAATCTGGAGGAAATCAAATGGAAAACGAAAAACAGCAAATTACCATCCATGAAGCTTTAAACGAAAGGGATATAGACGCCTTTTGGGAACAGCTTCACATCTATCTAAAGAGAGATATTATTCCCGACCCTGAGGACGAGGATAGAGCCTACTTTCTGGGAGAAGATTATCGGGCTGGTATACAGAAGGCCCATGATCGGCTTGATGATCGGAGCCACTATCTGTTCTTTTATCGAGATGGGAAAGATATTGGAATTGCAATGCCGGTGATATACAACACAGAGGACGGAAAGTGCCTGATTATGGAGTTTTGCGTCTATCCTGAGTATCGAGGCAACGGCACAGGTCGGCAATGTGCAGGAGAACTTCTGAAATGGGCCAGACAAAAGGGCGCAGCTTATGCTGAATTGAACTGCGGCGGTGATGAACGTCGACCACGATTTTGGAAAAGTGTAGGATTTGTTCCAAACGGTGTTGACCAATGGGGAGAGCCTTTGATGATATATCTGCCGAAAGAGCAGGTATCCTACACTGTTGAAGTTATGACCGATCCAAAGGACTGGCAACTCCTGAAACTGGAAAACGGTCTTATGGCAGAAATCGGCGAGGAAATAATGACCGAAGAACAGCAGGAACGACTTCAGGAAGCAGTCCAAAATGGCAAAATCACATTCTTTCTTGCCAAACGTGGCTATCGTGCCGTCGGAATGTGTAGTGTAGCCAGATGTTACTCTGCTTTTTGCAGCTCAGATATAGGCAAATTTGCAGACCTTTTTGTAGAACCTGCGTTTCGCAACAAGGGCATTACCAAAATGCTGGTTGAGGCAGCACAGGCATGGAGCAGCAAGCAAGGATTTGCCAAGCTGACGGCCTGCTGTACACCGCACTATAAAAATATGTATAAGGTCTTAGGCTTTAAGGAACCAATGGAGGGTTCACTTGTCCTACGTTGAACAATTCCTGAAAGCAGAAATAAGAGGCAGTGAATATGGGAAAAACTTCGGTTAGAACAGTGCTTTATAATGGCATTTCCATTTCTTATATCTTTGAGCATAAAAATGTTAAAAACATCAATCTCCGTGTGAAACCTGACGGAGAGGTCAGCGTTTCCGCTCCCGTGAGAGTAAGCGGGGAAAGGGTAGATAAATTCGTTTCCGAAAAGGGAGAATTTATCCTAAATGCCATAGAAAAGTTTGCAGAAAGAGCGAAAAATGCCCCTAAAGCCCATGAATACCGCAGCGGAGAGCGCTTCTACATTCTGGGTCGTGAGCTTGAACTTGTGGTTAAAGAGGGAAACAAAGGCGCTTATATAGACGGTGGAAAACTCTATATAGAAACAGAAAATGTTGAAAACTTTTCAGAAAAAGAGCGGGAGTTTCAACAACTGAGGAATAGGCTGTGCAGAGAGGTTTTCACAAAACAGGTTGAAAAAATCTATCCTGTGTTTGAGCCTGTGGGCGTTCCCTTTCCTACCCTCAAAATGCGTGACATGAAAAGCCGCTGGGGTTCATGTATACCACAAAAAGGGATAATTAACCTAAATAAAAGACTTATTGTGGCACCGGAAGAATGTATAGAATATGTGGCAATGCACGAGTTCTGCCACTTTATACACCCCGACCACTCCAAAAATTTCTACGCACTCCTTACAAAACTTATGTCGGACTGGAGGGCGAGAAAAGAACTTTTAAACCGCAGTCCCGGTTGCCTGTAAAAATAAAAACCTATCACATTTTCGTGATAGGTTTTTCCTATATATCAGAAGTTTAGCTTCTTTTTTAGGGCTTTGACTATTGATGGAAGAACAGCGGAGAGAATAAGGCCGGTAAGAATACCTGCGATTATTCTCGGTATTATTGAACCGAAGACCAGTACAATAGAGTAGTAGTCAAAAATAACACTGTCAAGATAGATGACAAGGGTGTTAAGTGCAGTAACCACAAGAGCACTGAGTATGACTATGAAAACAGTCTGCTTCATGCTCATATCGAAGCCTTTCTTCTTTGCATAAAGACCCACGATCAAGCCTCGGACACCTGCCGGAATTATCCACAGCAGAGTGGTGGCTGTAAAGCCGTATGTGATCATCTGGTAGATTAAACCGCCGATAAGTCCCACTGACATTCCGTCCACCGGCCCCAAAAGGGCGGCACCGACTAAAATAGGCAGGGAATCAAAGCTAAGCTTAATATTCGGAAGTTTAATGGATAAAAAGCTCAGAGCCACATACATGGCGGCAAGCATTGCGTCTAAGGCAAGTCTGCGAGTATTTGTTTTTTTCATATTGTGACCTTCTTTCGTGTCGAGCCACAAAAAGAGAATCTCTCATTTGCAGCGGATGCGGATATGGCACCGCGCATCTTCCATACTTCGTTCGGAGACAACTCCCATCCTCCGACACTTTACGCGCCATACCCTACTCTGACATTGATAATATAATTTTTAGCCGAAACGCTTAGTTCAGCCTGTCGTACACCTCCTTATACACCTTTTGAGCCAAAGGCTCGTATTTATTCAAAAGCGTTTCAACCTCAAAATTCATCTCTTCCGCATAAGCCCTGTCCTTCATGCTGCGGGTGTTAATAAGGACGTTAAGGGCAGCACCTTTCATGGCACTTTGACAGAAGGCAACGCCTGTTCCTGCGTCAGATATTGCAAGACTGCTGCCAAGCTCCGCAAAGCCTTTTTGAAGCTCGATAACTTTGCAGGAAATACGCAGAATTTCCATAGGTACTGCGGCGGCATCTTTAAGACACTTTTCCATAATCTCGTCTCTGTCGGGGGCATCTTTGGGAATGGAATAAGCCTTTGATAGCGGCTCAAAAGCTTCAGCATCTCCGTCAACTAACTGCAAAAGCCTTATTCGCAGCTTTTCGGCCTCAGCCATAAGCTCTTTTATCTCAGGTTCGGAATGGGCGTATTTTGCCTTGCCTACGGTCAGATTTCCAACCATAAGCCCCAGAGCGGCACCCAACGAGCCTACCAGTGCAGAAGCACCGCCGCCGCCGGGAACGGCAGCTTTAGAGCTGAGAGCCTGAGAAAATTCTTTGTTTGAAAGTTCAATGAGTAAATTATCCATAAAATATCTCCCTCATAGCCAAAAGTCGGCATTTATTCCGGAAATTACTCCGTTCTTTTAAACGTAATTTATTACAGTATACTACAATGAAATGGGCAAATGAAGAGAAATTTTTCGAACAGGGAGCAATAAGGCAAAATCCCCAATATATTGATAATTCAAATAATAATTATGTGCAGAAGAGAAATTTGTGTTATAATCCATTATAATAAATCACCTGTACAGGAGAATAAAACTATGCTTGAAATTTACGGTACTCTCGGCCCCAACTGTTCAGATAAGGAAACTCTTAAAGCCATGTTCCGTGAGGGCATGAACGGTGTCAGGCTGAATCTTTCCCATACCTGCCTTGAAGATGCGGCGCAGCAGATAGAAACTCTGCATAAAGCGGCGGCGGAGTGCGGTGTTAAGGCTGAACTTTTAATAGATATGCAGGGGCCTGAACTCCGTGTGGGAAAAATGGAAAAAACTGTGGAACTTAAAAGCGGTGAAAGCGTCTGTCTGGGTGAGGGTGGAATACCCGTTCCAGATATTTGCCTGCCCCATTTGAAAAAAGGACAGGAGGTTTTACTTGATGATGGAAAGCTGCTTTTAGAGGCAGAAGAAGCGGGCGAGGGCTATGTAACAGCCCGTGTGAAGTTGGGTGGAATTTTGAAAGGCAGAAAGAGCATAGCGCTGCCCGACGCTGAAATTCATCCCCCTGCACTTACCGAAAGCGACAGAAAAAATCTGGCTCAGGCAAAAAGCTTCGGAGTTACTGCGGTAATGCAGCCCTTTGTCCGTGGCTCTGAGGACTTGGAAGAGCTTAGAGCGGAGCTTGATAAAGCAGGCGGCGAGGACATCAGAATATTTGCCAAAATCGAAAATATGGATGGCGTAAAAGCTCTTGACGGCATAATGAGAGAGGCAGATTTAATAGTTATTGCCAGAGGAGATCTGGGAAATGCGCTGCCTCTATGGGAACTACCTGCACTTCAAAAGGAAATTTCAAGAGCATGTCTTGAAAAGGGCAAGCCCTTTATGGTGGTAACTCAGATGCTTGCCTCTATGGAGCATAGCCCTGTACCTACAAGGGCGGAAGTCAGCGATATATTCAACGCCGTTCTGGACGGCGCTTCTTCTGTGATGGTGACAGGAGAGACAGCGGTAGGTGAGTACCCTGTCAGAGTAATAGAATACATGAGCAAAACCGCCCATGAAGCGGAAAAGTATATGGGGAAACGTGCCATTGATTATCAACACCCATTCTGATATAATTAAAAGACAAATCCTTTAGCGATTGGAGAAAATATGGCTCTGGACAAAGAATATTTCGACTCGATACATATTGATGTCGTTAAGAAAAAATATTATAACGCCAATAAGGTTGAGGTTGTTTTTCAGGACATTCGCCGTCAGGCTGAGGCTCTCAACGAGGAAAACGAGCAGATGCGTGCTCAGCTTGAAGCACTAAACGATAAAACTCTGGAAATAGGCGATGCAGTGCTTACCGGTCAGGCGGTTTATAAAAAGCTGGTGAATAAAGCCCGTGAGCGGGCAGAACAGATAATTGCGGAGGCCGAACAGCAGAAAGCCGAGATAATAAAAGACGCTATGGAACAGCAGGAGTACGCCGTTAAAAGGGTGCAGAACTGCTACACCAAAATTCAGGAACAGCACAGCGCTTTTATGGACGCTATAAATTCCGAATGGCAGGATTTCCTGTGCGGACTGTATGCAGAGGACGAAGAGTTCGATATGTTGCCGCCCAAAGACTCCGGAGGCATAAGCCAGAAAGACATAGAGAGCAAGGTGGGGGATATAGCCAAGGCTCTGTTCTCTTGTGATGACTGAATAAAAAAAGAGACTGCTTACGCAGTCTCTTTTTTTATAAGGTTTTTCTAAGCTGATTTAAAAGGCCGTCGCAGCCCTCAATCACGTCATTCCATGTGGCTTCAAAGTCTCTGGTATACCAAGGGTCGGCAACAGAATCGTGGGGGCGGCCGGCATATTCCAGAAGATTGTGGATTTTACCCTCTGAGTCACCGCCGCAAATGCGGTTCATGTGGTACATATTTTCCTCGTCCATGCCGATCAAAAGGTCATAGTATTTGTAATCGCCACGGTTCATAAGTCTTGCTCTTTTTCCTGAGCAGTCTATACCGTGCCGCTCAAGCACCTTACGGGAGGGCGGGTACACTCCGTTTCCTATCTCATCTGTATGAGTGGCGGCGGAGGCAATCTCGAATTCTTTGTCCAGACCTGCTTTTTTAACTATATCCTTCATGTAAAACTCGGCACTGGGACTGCGGCAGATATTGCCGTGGCAAACGAAAAGTATTTTTATCATAATAAATCCTTTAAATAGACCCCTGAATTTAATTTCAGGGGTCGTTTCTTATCCTAAAATTATGTCGCAAATCCTGTCTACGTCCTCTGTTGAAAGGTCGGCGTAGAGAGGCAGGGTCAAAACTCTGTCTGCAATGTGCTTTGCAACAGGAGTTTTGTTAGAATCAAAACCGGGCTTGCCGGCGTAACAGTCAAAGTCGTTGGTAAGGGGATAGAAGTATTTTCTTGCGATTATGTTTTCCTCAGCTAAACGGGAATAT
>SAMEA104404103__coassemble_2422_pt1 | contig 9547 bp, 6 predicted proteins | sample SAMEA104404103__metabat2_high_PE_032 | metagenome-assembled genome bin SAMEA104404103 (sample SAMEA104404103) | Balaenoptera acutorostrata
CAGTGATAATACCAGTTGACCATTCCGCCCAAATGCGGTAAACTGGCTACATGTTAGATTTGACATGATACTTAAATCTTAACGCAAAAGAAGACGAGTAAGCAACCCCTTTCGGGGAAACTTACTCGTCTTTTTTCGTGGGCCTATTTTGCAACAGACCCTTTATTTTATTTAGTTAATGTTTAAATATTTCCATGCTTTTTTGACTGTAAAACGGTACAGACCGTAAAAACCGCATGATATGACGGCTACAATCAGCAGGCAGGCAGCCAAGCCCAGCTGTTCGCTGTGGTCGATTAAACCGTCGCCGCCGTTGGCAACCAAAATAAGGGTAAAGAAAGCAAGTATAAGCAGCGTACCTATTAAAATAGGAGCGAGGAACACTCGCTTAACCTGTCCTTTGGAGGTCTTTTTCAGGTAAGAGTTTGAAGCGCCCAGTTTGCGCAGGTCTTCATAGACCCATGAATTTGTGAGCATCAAGGTCTGACTGCGTGTGTAGAGAATTACGGACACTGCTGCAAAGCAGACAATGGCAACGAACACAAACAGCAGCATAAAAACCGCGAAGTTTGAGACAAAGTCGCCCTGATCCAGAACTCGGAATTTAGGCATATACATCCAGTTCATGCGGAAATCCGAGCTGTCAGGTTTAGAGGGGTCAATGTCAGGAAAGCTTGCCCGTTCTGGGCTTTCAGGGTCAAGAAAATAGAGCTCACCTGCGGCCATTTTGTCTGCCCGAATAATTCTGTCGTAGCCGTCAAAGCGAGTTGTCTCTGAGCCTGAGTGCTGTACAATGGTGTGGAAAAGCTCCTTGGCAAAGGGATAACTGTCGTTTTCTGCGTTGAAAACTACACGAACCGTCTGCCAGTCGGGAGTTAAGCCCTGAGTTATTTCAGCATAGTCCTTGTCGTTTAGTACACGAATTTCACGGAACATATCGCTTCTGAGGGCCTTATCCATAGTGCTTACGGTGAGTGTTTTCCCTGTTACAGGATTTGTCACCAGACCTATTTCAACCAAATCACCGTAACGGCCTAAGGTTGTGGCACTCTCTCCCTCATTGAGCTTGAGATTGTCTCCGGTGAGCGCATTCCATGCAGACTGGGAAAGGAAAGGCGCTTCCCCTACGGCCTCGGCGTATTCTTCGGTATAGGTAGTACCCATTGGGCCGTCAGTCTCAATGTACTTGTAGCCGTCGACGGCAAGAGAGGCGGAGGGAACTTCCACATAGTCTGTAATTTGAGTGCCGTATTCTGCGGCAAGGGTTTCAATATTGGTTTTTCCTATCATATCCTGATCGGCACGGTAGAAAAATGAGTAATCCATTGGACGACCTGCAATCTCGGTACGGCCGGGAGCCATCATGGTAGGGGTGTAGAATGAAGCAAAGTAGGCACCTGCTACAAGCACTGTTACCACAAGCATATTGCGGACAGTCTGCCGTCCCTGAAACTGCATCATTCCGTTTTCAATCAGGTGTGCATAGCGGCTTTTGCCACGGTGCCAGCCGCCTACAACGGTGAAAAGCAATACCCAGTAAAGACCGATAAGAGCAGGCAGATAGAAAGGTGCGGTGAATATAGCGGGAGCGTACCAGTGCAGCACCATTACGCAGAAGGTGGGTACAAAATAGCCCAGTAATCCGCCCAGAATAATCATCAGAATACCGCCCCAACCGTACCAGCGGGGGACAGCTCGAACCGGCTCTGCTCTGTGGCTCTCCTGTATTATATCCAGTACGTTTACACGCTTTAAAAAACGGTGCTCCATTGCAAGCAGAGTTACCAGAACAAAGAGAAGAAACAGTACAGGGATAATGTAGCCACGCCAGTCGAATATGAGTGCCATTTCAGGGGTATCTACCAGAGTGAGACGGAACACCCACCAGATAAGCCAGCAGAGGGGTGCACCCAGTATAATGCCTGCACCGCAGGAGGCAAGAACCAGACTCAGCACTTCACGGCGAAGCTGTCTCTCTAACACCTTGCGTCCTGCACCAAGAGCCAGAAGTGTACCTGTTTCTCTGGATTTATAGCGGAAAAACAGACCGGAGGCATAGACGGAAAAGGCACCGCAGCCGATAACCGCCAGTACAAAAACCATCATTACCTGCTTTCGGGAGTCGCCGCCCTGAGGTAGAGTGTTCTGCACGGTGGGGGAGTACATTATCATGCAGAAAGCCGTGATCAGCAGAGTTGCGAAAAAGAGGCAGCCGGAGAGCAGCTTGTACTGTCCCTTACCGTTTTTTCTAAGGGCGGAAAATACGGAATGTAAATCCTTCATTCACCTTTCACCTCACTTAATGTGCGGATCATATCCAGCAGAGCATCCTGAAATTCACGACGTTCCATGTCACCACGGACAAGAGTTTTTCTCACATCGCCGTCTTTCAGTATTACAACTCTGTCGCAGAAGCTGGCGGCAAAGGAATCGTGTGTTACCATGAAAATGGTAGCGGACAGGTCATTTTTTGCTTGCAGAAAGGCATCTATAACTGCCTGAGCGGATTTTGAGTCTAAGTTTCCGGTGGGTTCGTCGGCTAATATCAGCTCGGGGCTGTTGATAAGCGCACGGGCAACAGCGGTGCGCTGACGTTCGCCGCCGGAGACGTCGGCAGGATATTTGTCCTTGATGTGGGAAATGCCGAACATATCACAGAGCAGGTCGGCGCTTTTTTCCATAGAGGGGTCAACTTTGCCGCCGATTATGCGGGGGAGCATAATATTGTCCCGTATGGTTAGACCGTCGAGCAGTAAAAAGTCCTGAAACACAAAGCCCAACTTTTCGTTGCGGATATGTGCCATTTGCTCCTCGTCCAGTGCGGCAAGGTCAATGTCACCCAGTTTGATTTTTCCTGAATCAGAGGGAATGTAGCAGGAGATGCAGTTCAGGAGAGTAGATTTTCCTGAGCCTGAGGGACCCATAACGCCTACAAATTCACCTTTGTTTACTTCCAGAGAAACGCCTTTCAGAACTTCGTACTTTTCGTTTCCTATTTTATAAGATTTATGCAGATTTTGAACAGATAACATAATATCGCTCCTTCCTTTGGTTTCAAAGTACCACGAAGAAAAAGGAGCGGCAACCGGGGCTGTCATCTGTTACAGTGTACATGTAAAGTTTGGTTATTATATGTAAAAAACAGCCGATATATTGTAAAGTTTGGTTTTGAAAAATTCAAAAGCTATGGTAAAATGAGCTGAAATAAAAAAAGAAAGGAACCGTGACCGTGCTATCCATTGGACTATGCGACGATAATCAGGAGAACCGGTTGAGCCTGCAGTGGCTTCTGGAAGGTATTCTGGAAAAGAAAGAAATCCAACATACTATATTTGATTTTTCTTCGGGGGAAACTCTGCTCCAGTGGATGGAGCGACACCCGAACAAGATAGACCTGCTGTTTTTAGATATTGAAATGGGAAAGCTTAACGGCATGGATACGGCTAAACAGCTGCGGGAAAAGTATGAAAACCTGCAAATCGTGTTCGTTACTGGTTTTCCCGACTATGTTTTTGACGGCTACGGCGTTGGGGCTTTAGGCTATCTTATGAAGCCTGCAAAGCGGGAACGGCTTGAAGAGATAATTTCCCGTGCGCTGACAAAGCTTTGCAGGGAAGCAGACAAGGTGTTTTCCTGCCATGAGGGAGACAGCTGGTACCGTATTCCGCACAGGGAAATTTTGTACTTTGAATCTGATAAACGCAAGGTGAACTGCGTAACTGAGAGCGGGAACTACTCTTTTTACGGCAAACTGGACGATGTGGAGAAAGAGCTTGAAAACTCAGGCTTTGTCCGTATACACCAGAGGTATCTGGTGCGAGTTTCGGCTATTCGGTATATTTGCGGCAATGAGGTACAGCTTGAAAAATGCACTCTGCCTATAAGCCGCTCCTATCATCAGCAAGCCCTGCTTGCCCTTACAAAAACTGTGCTGGAGGTATAAGAGACCGTGCTGAAAAACACAGTAATTTTCTTTTTTGGACCCTTTATAATATTCGTGGCAATCAATGCCTTTTTCCTTTATCGCATTTGCAGATGTTTTGTTGAAATTAAAGATACTCGCTGGGCGAAAGCGTTGTTGTTTGTCACAATGCTTTTAACAAGCGGTACAGTGGTCTGGATTGGGGACAATAACTTCGCCATGACCTTTCCCTTTTATATTGCCGCATTTCTTTTTTCAACAAAAGGGGACAGTCTGGGGCGGCTTACGGTTGGCGGTATTTTGTTCTGCTTTATAATGGCGGTTTGCGCCATATCCAACACCTATATGATTCCATCAGATAAGTATGGGTGGTATGATTTTACCTCTCGAGGTGTGCGGCCTGTAATATTCGGAGTGATTTATCTGCTTTTCAGAAAGCAGCTGAAAAAAGAAACTATTCAGCTTCCACACAGACTGTGGAAACTTTGCGCCGGACTTACTATTCTGCCCTTTGTAACCTTGTCCGTTTTAATCCTGCCTACCTACTGGATGCCGGAATCTATGCTGCTCCACAATCTAACACTGTTTCAGGGGCTGTTTATTTTGCCGCTGTCTCTTATCGTTTCGGTTGTACTGCTTCAAAGCATCATTGTGCTTGCAGACTATGAGAAAAAAGCACAGGCCGCCGCTCTTGCAGATATGCGGGAGGTCTATTACCAGAGCTTGCAGAGAGAGCAGACACAGGTGCGCACATTGCGCCACGACCTGCGCAATCATCTGAATGTGATTTCAGGCTTACTGGATAGGGGAGAAACCAATAAAGCACAGGACTATCTGACGGAACTGGAGGCTTCATCTGCCCTTGACCGCTCCGAAAGAATTTGCGAAAACGAGATTGTAAATGTGGTGCTTGCCTCAAAAAGCGAGGATATTAAACAGCAGGGAATAAAAGCAGATTTCCAAATCTCACTTCCTGCAAGGCTGCCAATTTCCGACACCGACCTTTGCGCTCTGTTCGGAAATGCTCTGGATAATGCCATAGAGGCGGCGCAAAAATCCGAGGAGAAAAATATAATACTTCGCTGTAAGGCGGAGTGCGGAATATTTATGCTTCGTCTGGAAAATTCACTTGCCGGAGATGAGCATGAGGATTTAAGCACCACTAAGAAGGACAAGGCACACCACGGTTTCGGTCTTGCAGGCATGAGGGAAATCGCTTCTCAATATAATGGCATTTTGGATGCTCAGGTAAAAGAAAATAAATTTGAACTTATTGTCAGTATTCCTCTTGAGCAGGCTGAATAAGGGAACAGTGAGTAATACCCTGCTCCGAAATTAGCCGACGGAGGAAAGATACATAGACAGAAAAAAGGGTCTGTCGCAGAATGCAAATTCTGCGGCAGGCCTTTTTTGGTTCTTCGGGCATGACTTTTGCTATTCTTCCTGTGGAAAACTTTTCGTTTTTCTTGATTTTGGGTATAGCAAAGCTGACCCTGCCGAAAATGGCAGCATCTGACCAGTGCAAGATATTCTGTTTTTCGTCAGGCTGTGTGAATTTCAGAAAGATGGGTCTGCAGTCGATTCTTTTCCCGCTTCATCCATAACTTTTTGAGGTTAAATCCCAGCGCCAGGAAATAGCATTCCGCTGTCACATTGACCTTTTCTTTCGTGAGAAATCTGCGGAAGCCAAAGTCGTTTTTCAGTAGGCCAAAGGTTCCTTCTGACTGCCCTTCCATTCAGAGGATTCCCGGCGCAGAGGCAGCTTCCCGCCTGTGGCGCAGGTAAAGCTGTCCTCCTCTGGACGGTACTGCATATTCTCCACCCTGCCGATTTGCTTCTTGAATTTCTTCGTTTTCTTCTGCTCGGAATTGGAAGGCTTAATGACACTCATCTGTCCATTTTCTTCCAGATAAAGATAGTTGTCAGACTTTCATAGCCTGTATCTGCACAGACTTTCTCATACTGGCAGCCGTGCTCCTTCTTCATCTTTTGAAGTCCACCCGATAGCGGCATGCATCCTCATTTTGTGGGAGGAATAGATGCCGTATTGGTAGGCATAAGCAATTATCTCGAACAACACCGATTGGGTGACTTTCGATTTCCGTTCTTTGGACGAATAAGCTTCATGCAGTATGCTGTAATCCAGTTCCTCAAGCTGGAGCCTTGTCAGTCGGACCGGTGCGTTCTCCAGTAATAAAATTTCGGAATTCAGTGCTAATACCAGTTGACCATTCCGTCCAAATGCGGTGAACTGGCTAAGTGTTAGATTTTTCATAACAGTTTAATTTTAACGCAAAAGAAGACGAGTAAGCAACTCCCTTAGGGAAACTTACTCGTCTTTTTTCGTGGGTCTATTTTACAGCAGGCCCTTTTAAAATCATTTTTATTTCTTTTCGTCCAGATACTCGCAGGCTGAAAGTGCGGCAATATTTCCCTCTCCTGCTGCTTTAGCAAGCTGATAGGGTTTACCTGTGCAGTCTCCGGCTGCGAAAACTCCGGGAACGCTGGTTGCCATTCTCTTGTCGGTTATAATGCCGCCCTTTTCGTATTCAAGACCTGGTACAAGGCTCTGAACAGAAACTGTATCTTTAATTATAAATATACAGTCAACGGCATAGTCTTTTCCTCCGTAAGTGAGTTTATCGGCCTTGTTTTCTCCTGAGATTATGCATTTCGCAGGTTTGTCAAAATGAAGCACCCCACAGCCTATACCTCTGAGAAAATCAACGTCCTGTTTAGCTTCTTCACTGTTGCCGATTAAAGCCACAGTCTTACCTTTATATAACATACCGTCGCAAGTGGCACAGTAACTGACACCACGACCTAAAAACTCAGCCTCACCGGGATAGAGATTTTCTCTTGTAATTCCTGCCGCAATTATAAGAGCCTTTGCCATATAGAAATCATTTCCAACTGCAACGCCGAAGCTATCGCCCATAGGCAATACAGAGAGAGCACGACCCAATATAATCTCTGCACTGCTCTCTTCAAGCTGATGTCTGAAAAGTTCAGTCAGCTCCTTTCCGGTAAGACCGGGAACACCGGGATAGTTTGTAACCATTTCGGCTTTATATAAGCTGCTGGTCTCCACAGGATTTGTAACAACACCTACGGACTTGCCCCTGTTAAGACAGGTAAGGGCAGCAGAACTGCCGGCAGCGCCTCCACCGATAATAATTATATCAAAATTCTGAGACATAGATTTTAATCCTCCTGTTTTTTCCTTAGTTTATCACTTTCTTATTGTATTTACCAGAAAAATCGTATATACTGTTTAAGTATTTATTTTAGGAGAGGATAGACATGGAAGAAACTACAAGAAATTTTATTGATGCCTTTGTGCAGGAAGATCTTTCCGAAGGTCAGCGTTGTTACGGAATGCAGGTTCACACCCGTTTTCCTCCTGAACCCAACGGTTATCTCCATATAGGTCACTGCAAGGCTCTGACAATAGATTTCGGTACTGCTGAGAAGTTCGGCGGCATTTGCAACCTCCGTATGGATGACACCAACCCTGCAAAAGAAGATACCGAGTATGTAGGTGCTATTCAGGAAGATATACACTGGCTCGGCTTTGACTGGGGCGACAGATTTTATTACGGTTCTGACTACTTCGAGCAGACCTACGTCTACGCAGAGGAACTTATAAAGAAGGGACTTGCTTATGTGTGCGAGCTTACACCTGAGCAGTTCAGGGAATACAGAGGCGATACCTCTCACCCTGCCCTCAGTCCCTGGCGTGACAGACCTATCGAGGAAAGCCTTGACCTGTTCCGCCGTATGCGCGCAGGTGAATTTCCAGAGGGTAAATATACTCTTAGAGCTAAAATTGACCTTGCCAGCGGCAACTTCAATATGCGTGACCCTGTTATCTACCGCATAAGATACATTGAGCATCACCGTCAGGGTACAAAGTGGTGCATCTTCCCCATGTATGACTTTGCTCACCCTATTCAGGACGCTCTGGAGGGTATCACCCACTCTCTCTGCTCTCTTGAATATGAGGCACACAGACCTCTTTATGACTGGGTTGTTTCCAATGTTTCAATCCCCGGCATTAAGCCCCGACAGATTGAGTTTGCAAGACTTGGCATTAACTACACCGTAATGTCTAAGAGAAAGCTGAGACAGCTTGTTGAGGAGAACAGAGTTTCCGGCTGGGACGACCCCAGAATGCCTACCCTTTGCGGTCTGCGCAGAAGAGGTTACACCTCTCGCTCCATTCGTGACTTCTGCCAGCGTATTGGTGTTTCCAAAGTTGACTCTACTGTTGACTGGGCGCTACTTGAAAGCTGCCTCCGTTCCGATTTGAACGAGAATGCTCCCAGAGTTATGGCAGTTCTCCACCCTGTTAAACTCACTGTTACCAACTACCCCGAGGGTCAGAGTGAAACTCTTACCATTGAGAATAACCCCCTCAAGCCCGAGGACGGCACAAGAGAAGTTACCTTCTCCCGCAATCTCTGGATAGAGTCTGACGACTTTATGGAAGTTCCTGAGAACAAGAAATACAAGCGTCTTTATCCCGGCTTTGAAGTTCGTCTCAAGGGTGCATATCTTGTAACCTGCACCGGATGCGTAAAAGACGCAAACGGACACGTTACCGAAGTTCTCTGCGAGTATGATCCCGAAAGCCGTGGCGGTGATCCTGCTGACGGGCGCAAGGTCAAGGGTGCAACTATCCACTGGGTAGATGCAAACACTGCAGTTGACGCTGAAGTTCGTCTTTATGACTACCTGTTCACCGATCCCGAACCCGACGGTCCCGACAAGAACTTCCTTGATTATATAAATCCTGAAAGTCTCATTGTCTTAAAAGGCTGCAAGCTGGAGAAGAGTCTGGCTGATTCTCCCACACCTGAAAAAGGTAAGGATTCCCAGAGCTACCAGTTCATGCGTCAGGGCTACTTCTGCCAGGACAATAAGGATTCCAGTCCCGAGCATCTGGTATTTAACAGAGCTGTTGCTCTTAAAGACAGCTTTAAAAAATAAGTAGATATCCACTTATTATAAAGCAAAAGCGGAATGATCATTTTTCATTCCGCTTTTAATATTATTTTCTTCAACAAAAGGCAGCGCAGGAAAACCTGTACTGCCTTTAACTTTTATTAAATTATGCAGTGTGCCATACAAACCAGATGAAGAGGTAGCCTGTAACAACAGCGGCAAGAGTAAAGGGAACGCCGATCTTTAAGAAGTCGGAAGTCTTTACCTCGTAGCCCTTCTTCTGCAAAATACCGATGGTGGCAATGTTTGCGGAGGCACCGATAGGAGTGAGGTTACCGCCCAGAGTAGCGCCGGTGAGAAGGCCGAAGTACAAAACGTAGGGACTGCAACCCATAATGTTTGCAATACCTGTTACAACAGGCAGCATAGTTGCAACATAAGGAATATTGTCTATAAAGGCACTCATTAAAACAGAACCCCAGACAATAAGAGAATACATAAGGAAGAGGTTGCTTCCGCCAACCTTTACAAAGAGGTCTGCAATGGCATCAATAACGCCTGCGTACTCAAGGCTCTTTATGACTACAAAAAGGCTGGCCAGAAGAAGCAAGGTCATAAAGTCCATATCTGCCATAGATCTTCTGAACTGGCCTATATTCTTGTTCTTTATGATACTTC
>SAMEA104404103__coassemble_2505_pt1 | contig 9218 bp, 8 predicted proteins | sample SAMEA104404103__metabat2_high_PE_032 | metagenome-assembled genome bin SAMEA104404103 (sample SAMEA104404103) | Balaenoptera acutorostrata
ATTTACATCGTTTTCTATCTGAAGGAACTTGCTATATCCACGCTTATTTATTTTATATTTCAATACTTACATTGTAAGATCATCATTTTCATATGTCAATTACATGTGGCATCGGCAGCAGACATGATAATCGAAACTTTTCTAAGCGTTGGATTTTAGCGCAACGTCTGTTTCTACTCTGCAAGATATATGCTTACCTTGCTCTGAATCTGTGCAGCGCACTCCTCTGCGGTATATTTTCCGCCCAGATAGGCATTCAATTCTGTACTGATTATGCCAAGCAAGCTATCGTCATCACTTGCCAGCTTTTCTGTGCTGTAAACCTGCTCTCTCAGCTTATCTGCATCATTCTCGGCAAAGCTGAAGTCGCTGTCCTTATAGATCTCTACGGAGTTTTGCAGCGCTGCTTCAAAGCTCTTTTTAAATGCCGGAATACCCTCATCTATGCAACCGTTGCTACCCTGCATAAGAGTCTTAGCAAACCGCCATGCGCCGTCCTGATTTTTCCCTGAACCCATAATACCGATACACACATTACTGCCTGAGGTGTACTTGAAATCGCTCAACTTACCGCCCAGTTTCAGAAAATAAGTTCCGCTGCCGGAGCTTTCGGGGAAGCCGCATATTGTATAGTTACCTTTCAGTGCATTTCTGCACCACCAGCCTGCATCATGGGCAAGATCATAATGGATAAAAAAGAGAGTTTCTTCGTTAGAATTATTTTCTCACGCAGGAATCTCGTTTTAAAACCTAAGCCAGTTAATAAAGCTTTCGCTTTCAAAGCTGCAAGTCTTAGTTTCTCTGTCTATAAACTCCCCGCTCATTGCCCATACAAACATTTTTATAAGCTCATCTCTGTTGCCGCTGACCCAGCTTGGCAAGGGCTGTATATCCGGATTTTCAGCCATAATTTGCTCCATGCTCTCCACCGTCCAGTCCATCCTATCGGTGAAAAGTTCAGGCTGAACCGTCATTGTCAGAAGTGTAAATCTGGATGTATATTCATAAAGCCCTCCGCTGCTTGTCATAAGTTTCAAAAGTGGCTCGATAAAATCATTCCTGCTTAAATCCGGGTCTTCATCTATAAGCGGAAGCATATCCACCAGAACGCCTGCATCAACGGCATTTTCCGGCAGAAAGCCTGTGTCCATAATGTCAACACAGCTGCCTGTTGCAAGCTCTATAAGAAGTCTGTCCCGCTGGGCATCATTGGCATAGAGCTGCGGCTTTATCACTATCTTGTATTCAGAGTCTATTATTAAAGCGGATAACTGCGTCAAGCAGTTCACGATTCATTTCGTATTCAGCATTGCCCATGCTCAGCTCCAACTCATAATATTCTCCGCCTGTATATCCAAAACACGCCAAGGTAAAGGCTTTTTTTCGGGAAGCTGTGTTTTAACTATCTCTGTAAGTACGGTTTTGCCGCCAATTTTATAAAACTCTCCCTTTGAGTTTTCAAAGCCGCTGAGAGACAAAAGGCAGTGATTATAAGCGCAAAGCACACAATAGCTTTAAGATGTTTTCTATCTTTCATAGCTTCGTTCCTTTCATCATGGTTTAAATTAACTAAATCATAGTATGAGAGAATTTTATGTACTCGCTTATAATAACGTAGGCAGAAAAAATAAAGTTACACGATTTCAGAAATTACTATGCCTTACTAATATAAAAAGAGTGCAGCCCCGAAAAAGGCCTGCCGCAGAATTTGCATTCTGCGACAGACCCAATTTTTTACCGCTATTTAAAATTTCAATGGTTATAGAACATTAAAAACAATTTACTTTATGTACTGCTTATCGTAGTTGCCCTGAATGGTGCGGACAATCTGAGCGATAACGTCGCAGGTGGGGCAAGGAATACCCAACTCTTTACCGTACTCGGCAATCTTGCCGTTGAGAACGTCAATCTCAGTCTGGCGGTGGTTAAAGAGCATATCCTGGCACATTGAGGGGTAGTAGTCGCCGATGTTGGTGACAATGTCCTTATGCTCATGGTCAATAAAGTCATTGGCATCCAAAGGAGTTCCCTTTGCAGTTGCCACAGCGCAGGACTCTCTGATAACATTGCGGAACAGCTCTCTGCCGTTGGGATCTGCCTCAACCTCGCCAATCTTCAGGCGCAGAACTGCACAAACTGCGTTAACGGTTGCGTTAACAATAACCTTCTTCCAGACATAAGTGTAAATATTATCTGCACGCCAGTAAGCATCGCAGTTACCTGCACGGAAGCAGTTGAGCATAGTCTCGCAGGCTGCATCGGTGAGAGGACCTCTCTTGATTGCGCCGAAGTTCATCTGAACGCCGCCTGCAGGAGTGGAGACACAGTGGGCAGGGCCTGCCAGAGCAGTTCCCAGAACACCGGAACCGATAACGCAGCGCTCCTTGGGGAACACCTTCATCAGGTTATCGTCGTTGCCAAGACCGTTGATGAGAGAGACAGCAACAGTGTTTTCACCGATAACGGGCATAGAATCCTCGATTGCTGCACTGAGCTGAGTTGCCTTGGTCATGTAAATAATTACATCAACCTTGCCCTCTGCCTCAAATGCGGCAGAAGCAGTGGTATATGTACGGAAGCCCTGAAGAACCTCGGTAATGTCCTTGTATTCTCCGTCTTCCTGAAGGTGAATGGTAAAGGTCATGCCTTCCTGCTGAACCTTTTTCATGTGTTCCTCATAGCGGTCTATAAGTATAATATCTGCTCCGCCTTTGCGAAGGTATGAAGCAAAAACACTTCCTGCTGCACCGGAACCATACATTGCGAATTTCATTTGATTAACCTCCAAAATATATCTTAGTTAAGATGTGTAAACCAATTAAAAACTTTTTATAATCTGCTAATCTCAGTTTTCGGTAGCCATTGTAGGCACATTGATCTCAGGCGCTGCCTGTTTGTGATGAGCCTTGAGCTTGATGACTTTGGGCAGACCCCAAATCAGCACAGGAATGACAACAGCAAAGATTGCAAAGTAACCGTCATATCCGTAAGCGTACTTGATGATGTTGGACAGACCGAGGAGTGAGAGCGCAAAGCAGATAAGAATGACTACGAAGCCGACGATAGCGCTGCGAGCTTTCTCGGATTTGATAGCTTTCGGGAAGCAAACGCCCTGGAAGCGCTGAACCATAGTATAAACCAGAGTAACGCAGGTAGAAACAAACGCACAGAACAGAAGCAGGCTGAACAGAACCAGAATTGCTTTTACGCCTACAATGTTCAAAATTGTCTGGTTGGGAATACCCAGTGCATTGGTGAAGCCGGTGATGCCTGCACCCTGAAGTGCTTTAAGTACGGGGTACCACTTGGAGAGCATGTAACCGGAGGCTGCAAGAGCACCGCCGTTCATGATCCAGCCCAGAATTGCGGAACGCTTGATGCCCTTCATGGACATTTCGCTGGAAGCTGCAATCATGGGAGCAATAGAGACGCACTGGAAAGCTGCATAAACAATAATGCCGCTCCAGATAGAACCGAAGAGATTATCGGTATAAGCAACGGGCTGCAGGTTGTTTGCAACTAAGTGCTGAGCCACAACCGCATCCATATCGGCGGTAAGACCGGAGAAGATAACGCAGGCGGTAATTGCAAGAATTGCAACAGAAAGGACTGTAGAAGCTGCCATAACCATTTTAATGCCGAAAACGCTCAGCAGAATCAGAATGGCAATTATAACCGCATTGCACAGAAGCTTTGAAAGACCTATATACTCAATTCCGATGAAGTTTGCCATAACTTCGCCTGCACCGGCAACAGCGCTGGCGACTGCGGCAAGAATAATGACTATATAGAAAATTTCAAAAAGAATTTCCATTTTAGGGTTGGGATACAGAGCTGCAAAGGTATCTTTGTAGTTATTAAAACCGTTGAGCTTTGCAAAACTCATCACGATGTAGATAACAAAGGCCAGAAGCCCCATTGCAATAATTGGAAAAATTGCTGCCGTCCAGCCGTACTGGGCAAAATATTGAATGACCTGATTACCTGTGGCGAAACCTCCGCCTACATGAGTGCCGAACCACACGGATGCAACGGTAAACGCCGCAATCCATGAGCTTTTAGATGTGTTTTTCGTTTCCATAAATTACTTCCCCACTATTCAAGATTTTTCGTTTATGCAAAAGACGCAAAAGATGCAGCCTCGAAACGATAATACCGAAGTAGTGCATGCTTCTACTTCAGCCAGTATTTTCCATAGCTAACAGAGTTTTTTGCTGTTTTCATAACACAGCACCGCAATTTATTTCTGTGTGAAGACAAGCTTTTAACTGCTCTGCTAAAATGCGTTTTTGCCTTTGATGGTTTTTATCATAAACTCGAAATCGTCAAATTGCAAGGAAAGTTAATAATTAGTCAGTCTATTTTATAACAATTAGACGAAATTCATTTTTTGTCTGTCACGTCATCAGGTTATTTATATGAAAGTTTCTGGTTAGGGCTGAAATTTCAATAATTTATAAGCAACGATAACTCACATCATATATGTCGCATAAGTCAAACAAGTCGTACGAATGGCAAATTAAACGGGTCCTGTCATTTTTATGACAAAACCCGTTTTACAATCTGGTATTTATTCCCTGTACTGGTTTTCGTAATTATTCTGTATGCAGGATATAATCTGGGTGAGAACTTTGTTTGTGGGAGTAGGAACGCCCAGTGCTTCGCCGTACTCTACAATTTTTGCGTTCAGAACTGAAATTTCAGTCTGGCGCTTATGAATTACCAAATCCTGACACATAGAAGGATAATAGTCGCCCATGTTTGTTATAACGTCTTTAAAGTCATTTGCCATGAATTCATCAGCGTCAATGTTAACACCACGAGCCTTTGCCACCGCCGCAGTTTCATGTACAACCTGACTAAATAGCTCATAGCCGTATTTATCATCTGCCACATAGCATATTTTAAGTCTAAGGGCTGCGCACACCGCATTTTCGGCAGTATTCACAATTACTTTTTTCCAAACGTAATAATATATGTCATCTTTGCGCCAGTAGGCATCACAGCCACCGGCTCTGAAGCATTTTTCCATATACTCGCAGGCTCTGTCGGACAGTTCGGAACGAGCAATGCCGCCGAAGTTCATCTGCACTCCTCCTGCCGGAGTGGATACGCACTCACCGGGAGCAACTAATCTGGTTCCAAGTACTCCGGAGCCTATAACACAGCGCTCTTTCGGATATTTTTTCGTTAATTCGTCATCATTTCCCAGACAGTTAATGAGAGAAACAAGCACGGTGTCAGGGCCTATGCAGGGCTTTGCGTCCTCAATAGCCTGCTCCAACTGGGTGGCTTTGGTCATAAAAATGACTATATCCACAACTCCGCAGTCCGCAGGATTTGTATATGTTTCAAAACCTTTGAGAACGTCCACAATGTCTCTGTACTCACCATTTTCCTTTAAGTGAATCGTAAATTTCATGCCGTCCTGAGCAACCTTGTCCATATGTGCCTTGTATCTGTCAATAAGAGCAATTTCCGCTCCGCCTTTGCGAAGGTATGAGGCAAATACGCTGCCCGCAGCTCCTGAACCATACATAGCGATTTTCATAATAAACACTCCTTTTTTATCTTAATATTCAGTTAATTTTGCAAGTTTACATCTTTGGTGGCTAAATTATACAGCTTTTAAATTCAATGTCAACAATTGCCAAAAGTTTAGCTAACTCTCTTTTATGCTGTATTGTTTCAAAATGTGCATAGATAATACAAACATGGCTGACAGTTTAAATTTATTTTTTTAATTTTAAATAGATATAATTTGTACAAACACTAACGGTTCTCAGCGCAATATTTTCTAAAGGATTTACAAATTTCTCTTTTTTGTATGTTCAGGAAAATATACCCCTCGATAAAAGTCTGATTTTTTAGAGCTTGAGATACAAAAGCCACCACTCCCCTTTGTTGTTTATATATAATAGTGGACATCTTCGGCAAGATTAAAAAATTACAGGAAAATACCGTGATATTTTTACTATATCTATACAAAATACCTTGCAATCAGGCTTAAACACTTGCAATCTTACTGAATTTACTGTATTCTTGATAGGAAATCGAAAATGCGAGGAACTACTATGATAAAAGCTGAAAAACTGTCCTATGGTTTCCCCCAGATGGACCTTTACGATAAAATATCTTTTACTCTGGAAGAGGGGCGTCACTGCGCCCTTATCGGCAGCAACGGCAGCGGCAAAACTACTCTGGTTCGGCTGATTTGTCAGCCTGAGGAGTTTATTTTTGACGGAACTCTTGTCCGTGAGGATTTAGGCCGTATCGGCTATGTGAGCCAGTACGCTGCCCGTGACAAAAACCAGTCTGTCACCGTCCGTGACTACCTGATGGAGGACTTTATTGAACTGGATAATCAGGCCGCCGAGCTCTGCGCACAGATGGAAAATACGGAGGATCTGGACGCTGTTCTTGAACAGTATCAGGCAGTTCTGGACGAGCAGAGTGCAATGGATGCGGACAACTGTCAGGAGAATATTCGCCGCCAGCTGCGACTTGCTGAGATTGAGGATAAAGCTGATTTAGAGCTTCATCTCCTCTCAGGCGGTGAATATAAACTGGTGCAGGTTATCCGCCAGATGCTGCGCCGTCCGGGTCTGCTCATTATGGACGAGCCTGATGTTTTTCTTGATTTTGAAAATCTCAACGGTCTCCGTGACCTTGTAAACGCCTATGCAGGCACTATGCTTGTGGTAACTCACAGCCGCTATCTTCTCAGCCATTGTTTTGATAAAATCTGGCATCTGGAGAACTGCGACCTGCAGGAGTTTGACGGCAACTTCCGTGACTATCAGTTTGCCCTGCTTGAGCGAAAGGTGGAGTTGCAGTCAGCAGCCGCCGAGGAGCAGGAGTGGATTGATAAAACCGCCGCACTGGTTGAGCGTCTCCGTGATGATGCAACTGAAGTCATTGACCCCCGACGTGGCAGAGCGCTCAAGGGTAAAGTCAGCTATTTAAAACACTTGCAGGCTCGTCAGATTAAAGCACCTTTTGTAGATATTCGCAGACCTGAAATTCACCTGCCCGCTGTTTCTGAAACCAGTGAAGATGCAGTTTTACTTGAGGTAAATGACTATAACCTCAGTTTTGAAAAGAAGCTTTTAGAGCACGTTTCTTTCTCCGTCCGTGCCGGTGAAAAGGTTGCAATCGTCGGCCCTAACGGCACAGGCAAAACCTCCCTTTTGCGTGATATTCGTTCCGCTGAAAATCCTGCAATCCGCTACGGTGAAGAGGCAAATATGGGCTTCTTCTCTCAGCTTCAGGAAGAGGCTCTGGGCGAGGATCACAGTATTCTGGAGGAGTTTTTCGAGGCAGGCTTTGAACATGAATATGAAATAGAGGTTTATCTGCGCCGTTACTGCTTCGAGCCCGACGGTCTGAGCCGCAAGATTTCTCAGCTCTCAGGCGGTGAAAAGAACCTGCTCCAGCTGGCTAAACTGGCTCTGGGTGAAAAAAATATTCTGCTTCTGGACGAGCCCTCAAGCCACCTTGATACATTCGCCCAGATGGAACTGGAACAGGCAATTATCGACTACGCAGGAGCGGTGGTCATGGTGTCCCATGATTTTTATACCATTGCAAACTGCATGGATAGAGTTCTCTTTGTGGAGGACGGTACTCTGCGCCCCATGTCAATCCGTGCTTTCCGTAAGATGATTTATAAGCACCATTTCAGCAAAGATTATCTGGAATTGGAGCTGAAACAGAAAGCTCTGGAAACCCGCATCGCAGGCTGCCTTGAAAAGGAAGAAACCGAAGAGGCTAAAGCACTTATGGCGGAACTTGAACCCATTGTGGAAGCTATGAAATAAAAAATGAGATGGAACGGATAAAATCTGTTCCATCTTTTTTCTTGCCTTTTCTTAAAACAGGCTTTGACGATTTAGAAAAATTATGTTATGCTGATTTCAGAACCGGTAGGAGTAGCAGATTTAAACTCTGTGAACTTCGGCAGTAATGCGGCCGGTTCTTTTTTTATGTCCATTTCGCACTGAAATATTTTTTAAATAAATCTGATAGCATAACAATAGACGAGCGAAAGGTTTGGGTACAACATTCTGGTATTTCGTTGCTTTACGACCTCGTTTTTTAATGCTCAGTTTGATTTATATAACTATCTGCCAATCCTTGCAACTTCATAAAAAGCAGTTTTATGCCCTAAAAGTCGCATGATTTCAAGCTCGTCGATTGCGTCCTCCAGAGCGTTATGGGTTTCGGAATATGTAGTTCCGGTGAGCAGGCGGAGCATGGCTTCAACTCCGTAATTACATTTAAGTCTGCCTGTACCGCAACATGGCGCATCACAGGGAATATAGGGATTATACTGCCTGTACGCCGCTATGCGCATAATGTCGTACCAGTTCAGCAGAGACAGTTCTGGTAAATGTCTAAAGTCAAAGGGTGCGTTATATGCAAACAGCTTGTCAACCCCCAGATTTCCGCACAGCTGCGCAATATCGGAGAGAGCTTCTCCACGGCTGCACCATTTTGCGTTCTGGCCCTCTTTGGGCATAATTGCGCCCGAATACATTCCGCCGACCATATATTCAGGATCTAAAATATAATACCTTGAATCTACAAGCCTGAATGTACCCTCCTCTGCAATGGCTATGCCGATAGACATTACCTCGTCATTCCAGTTTGTTTCTGTATCTATTACCGCAATATATTCCATATTGTTCCTCTCTTTATCTTTTCTGCCACACTATTTTGCTTAAATGTTATCATCAGCAGGTATCTGTGAAAAAATTTTATCCCCGATTTTACCGTAAAGGAAAAACATTTTTTCTTTATCTGCGGTGTAATATTGAGAATATTTTACCTCCGCATTGCGAACCTCATATAACAGTTGGAGTGCTTCATCTTCTGTATACTCTCTTTTTCTGTCAAAATGTATGTCCTCATTTGACAAAGCTGAGATTTCAAAATCTGTTAAATCTACTTTCATTATTCACTCGCTTTTCGTTATATACAAAATATTGTCAGAATGATTTGAATTCAATTTTTATTTCACCGTCTGCTTCTGTCCAAAATGCGAAAACGAAAAATTGTTCCGACCAGTTTTCCAGTTCAGCATTGTGCTGTGAGTTTTTCCAGATTTTTTCAAATTCATCTGCTTTAGTCTCAGGAATAAGCCAGCCGCTCAAATCAGCAATCTCCATTTTTTCGGTGTTTTTATTGTTTTCTTCGTCAGAATACAGGAAAAAAAC
>SAMEA104404103__coassemble_2697_pt1 | contig 8645 bp, 7 predicted proteins | sample SAMEA104404103__metabat2_high_PE_032 | metagenome-assembled genome bin SAMEA104404103 (sample SAMEA104404103) | Balaenoptera acutorostrata
ATTAGAAAAAATATGGCTTTTACTTATATTAGGTTAAATAATCTCAATATATAAATCCTTACAAAAGCACTTTTCTACAAAGTCAGCAGTGTTGACTGATTTTCTTTGTTAGTGTATTATCATAACTATCTATTGTTAAATTTTCATTTTAAAGTGAGTTTTAGGAAAAATATTTCTTTTTAGCTATAACGTTTATATAGTAAATTCAAGGAGAATCTGAATGGACCGAATGGACAATAATATGCCGTTTCTTCTCAAATATGAGAACGTGGCATGGTATGATAAGGGCAAGGTAAGAATACTTGACCGCCGCATTTTCCCCGAACGGCATTTTGTCGAATGCGAAACCTATCAGGAAGTAGCCAAGGCTATTGCTGATATGGTTACTCAAAGCGCAGGTCCCTATACTGCTGTTGGCATGGGAATGGCACTGGCTGCCTACCAGGTAAAAGACAAAGGCGTAAAGGAACAGGTCGATTTTCTAAATCAGGCTGCATACGATCTGGCTCATGCAAGGCCAACTACGGCAAACCGTTATGGACAGATTACATATCACTGCGCAGAAGTTGGAAAAGCAGCCCTCGAAAGCGGCTGCAATCCAATACAGGCTATTGTTGATACCACTATTGAGTCCCTTAACCGCCGTTACAGTACTATGCAGATAGTGGGTAATTATCTGGCCGACCTTATCCCCAACAACGGAACTATTTTAACTCAGTGCTTCGGTGAGACTATAATCGGAACAGTAATAAGAGCTGCCATTGAAAGAGGTAAAAACTTCCGTGTTTTCTGTGCTGAAACAAGACCATATCTTCAAGGTGCAAGATTAACCTCCAGCTGTTTCGGAGAAATGGGATTTGATACCACTGTTGTTACTGATAATATGATAGCTTATTCCATGGAGCGAGAGGGCATAGACCTTTTTACTTCGGCCGCTGACACTATCGCAAGAGACGGATATATTGCCAACAAAATCGGAACTTTCCAGATTGCAATCCTCGCTAAATATTTCGGCATTCCCTACTATGTCACAGGTATTCCGGATGCGGACAAGAAGTCTAAGGATGACATTATTATAGAAATGCGTGACCCGTCTCAGGTTCTCAGTTACCGTGGTATAAAGAATACAATTCCAGAGGTAAAAGCAATTTATCCATCATTTGATATTGTATCGCCGCATCTTATTTCCGGTGTTGTAACTGATAAGGGTGTATATGTTCCCTATATTTTAGATACGTACTTTGACAGTGATGTTAAACAGTTCTACTGATTTGGAGGTAATAAAACTATGTTAATGCAGGAAGAAAGAGAACTAATAGTAGAATACGGTAAAAAACTCAGTGCTTCCGGTCTTTGCCCCGGCACAAGCGGAAATATTAGTATTTATAATGATGAAAAGAAGCTTATGGCAATAAGTCCTTCCGGAATAGACTACTTTGAGACTAAACCCGAAGATGTTGTTATTACTGACCTTGAAGCTAATGTAATTGACGGGAACCGCAAGCCATCCAGTGAGTGGGCTTTGCACACTATCTTCTATAAAAATAAGCCTGAGGCAAGGGCTGTGGTTCATACTCACTCTGTGTACTGCACCACCTTTGCTGTTCTGGGTCAGCCAATCCGTGCGGTTCACTATGTAATAGGTGACGCTAATACAGATGTGGTTCCCTGCGCTCCATATCACACCTTTGGGACGAAGCAGCTTGCAGACGAAGCAATTAAAGTATGCGGAAATTCAAAAGCAGTTCTCCTTGCAAACCACGGCATTGTGGTAAGCGGTGAGGATATAAAAAGTGCGTTCAGTCTCGCAAATAACCTTGAATATATTGCCAGACTCCAGTATCAGGCAATGTGTATCGGTAAACCCAATATACTTACTTCTGAGCAGATGAATGATGTTTTAGATAAATTCAAAGGCTACGGTCAGCCTGGCAGTAACAGAACCGGTTACTGATATAACAAGAGCCCAGGAATATTGAACTTCCCCAATTTGTACGGACAGCACAAAAACATCCCCCTGGTAGGGTAATATTAAGTCTCAAGCGGAGTGGCGCAGCGTGAGCGGTGCCACTCCTGTTTTTAACTGGATGCGCACATGGTTGTAGAAATGGATGTACCGATCAATCATTTCATTTGCATGCTTAAATGTTTGAGGTTTCTGCCGGTAGATGCACTCTGTTTTGAGAATTCCAAAGAAATTTTCTGCCAGAGCATTGTCATAGCAGTTTCCCGCCCCCTGGTCACTGTGGAGCTGCAGCTCTGCAGTGACTTTCTTTTTATTCAGCTTCTCCTTACTGAAACAGGATACTTGCTGCTATGCCGCAGAATCACCTGGTGTTTAAAGAATGGCCTCACTTCCTTCCCACGGACTGCAGAAAATTCCGCAGGAGTTGATTTTCCATTTTTACTCGTTCGATTTCATATTGGTACTCCGCAATGCTGGCAGGAGGGGCATCTTTCCTGGTGGCGACCACGGTGCTTGGGCGGCAGGCCAGCTGCAAGCCGATCTTGTGCACGGTTATAACGACTGAACCAATTTTTAATCTGATTTTTCTCCAGACCAAAGTGATCCGCAATTTCCTGCCGAGTACAGTCAGCGTTCCGCATCGCCAATAATTCTGGTTCGATTTCCTTGATGTGCGCATATTTTCTCTTGGGCATAACAATACCCCCTGTTGTAGTTTTATTATCCTACAACAGGGGGTGTTTTGTCTGTTGTCCGTTTTTACTGGACCTGTTCATTTCTCCCGGAGTTTTTATCCTTTTTTATTTTTGAACTTTGGAATCTCTCTTGTCAAAAACAAATATGTAAAGCAGAGAGCTGATTAAAAGCAAATATGGATACAGAAGATATGGCATTATCTGGAATGCTGATACCTGAAAGTCAAGGCTTGCGGCGGCTGAAATTGCAACCAGCATTTGAGCACCGTAAGGAATAACGCCCTGAAATACACAAGAGAAAGTATCCAGCAGTGAAGCAGCCTTTCTGGGAGTTATGCCGTACTCCTCCCCCATTTCCTTTGCTATGGGGTTTGCCATAACGATGGCGACGGTATTATTAGCAGTTGCTATATCCATAACGCCGACAAGCATACCCATTCCAAGCTGTCCAGCTTTTTTGCCTTTAAAGATTTTGCGGATAAACGCAAGAAGAGCCTCAAATCCGCCGTACTCACGGATAAGTGCGCACATTGCGGCAACCAGAACTGCTACCATGCATGTCTCAAACATTCCGGCAGCACCTGAACCCATATTAGAGAGCAGGTCAACAGCGGCAGTATGTCCAGTTGCGAGCATGATCGCAGAGCCGGAAACTATTCCGATAAGCAGAACCACAAAGACATTTATACCAATTATACCGCCAATTAGTACAAGCACATAAGGCAGGATCTGGAGGAGGTGATAAGGCTGAACAGGCATAGGTTTAATATCAGCTTTAAAGGAGAGAACAAGAATAATTACTAATGTTGCAAGTGCTGCGGGAACAGCAATTCCCAGATTTTCTCTAAATTTATCTTTCATCGCACAGCCCTGACCGTTACATGCTGCAATAGTAGTATCAGAAATAAAGGAAAGGTTATCGCCAAACATTGCGCCGCCCATAACAGTACCCACGCAAAGCGGAACGCTGAAACCTGAAACCTGAGCAACGCTCACGGCAATAGGTGTTAAAAGCGTAATTGTTCCAACACTTGTGCCCATTGCGGTAGAAACGAAACACGCCACTAAAAACAATACAGCCACAGAATATCTGCTCGGAATAAATGATAGCATAAAATATGCAACGCTCTCAGCACTTGAACGGCCAACTACTCCGACGAAAGTGCCTGCAGCCAAGAAAATAAGGACCATGGTGATTATATTCTTATCTCCTACTCCCTGTCCCATAATTTCAAGCTTTTTGTCAAAGCTCAGTTCTCTGTTCTGCAGACATGCAACAAGAATAGCGACCAAAAAAGCAATAACAATGGGAATATTATAAAATCCCATTGGAATTTTAAGCACATACTCAAACAAAAGGCCAAGTCCCAAATACATAAAAAGAAACACTAATATTGGAAGCAGAGCCTTTGCATTTTTCTTTCTCATTTAATATCCTCCCGAGTATAGTGTAAAACCACTATACGACCTGTTATTATAATTGTTATTACCTTATCATAAGGCTTTTACATAGTCAAGGAAAAGCGGCTGATTTTGTCAAATATGATTAACTGTGAAATAGTATTTTATTTAGAAATAGAAAACAGGGCAGATAAAATAATCCGCCCTGTTTTGCAGTATTTTATTAGAATATTACGTTAAGGTCAACGTCGGCTGCAATACCGTTTACGTTGCCGGAGCTTGTGAACTGCCACATATCATAGCGTCCACGGAAGTCAGGTAAATGATTATCAGTAGTGTAGCTTGCAAGCCATGTGAAATATTTATTGACTTTGGAAATCTCTATTTCATCTCTGAAGAAATTCTGTCCTGAATAAATTCCGGCCTTATATCCGCTGTTTTCAACTGTCTCGCAGAAAGCATTTATAATGTTTGTTCTCTGTGAAGGTGTAAGCTTGTCTGCTCTGCCGTTGGGTCTATCACCGGAATATTCCATATCAATAAAGATTGGATAATCAAGATGCTGACCGTTAACTCTCTGGAGAGCGTAACTTGCCTCTTCTACTGCTTCCCTCTCATTTATTGCGGTAGAATAGAAGTAAACGCCGACTTTAAGGCCTGCCGCTTTGGCACCTTTCATATTTTTGCTGAACATGGTGTCGTTGTACACTCTGCCACTTTCCCAGCCACGACCGCCTACACGTATTATTGCGTAATCAATGCCCTGTGCCTTTACAGCCTGCCAGTTGATTTCCTCATCCCATGAGGAAACGTCAATGCCGATAGAAGAAGCTTTTACGCCGTTCTGGTCAAAATAGTAGAGCTTACCGTCTATCTTTTTAAGACCTTTAACAGTCTCACCATATTCATTATAATAGTACATCTTCCCGTCATTTTCCTGCCAGCCAACACGGCGGCTTACAGAATCCATTATAGGTTCGGCATCAATGTCGTACTTCTCTACCGGAGTATTATCGTAATTATACAAGGTTTCACTTACATAATAGCCATCAGCAGTGAGGCCTGACTCGGTTCCCTCTTCAGGAGTGGTAGGAATAAAGAAGTACTCGCCGTAATCTACTGTGCCGTCTCCGTTCTCGTCTACGGGGTAAACTTCGCTCTCTTCGCCGCTGTCACGGAGGAGAATTCTGCCATTAGGTCCAAGATTTACAGTATATGTATATGTCTGATGTCCGTTTGCATCAAGAACCGGAGTTTCTTCAACAATAACATTACCCTGTCCCTGAGCATCAGCAGGAGTTTCGATTATTTCTATATCCATTTCCACAGGAGCTGAGGGTGCGCTTGTTTCCACCTGTTCATCATAAGGAAGCTCGGTGTCATCGATAATAGGAATAATGTCAACCACGTTTTCAATTTCTACATGCTCCACATGACCGTTACCAAACTCTTTCTCATAATCCGGATCATATTCCGGCTTGGGTGTGGGTGTAGGCGTAGGCTTGGGGGTAGGTTTAGGAGTGGGTTTCGGTGTCGGTTTGGGTGTGGGCTTAGGACTTGGCTTTACACTGCTGTCAGGTTTTGTATTTGGTTTATTAGTTGCAGTTTCGCTTTTGCTGTCCTTTTCTCCATCTTTCTTATCTGTAACAGAGGGAGAAGTCTGAGGCTTTTTATCATTTTTTATTGCAGGAGTTTCCTTTGAACCTGCGGCATATTTATTGCCTGCCTCATTATCTACTGTATTGCCTTCTATTGTAATATTATTTTGTTTATCTTTCACAGGTTCATGCCGTGAAATACGAATAAGGCTTGGCGCCAGAATAAGGGCTGCCACAAGCACTGCAATACATGGCAATGTAATTAAAACATACTTTTCATTTTTTGGGTCTGTTAAAATCTCCCAAAGCTTTACAAAAAAGTTTTTCATGGATTTTCTCTCTTTTCTTTCGAGCGCCTATTTTGAAACAGGCGGTACTTTCAAGCTACAATATGCTTGTTATCATATTAAACCACAATGCCACCACTTGTCAATCTTTTTTGTTATTTTTGTTTCCATTCTGTTTCTTTTGCGATTCAGCAAAAATTTTTCAGCTTGTGGAAATATGAACTTTATGTTAAAATAAAATTTATGACTACTATATTTAAAAAAGAATTCGCAGATGCGAGAAAAGCGTACATAAGCGCTGAATTTGGAAATTTGAATACAATGCAACGTGAAGCGGTGTTGGCCACGGAGGGGCCTCTGCTGATACTGGCCGGAGCCGGAAGCGGTAAAACCACAGTGTTAATTAACCGCATTGCAAACATTTTAAAATACGGTAAAGGCAGCGACAGCGTGGATTTACCTGAAAATGCAGACGAAAATATGCTGAAGGCACTAAAGGCAAAAACTCCCGAAGCTGCTAAGTTTGCAGCTTTAGACCCGGTAGAGCCTTGGCGTATTCTTGCTATTACATTTACAAACAAGGCTGCAGACGAGTTAAAAGCAAGACTTCAAAATATGCTTGGCAGCGCAGGAGACGATATATGGGCCTGCACTTTTCACTCTGCCTGTGTCAGAATTTTAAGAAGAGATGCTGAGAAAATCGGTTTTTCAAGCAGCTTTTCTATATATGATACCTCTGACAGTCTCAGTCTTATAAAGCGTATCCTTAAAGACATGAATCTTGACGATAAAACCTTTAAGCCAAGAAGTGTTTTAAACGCTATAAGTGCTGCAAAAGATGCCCAGATAGGCCCTGCTGAATTTTCAAAGAATGCAGATGCAACCTTTGATATGCGGAAAAAGAAGATTGCGGAAATTTACACCGAATATATGCGCCGTCTCTTCTCTGCTGATGCTATGGATTTTGACGACCTTATATCTTTCACTGTAAAGCTATTGCAGGAGCACGACGATGTAAGAATTTACTGGCAGAAACGTTTCCGTTATGTACTCATTGATGAGTATCAGGATACAAACCATCTTCAATATCTTCTGGCCTCCATTCTTGCCGGTGGCAGCGGTAATATCTGCGTTGTAGGTGATGACGACCAGAGTATTTATAAGTTCAGAGGCGCAACCATAGAAAACATTCTGTCCTTTGAAAGCGAATATAAAAACTGCCGCACTATACGTCTTGAGCAGAATTACCGTTCTACTGAGCACATTTTGAACGCAGCTAATGCTGTAATAAGAAACAACAACGGCAGAAAAGGCAAAGAACTTTGGACAAATAACGGTACTGGCGATGAATTAAAGCTCTATGTAGCAGACAACGAAAACGAAGAGGCTCAGTATATCGCTTCTACTATAATGTCAAGCTACGGTGAGGGCGCAAATTTCCGTGACCATGCAGTACTATACAGAATGAATGCTCAGTCAAGCCAGCTTGAATTTGCATTTAAACGTGCTGGTATTCCCTACCGTGTCATTGGCGGAAACCGTTTCTTTGACAGAGCTGAAATTAAAGATGTTCTCTCATATTTAAACCTTATTGCTGCTCCATCTGACGACCTGAGACTTTTAAGAATAATAAATTCTCCACCCAGAGGAATAGGTGCTAAGAGTATTGACACACTAAGCGCTATTGCAGCAAGAGAAAATCAGAGCTTATTCGAGATTGCTGATACGGCAGACAAATACCCTGAGCTGCAAAGACCTGCAATAAAACTCCGTCAATTTGCAAACATGATAAAAGAACTCATGAGTTTTTCCGAAACACATAGACCTGATGAGTTGTTTGATGAATTGCTGAACAAGAGCGGCTATCTCAATATGCTTGAACTCTCAGATGACGAAAAGGACAAAGACCGTGCCGAAAACGTCAAGGAACTTAAAACCAGTATTATTGAGTATATAAAAACCTCAGGTGATATGTCTCTGGAGGGTTATCTGGCAAATGTAGCGCTCTATACCGACATGGATAATTACGATAAGGATGCAGACTGTGTTGTGATGATGACCATGCACAGCGCAAAAGGTCTGGAATTTCCTACCGTATTTATAAGCGGCATGGAAGAGGGCATTTTCCCGGGCACTAAAGTTATAGGCGAGCCTGACGAAATGGAAGAAGAACGCCGCCTGTGCTATGTGGCTTTGACAAGAGCAAAACAGCGCTTGTTCCTCGTATGTGCCAGGCAGCGTATGTTTTTCGGTCGAACTACTGCTAATAAGGTGTCACGCTTTGTGGAGGAAATTCCCGAAGATGACATAGAGAAGAACATTCCCATGGGATACTCTTACAGCGATAAAAGTTATAATACACCTTGGGACTATACTCCCCCTGAGCGTCGTGTCAATTACGGAAGTGTTCCGGCTTTTGAGAAAAAAGCCAAAACCGTCTCATATGATTTTAATACCGGAGACAATATCAAACACAAAGCATTCGGTCAAGGTGTTATAACTAAAATGACACCTATGGGCGGCGATTTTCTAATAGAGATAAACTTTGAGGACATAGGCAATAAAAAGCTTATGCTTCGTGCCGCAGCTCCTCATATGACGAAGGCATTAAATGGACATCAAATATAAAATCCTCGGAAAACTTGCTCTTTTTGGTACAGCTTTTATCTGGGGTACCTCTTTTGTTGTGTTGAAAAAG
>SAMEA104404103__coassemble_2897_pt1 | contig 8150 bp, 6 predicted proteins | sample SAMEA104404103__metabat2_high_PE_032 | metagenome-assembled genome bin SAMEA104404103 (sample SAMEA104404103) | Balaenoptera acutorostrata
AAAGTTCAGTGGGCCAAAGAGCGTCTCCGTGAGACCAATGACAGCGTTAACCAGATTGCTCTTGATTTAGGCTATATGGACTCCAGCTACTTTATCAACGTGTTCAAAAAATTTGAGGGTATCACTCCTCTTGTTTACCGTCAGCATAAATATAAATAATATCTATTAAAGGCAGCCGACAAGCTGCCTTTTTATTTTTATTTTTCTACTGTTTAATTTAATTCAGCTCTAACTTTTTGCTGCTATATTCAACTTTTTTGTGTTTTATTTTTGCAGGGGAACCTGGACTTTTATGTGCAAATTAGTCATTATTTTAATTTTAACCGCGTTATTTAAAAAAGCTATTTAGTTTTTTTGCACAAAAAACTGCATTTTTATTTGTATAAGTTATTTTTTTATCTTATGCAAATCAAATTATTGTTTTCTTTCTTGTATTAACTCAACACATTTATACAATTTAGCCGCAATACTTTGCCTTGACAAATTGTTTTTTTATATTGTACGATAAATTTGCAAAGTCGGAACGATTTAATCTTCCGCAAATAAATCGGATAAATCGTTAGAAAAGAAAGGATGAAAAGTAATGGAAAAAGTAAAAAAGCGTGCTAAAATCTGGTTGTCAATTTCGCTGATTCTGATGCTGGTATGCTCAATTGCAGTATCAGGAATTCAAACTAATGGCTGGTCCGTTAGCATGAAAGAAATGTGCTTTGAGACTGACGCAGGGTACTCAATGTCCGCATATCTCTTTAAGCCTGACGGTGTTTCCACCGAAAATCCCGCCCCCGCTATTGTGACAAGCCATGGCTATCTCAACAACAAAGAAATGCAGGATGCTAACTACGTTGAACTTGCAAGAAGAGGCTTTGTTGTTTTAGCCATAGATCAGCCCTGTCACGGCGACAGCGAAATTATTCCCAACGCCGTTCCCGACGGTACCTATCAGGCTGCACTGGCTTTGAGTCGTATGCCTTTCGTAGACAAATCCCGAATAGGAATTACAGGTCACTCAATGGGAGGTATGTCCTGCAACCTGGCACTCATGTCAGATAATATGAGTGACGAACCCATTATCTCTGCAATACTTTTAAACTGTGCCGACGCTATATACACTGACAACGACAACAACTATGTAAACGTTTACGGAAACCGTGACGTTGCCATTGTCTCTGCTGTGTATGATGAATTTTTCCACATGTTCCCCGACAAAGACGGAGTTTTAAGAGAATCTCCCTTCTTTATGGAGCATGAAACTGCCCAGTCTTTCCTGAACTTCGGTGTAAATCCTGAAGGTCTGGAAAAGAGAGATGCAAATGTTCAATATCATCAGGACATTGACGGAGAGGATGCAATTCGTGTTATATACCGTCCTGCGATTATCCATCCCTGGTCACATTTCTCCGCAAAATCCACCAGCGCTGTCATCGACTTTTTCGATGCTGCCTTTGGTTCACCCAATCCAATTCCCGCTGATAATCAGATCTGGCAGTGGAAAGAGGCATTTAACTGCCTCGGACTTATCGGTCTTGTGATTTTCATTTGCTCATTTGGTATACTAATGGTGTTCACAAAGCCCTTTGCAAGCCTGCGTGCCGAAGAAGTGGTTCAGCCCAGAAAAGTTACTGATGGTAAAGGTAAACTCTGGTTCTGGCTCAGTCTGCTTGCCGGCACTGTGTTCTCAACCCTTATTTACTTGCCTGTGCTTGCAGTTGGTGTAGGTCTCCCCGTAAGCCAGGGTGAGTCCATGGGACTTGGTCTGTGGTCTACCCTTTGCGGTGTATTCACTATACTCAGTATGCTGTTATTCTATTTCTGCTACGGTAAGAAAAACGGTGTAGACCTTGAGGCCGTCGGCGTTAAAATGCCTATAAAGAAATTAGGTCTTAGCCTGTTACTTGGTCTTATTATTGCTGTAATGGCATATGTTTGCGTCTTTGTGGCTGATTACTTCTTCTATGCCGACTTTAGAATCTGGACCTTGGCTCTTAAAGCTTTTGAACTCCCCATGCTACGTTATCTGCCTTATGTCGCTCTGTTCTTCACATTCTACATTGCTTCCTCTGTGGCAAATAACTGCTTCAACTACAATAATATCGGCGGTAAATCCTGGGTTAACACCATTATCATCGGCGTATTCACCGCTCTGCCCGCCGTTATTCTCCCTGCCATTCAGTATATTCACTACGTTACCGCAAAGAGCATGATGTGGCCCGAAGCAAATATGGCAGTTCTTTGGCTCTTCCCCATCATACTAATTCTCTTTGTCTCAACAGTCATTACAAGAATTCTTTATAAAGTCACCAAGAACCCATATATTGCCGGTGTTACAAACGCAATCATAATTGGTATTCTTACCATTACCAACACCTGCACTATGGCATTCTAAATTCACCTACAAAGCCGCCGTTTTTGCGGCGGCTTTGTTATTTTATTCAGTCAATTTCTTCTATTTGTAAATATTAGGGTAGAATGTATTTGCAATTACGACTTAGATGTTGTAAAATCGTAGTTGTAATTTATAATATTATATTTATAAAGAGAAAGCGAGGATTTTTTCAAATGATTCTTGACACTTCAAAATACACAGGCCCCTGCGCCTGCGGCCGTGACCATGAGCTGAGAACTAAGCTCGTTGTATGTGAATACGGTGCTCTTAAAGACTTCGATAAGTATATGAGCGACTGCGGTCTCTCCGGCTTCCGCACTGTTATTTACGATACCAACACCTACAATCTCCCCACCATGACTCACATTCAGGCCGATCAGGAAATCGTGCTTGAGGCTCAGGGTTTGCACAGTGAGAAGGGTCTTATCGAGGACATGATGACCAAGCTCGTCCGCAAGCCTGACTACATTGTTGTAGTTGGCTCCGGTACTCTTATGGACTTCGGTCGTTACAGTGCCTTCAAGCTGGGTATCCCCTTTGTGGCTATCCCCACTCTTGTTTCCTCTGACGGCTTTACTGCCAATATATGCTCCATTATAATCGACGGTCAGAAGAAGTCCATTCCTATGCAGTCCGCAGATGCTGTTATCTGTGACCTGAACATTGTTTCCGGCGCTCCTTCTTTCCTCACCGTTGCAGGTGTACAGGATATTCTTGCAAAGTACATTTCTCTCGCAGACTGGAAGATTGCCCACCTTGTAAGCGGCGAATACTTCTGCCAGAGAGTTTACGATATGGCTCAGGATGCACTGGACACTATGGTAAAGTGCGCCCACGACCTGCGTGACGGAAAGCCCGCAGACTTTGAGGCTATGGCTTACGCCCAGATGCTCTCCGGTCTTACCATGCAGATTCTCTCTCACAGCCGTGCTGCATCCGGTGCCGAGCACCTTATCGCTCACCTGGTAGAGATGAAACCCCGTGGATTTGAAAACGCTCACGGTATGCACGGTGAGTGTGTCGGTGTAGGTACCATCATCTGCGCTGAGGAATACCACAAGCTGGCTCAGCGTGAGACCATTGAAGTTAAGCCTTTCCAGCCTCTGGATCCCGAATGGGTCAACTACATCTTCGGTGATCTGGCTGAAGGTATATTCAAAGAAAACGAGAACGACGTTCTCAACTCCTTCCCTGCTGAAAACATTAAAGAGCATTGGCAGGAGATTCGTGAGATTATCTCTCACATTCCCTCTGCTGAAGATATTACAGAACTTTACAAAGCCATCGGCGCAAAGTACACCTTATCCGATCTTGGCATTGACGAGAGTCTGAAACATGATGCACTGGCAATTTCCGCTGCTATCAGAAATCGCCTCACTCTCTGCCGTATGGAGCGTCTTATAGCCGATTGAGCAAAATACTCTCAATTAAGGAGCGTTTAAAATGAAATACATTATGGCACTGGATCAGGGCACAACAAGCTCCCGCTGCATATTATTCGACAAAACAGGTAATATTTGCGTAAGTGTTCAGAAAGAATTCAAGCAGATATTCCCTCATCCCGGTTGGGTCGAACATGACGCAATGGAAATATGGGATACCACTTTGGAAGTGTCCAGAGCTGCAATGGAAAAGCTTCAGGTTGAAGCCTCAGATATTGCCGCCATCGGTATCACAAACCAGCGTGAAACCACCGTTGTGTGGGATAAGGAAACCGGCGAGCCTATCGCTAATGCAATAGTCTGGCAATGCCGCCGCACATCAGATATAATTGATGATCTGGTAGATCGTGGCTACGGTCCCACAATTCAGGAAAAAACAGGTCTTGTGCCTGATGCTTATTTCTCAGGTTCTAAAATAAAGTGGCTTCTGGACAATGTTCCCGGAGCAAGAAAACGTGCAGCCGCCGGAAAGCTTCTCTTCGGTACCATTGATACATGGCTTATCTGGAAGCTGACCAACGGAGCCGTTCATGTTACTGACTACACCAACGCCTCCCGCACAATGCTCTTTAACATCAAAGATCTGTGCTGGGACAAGGAGCTTTTGGAGCTTTTAGACGTACCTGAGTGTATGCTTCCTGAGGTAAAACCCTCAAGCTGTGTTTACGGACATACAGCTTTTGAACTTTACGGCGGTCAGATTCCCATTGCCGGTGCCGCCGGTGACCAGCAGTGTGCGCTCTTTGGTCAGTGCGGTTTTGAGCCCGGTCAGCTGAAAAACACCTACGGTACTGGCTGCTTCCTGCTTATGAACACAGGCGAAGAGATAGTCCGCAGCAACAACGGCCTTGTAACCACTATTGCAGTAGGTTATGATGACCATGTTGAATACGCCCTTGAGGGTAGTATTTTCATCGCCGGTGCCGCTATCCAGTGGCTGCGTGATGAGCTGAATGTTATTTCTTCTGCCAAGGAAAGTCAGCAGTACGCTGAACGTGTACCCGATACAGCCGGCGGATATGTGGTACCTGCCTTCACAGGTCTCGGCGCTCCTTATTGGAGTCAAAAAGCCCGTGGCGCAATCGTCGGCATCACCCGTGGCTTCTCCCGTGCTCATCTTATAAGAGCAACTCTTGAATCTCTTGCATACCAGACCTATGATATTATCAGAGCAATGGAGAGAGATTCCGGCATTAAAATTTCAGAACTCAAGGTTGACGGCGGCGCATGCGCCAACGACTTCCTCATGCAGTTCCAGTCCGACATTGTAGGCTCTGACGTGTACAGACCGCAGTGCATCGAAACCACAGCTCTCGGCGCTGCATATCTTGCAGGTCTTGCTGTTGGCTATTGGGAAAATCTGGACGACATCAGAAATAACTGGGCCGTCAACAAGGTTTTCACCTCTTCTATGGAAGAGTCCAAGAGAGTTAGTCTTATTCACGGCTGGCATAAAGCTGTTAAATGCGCTCTCATGTGGGCAACCGAGGACTGATATTTAAAACCTAAGCCCGGCGGGCGGGTCTGCCCCACTCGCCGGGTTTTCTCTGTATTAAGATAATAAAAATTTGGAGGCACTATGAATTACGATAAGCTTTTAAACTGTGAACTCTTTCTTTTTGATATGGACGGTACACTTTATCTTGGCGACGATGTTTACACCGGTGCCATTGAACTGATGGAAAATCTGCCCAACTTAGGAAAAAAGTACATTTATCTCACCAATAATTCCTCTCGTGCCGGTGAAGACTATATAGGCAGACTTCGCCGCCTTGGATTCCCCTGCGAGGCTGAAAACGTCTTTACCTCCGGTATGGCCACCGGTATGTACCTAAATCAGAATTACCCCGGTGCAAAGGTTTACCTTGTCGGTACAAGAGCATTCAGACGCGAGCTTCTCAGCTACGGTATAAATCTGGTTGAAGAGGATGCTGACGTTGTTGTAGTCGGCTTTGATACTGAGCTGTACTATGAAAAGCTCAACAAGGCCTGTCACTTCCTACGCCGTGGTGCAAAGTTCATTGCTGCAAACCCTGACTGGGTCTGCCCCATGCCCCATGACGAAGTGCTCCCTGACTGCGGCAGCATTTGCGCCTTGATCACCGCTTCTTCCGGTGTTGAGCCTACTTATATAGGCAAGCCCAACCGTAACATGATAGATGTTATTTCCAAGATGACCGGTATTCCCAACGAAAAGATCTGCGCTGTCGGTGACAGACTCTACACTGATATAGCTGTTGCTCAGAATGCAGGTTCTGCATCTGTTCTGGTTCTCTCCGGTGAGACCACTCAGCAGATGGTTGATGATGCCGAGCGCAAGCCCGACTATGTCCTGCCCTCCGTCAAGGAGCTTCACGATGTTTTAAAAGGAAACTGAACTTTAGATGAAAATTATACAATATGCGCCGCCCTTAGCGGCGGCGCTTTTGCTTATCCTGTTCTTTTCAGCGCTACCTAATCTTAAATACTGTACCCTGCCCGCATCTGAGGAAAAGCTTTCCTCTAATGACAGCAAGCGCTCTCGGCGCAATGAGCTTGTATTTTTAATTCTTCTCTGTGCCGTGTACGCTTTTACTGCCTTTTTGGGCTTGGGTGATACTGTTGCCCCTCAGAGCTTCACGCCCATGGAGGGCAATTCTGTTATTTTAGAGCTTGATTCTGAAACGGTTCCTTCAAAAATAATGTTATACACCGGGGTAGGTACAGGTAACTATGAATTTTTGTACTCGCAGGACGGAGAAAATTATTCTCCCCTGCTGAATTTTGAACAGAAACATTCTGATGTGCTGAAGTGGCATAGTTTAGATGTTGAGTGTGACTTTACGCCAAGTTACATTAAAATTGACTGTGTTTCCGGCAACCCGTGGCTTGGAGAAATAGTCTTTCTGGATGAAAATTCTCGCACTCTTCAAATATGCTCCACTGTCTCTGACCTATGCGATGAGCAGGAACTTTGTCCCGAATATGAGAGTTACATGAACTCCAGCTACTTTGATGAAATTTACCACGCCCGTACAGCTTGGGAGCATTTAAACGGTGTCTGGCCTTATGAAATAAGCCACCCGCCACTTGGTAAAATCATAATTTCTCTGGGCATTGCACTTTTCGGTATGACGCCTTTCGGCTGGCGCTTTTCAGGAACTCTGTGCGGCGTTTTAATGCTGCCCATCATGTATTTACTCTTAAAGCGTATCTTCCGCAGTAAAACTGTCTCAGCCCTTGGAACAATAATATTTGCCTCAGACTTCATGCACTTTGTGCAGACCAGAATAGCAACGATAGACAGTTATGCCGTTTTTTTCATTCTGCTTATGTATCTGTTCATGTATGGATTTTACGAAAGCGGAAATCGGCGGGATTTGGCTCTTTCAGGAATTTTCTTCGGTCTGGGTGCTGCAAGCAAATGGACTTGTATCTATGCCGGTGCAGGCCTTGCAGTAATATGGCTAATGTACTGGATAAAAAGCTTTATTCAAAATAAAGATGTTCTGCCCTGGAAAGCGGTAAAACTATTAGAGACTATATTACCGAATATGGTTGTATTGCCAAAAATGATAGATTACATAGCATAGCAGAGGCACTGGGCTTAGACGAAAATCAATTGCGTACCATGACTGGTTTAAAATTGACAGAAACAAGCATCAACGAATTCGGTCGTTTGGATAAATTGAAAGAATCCGTTGATAAAAGTAAAGCCAAAGCTTTTTTTGAAAAACAGGAGCATGCTAAACTGAACCCACCTAAGGTAAACAGGTTGATAGATAAATTCTTAAGACAAATTATTTTGACGGGTAAGGTAGAAGGCTTAGAAGAGGAAAAGGTGATTGCTTATCCTGCTGTTGTTGATGTTTTACATGAAAGCTTATATAAAGTAGCTGAAGTTGAGAAAAATGAATAAGAAAGCTTCGCTTTAGGATTAGAGGTCAGGTAGAACTGACCTCTTTTTTTATTGGGTTTACAGTTTTAGAGTTTTTTTAGATAGTTTATTCTAGTAAACTCAGATTTTTACAAACTCATGGGAACAGCGTAAGTTTACTGAAATCACATATCCAGCAGGCGAAAAGAATAAAGACAGCCTTCCATATGAAAGTTATTCAATTACAAATGAGAGTGGCTTTATTCCCCAAAATGAAAAATTTGAAAATGGTGGAACAATGGCAGAAGCCGATAAGCGCATGTACTACATTGTTTCTCCCAACTCGTTCGCTTACAATCCGGCAAGAATAAATGTTGGTTCAATCGGGTATCAGAATCTCGATAAAAACGTGATAGTAAGCTCACTTTATGAGGTTTTTAAGACTAAAGAAGATGTGAACGATCGC
>SAMEA104404103__coassemble_3077_pt1 | contig 7740 bp, 7 predicted proteins | sample SAMEA104404103__metabat2_high_PE_032 | metagenome-assembled genome bin SAMEA104404103 (sample SAMEA104404103) | Balaenoptera acutorostrata
AAGGTGCCGCCCGACATAGAGCATCTTTTCCTTGGGGGTCTTCTTGACCGGCAAGGAAAAGATGCTCTATGTCGGGCGGCACCAATCTTTTGGAAGGGGAGGGCTTTCTGCTCGATAGAGGTACATACACACTCTATATTCATAATACCTCTGTGGTACTTCCTAAAAATCAAGGTAAGCTTCTGGAAGAACTTCTCTCCGGCGGTGATGAACCTGTATCTGCAAAGCAGCTTTGTAATGCTCTTTGGGGAACCTCTGAATTTATTGACGAAAATGCCTTGCAGGTAAATTTAACCCGTTTAAAAAAGACTATGGCGAATTTAGAAATGCAACAGAAAATAGTTGCTGTCCGTGGACTTGGCTACCGTCTGGAAAGGACGGTAAGTCAATGAAGCAATTAGGAAATACTTTAAAACAATATGCTCTGTGGCTTATTTTACTCCTTAGCGTAGACGGATTTGCTGTACTGTTTCTTTGGTTATCAGATGTTAAAGCATTTAAAACGCTTATCGGTTTAATTCTGCTGTTAAGTTTGGTTCTTTTTACAGCTATACTGATTTTCATAAATATAAAAGAGCAAAAAAAGCAAAAGCTTTTTCGTAATTTCATTTCAAATCCTGATGATGTTAACGAAGAAAAGCTTTTTCGGGCTGTGAGCGGGTTAGAAAGGGAACAACTTCAGTATCTTTCCGCTGTTCTTCGTGAAAATCAAACGCAGCTGCAAAGGCTTAATGTAGATTTACGAGACTATGAAGAATACGTGGAGGGCTGGGCACATGAAGCTAAAACGCCCCTTTCTTTGCTCACCATGATTTTGGACAACAGGTCGGATGAAATTCCACCAAATATTCATGCAAAGCTTGACTATGTACGAAGTCAGTTTCAGGATGACATTACGCAAATGCTGTACTATGCCCGATTAAAAAGCACTACTAAAGATTACCGCTTTGAGTATGTAAATCTTCAAGACTTATTTGAAGAAGTTTTGGAGGATTATGCTCCGCTCCTTAGTGAAAAAGGGTTTGCAATTTATAATAAATTAGAGGAAGAATCTGTTTTTTCCGACCGCAGAGGCCTCCGGTTTATGCTCTCGCAAATTGTCAGCAACACCATTAAATACAGTAATGCAAATCCAATACTTGTTATTTCTCTGTCTCATTTAGCTAACGAAGATGTTCTTACAGTAGGGGATAACGGTATAGGAGTTAAAAACTATGACCTTCCATATATATTCCAGAAAGGCTTCACAGGTGATTCTACCGACAGCGGTAAAAAAGCAACCGGAATGGGTCTGTATCTGACAAAAAAGATGGCAGATGACCTAAATTTGAAGTTGGATGCTAAATCCAAATATAAAGAAGGATTTTCAATTTCTATTGCATTTCCAAGAGTTGCTGAATATTAAAAAGCAAAGGACTTGCTATCGGCACAATGCCGGTAGCAAGTCCTTTAAACTTTTTATATCCTTACAGAGTGGCAGCCATAACAGCTTTTATTGTGTGCATACGGTTTTCAGCCTCGTCGAACACGATAGACTGCGGGCCTTCAAAGACCTCGTCTGTGACCTCCATCTCAGTACGATTGAAAGTCTCACACATTTGCTTACCAACAGCAGTTTTCAAGTCATGGTAGGCTGGCAGACAGTGCATAAAGACTGCGTTCTCTCCGGCCTGTTCCATTAAAGTCTGATTTACCTGATAAGGAGCTAAGTCATGAACACGCTTTTCCCAGACTTCCATAGGTTCGCCCATAGAAACCCACACATCAGTGTATATAACATCTGCGCCCTTGGCAGCCTCAGCAGGGTCTTCCAGAAATTCTAATGTTGCGCCGGTTTCGGCAGCTATGGTCTGGCAGGTCTCTATCAGTTTCTGATAGGGGAAGTATCTCTTGGGTGCACAGGCCACAAAGTGCATACCCATCTTAGCGCAGCCAACCATCAGTGAATTGCCCATATTGTAGCGGGCATCACCCATATACACAATTTTTATACCTTTGAGATGTCCGAAATGCTCCTGAATGGTGAGAAAATCCGCCAGAATCTGTGTGGGATGGAACTCGTTTGTCAGACCGTTCCATACAGGAACACCTGCATATTTTGCCAGTTCCTCCACGATCTCCTGACCAAAGCCACGGTACTCAATACCGTCAAACAACCGGCCAAGTACACGAGCTGTATCTGCAATGCTTTCTTTCTTGGAAATCTGAGAGCTGGAGGGGTCAAGATAAGAGACGCCCATACCCAGATCGTGACCTGCCACCTCAAAGGAACAACGGGTGCGGGTGCTGGTCTTTTCAAATATCAGAGCAATATTTTTTCCCTCGCACAGCTTGTGGGGAATACCCGCTTTTTTCTTAGCCTTCAAATCTGCCGCCAGATCCAAAAGCCCCTGAATTTCTTCACTGCTCAGATCCAGAAGCTTCAAAAAGTTTTTTCCTTTTAAGTTCATGCTTATTCTCCTTATCTCAATACTCTAACAAAAGTCTTTAGTCAGTTGATATGTAACTAAACAGAGCCGTTGCCTTAATAACGTTAAGCTTTAAAGCCCCTTAGCGACGGGTATCAGCCATCAGCTTTTTCTCCAATTTTCCAAGCAGCCAGGTCATCAGTACAACCATGCTGAGATACATCAGGGCTACCACTAACAGAGGATTAACCGCATCATAGGTATTATTACGAATAAGATTACCTGCACGAGTCAGATCCAATACTGCCACATATCCTGCTACTGCTGTCTCCTTCAGCAGCGCAATCATTTCGTTGCCGATAGCGGGCAGAATGTTTTTTGTGGCCTGAGGCAGAACCACTTTCCGAGCTGTTTGAAGTCGGGACATACCCAGGCTTCGTCCAGCTTCCATCTGTCCGGGGTCAACAGCATTTATGCCGCTTCGTATCAGCTCTGCCACATATGCGCCGGAGTTGATACCGAACGATACAATACCGACCAGAATACCGTCGGCAGATTTCAGAATTACGAAATAGAATGTGAGCAGCAAAACCACAACAGGAATGCCTCGTATCACTGTGGTGTAAAGATCGCAGAGGACACACAGCGGCTTCATCCATGGTACTCCGTCGCCGCAGTACTTAATTATGGCAACAGTTCCGCCAATGACTATGCCGATCAGCACTGCACCGAGCATGATGATAATGGTGTTTTTCAGGCCGTCAAGCAACAGTAAATACTGATCATCTGAAAAGAACGTATCATACAGGGTGCTTAGCCATGTGGTTAATGCTGTTTTAAAATTTGTCATGATTTTCCTCCATTTCCCCATGCAGGGTCAAATCCCTGCACAGCAGGGATTTGAAGCTATTTCTATCATGCCTGCGGAGATACGTATGCTGCATTGTAGTTGTCGAAAATTTCTTCGATTGTACCGTTTGCCAACATAGCAGAGAGGCTCTGGTTAAATGCCTCAATGAGGCTGTCGCTTTCCTTGGGGAATGCAAAAGCATAAGGTTCGGTTGTCATCGGCTCAGTCAGAACGTTCAGTCCGTTTTCAGCAGCCAGAGACACAGCAACTTCGTTATCTACAACCCAGGCATCGACCTTACCACTGGTCAGAGCAGCCAAAGCGTCGTTGTTGGCGGTGAATGCCAGTACCTCATAACCATTATTCATGCAGTAATCTTCTGCTGTGGTACCGGTCTGAACGGAGACACTTTTACCTTCCAAATCCGCCTTGCAGGTAATAGGACTGTCAGGCATAACAACTATGGCCTGAGATGCAAGGAAGTAGGGCTGAGAGAAGTCAACATTTTTTTCACGCTTCTCATTTATAGTAATACCGGAAACGCCCAGATCAAACTTGCCCACCTGTACACCGGGAACCACTGCGTCAAAGTCCATCTGCTCGATAGTCAGGGTAACACCAAGGTCTTCTGCAACCTTTTCCAGAATGTCTACTTCAATACCTACTACATTTCCACCCTCCAGATACTCAAAAGGCGGGAAGTCCGGGCTGGTGGCTACCACCATAGTACCGTTTTTCTGAATGTCCTGTAAGCTCTTTCCCTGACTGCCGCAGCCGCTGAGTGCGCCTGCAATAAGCATGGTGGTCATGGCAAATGCCAAAAATTTATGTAATTTTTTCATTCTCTTTCTCCTATTTTTATACTAAATTTTATAAACTCAATTTTTCATGTGCATATGCAATTTGTTCTTTTACAGAATCGGTGGAAGTTCCACCTGCGGAAATTCTCCGTTCTACGCAAGTTGAGAGGTCAATATCTGCGTATAAATCCTCGTCAAACAGAGGTGACAGAGCCTTATATTCCTCTAAAGGCATAGTTTCAAGCACCCAACCCTTGTCTATGCACTTTGCCACAATTTGACCGGACAGTTTGTAAGCACTTCTGAAAGGAAGTCCCTTACAAACCAGATAATCCGCCAGATCAGTGGCGTTGATAAAGCCTTTTTGAGCTGCTTTTTTCATGTTTTCCGGCAGAGCTTTCATGGTGGGAATCATGGCACTCAGTATTCCCAGACACATCTTCACCGTGTCGCAGGCATCAAATACGCTCTCTTTATCCTCCTGCATATCCTTGTTGTAGGCAAGAGGCAGACCTTTGAGCATAGTCAGAGTTCCCATCAGGTCGCCATAGACACGTCCTGTCTTGCCACGCACCAGCTCTGCCATGTCAGGGTTTTTCTTCTGAGGCATGATGGAAGAACCAGTGGTATAGGCATCGGAAAGTTCGATAAACTTAAACTCCCAACTGGACCAGAGAACAAGCTCCTCGGAAAGTCTGGAAAGGTGCATCATCAGTATAGATAAAGCAGACAGCAGCTCTGCACAAAAGTCTCGGTCAGACACGCCGTCAATGCTGTTACGGCAGATGTCATCAAAGCCCAGTGATTTGGCTTCTGACCATCGGTCAGTATGATAAGTAGTTCCGGCAAGAGCACAGCAGCCTATGGGGGAGACATTGATTCGTTTCCGGCAGTCATTCAGCCGCTCAATATCACGCAGAAGCATCATCACATATGCCATAAGATGATGGCCGAAAGTAATGGGCTGCGCCCGCTGCAAATGGGTATATCCGGGCATAATGGTGGAGGCGTATTCCTCAGCTTTATCAGTCAAAACCTCAGCTAAAATTTTGACCTCAGGAATGATTTCGTCTACCTGTCCTCTGAGGTACATTCTCAGATCCAGTGCAACCTGATCGTTACGGCTTCGAGCAGTGTGGAGCTTTTTTCCTACATCGCCGATACGCTCGGTCAGGAGCTGTTCCACGAACATATGTATATCCTCACAGCTCAGGTCAATTTCCGCTTTACCGCTTGCGAGATCGTCCAGAATATTCTGCAGTCCGTCAATAAGCTGATCTGACTCCTGCCGTGTGATAATTCCTGTGCCGCCAAGCATGGCGGCGTGGGCCATACTGCCTCGGATATCTTCCTGAACCATTCTCTGATCTACGGCAATAGATGAGTTAAAGTCATCTGCCAAGGCTGCTGTCTCCTGCTTAGACCGTCCGGCCCACAATTTTTCCATGTGTTAAACTTCCTTTCTTATTGAAATGTTGAAAAAATAGCAATACCGCACAATGCTACAAGTACCAAAGTTGGCATTGTGCGGTAGTTTGAATTTTAAAATTAAAGCTTACCCTGATCACGCAGTGCCAGAACTGTGTCAGGCAGACCCCAGAGGTTTATAAATCCGGTGGAGTTGGTCTGATCGTATGCACTCTCGTTGAATGTAACCAGTTCCTCGGAGTACAGAGACTCGGGAGAGGTGACTGAGGCGGTAATCATGTTGCCTTTGTAAAGTTTAAGCTTTACAGTGCCGGTAACGTGCTCCTGAGTTTTATCTGCAAAGGCGCTCAGAGCCTCCCTTACAGGGGTAAACCACTTGCCGTTATATATAATGTCTGCAAAATCCACAGCCAGTTTGCTCTTCATATGAGCGGTATCTTTATCCACGGTAATCATTTCAAGGCACTGATGTGCTTTGTAAAGAATGGTGCCGCCGGGGGTTTCGTATACGCCCCTGTCTTTCATACCGACCAAACGGTTTTCCACGATGTCCAGAATACCAATACCGTTCTCACCGCCTATTTTGTTCAGCTTGCGGATAATGTCGCTGCCTTTCATCTTCTCACCGTCAACAGCTACGGGTATGCCTTTGACGAAATCAATGGTCACATAGGTGGGCTTGTCAGGTGCGGTAATGGGGCTTACGCCCATCTCCAGGAAACCGGGTTTCTCGTACTGGGGCTCATTTGCAGGATCTTCCAGATCCAGACCTTCATGGCTCAGGTGCCACAGGTTTTTATCCTTGGAATAGTTGGTTTCACGAGAGATTTTCAAAGGAACATTGTGAGCTTCGGCGTAGTCAATCTCCTCGTCACGGCCTTTGATGTTCCACTCCCTCCAAGGAGCTATGATAGGCATATCAGGAGCAAAACGCTTGATAGCCAGTTCAAAACGAACCTGATCGTTGCCCTTACCGGTGCAGCCATGTGCGATAGCGTCAGCTCCCTCGGCTTTTGCAATCTCAACAAGCTTCTTGCCTATGATAGGACGGGCAAATGCGGTACCCAGAAGATACTGTTCATAGGAAGCACCCATCTTCAAAGAGGGGAAGATAACCTCGTCTACCATCTCATCAGTAAGGTCGGCTACAATGAGTTTGGAAGCGCCGGTTTTCAGTGCTTTTTCTTCAAGGCCTTCCAGCTCATCATCCTGTCCAACATTGCCGGATACTGCGATAATCTCGGGGTTGTTGTAATTCTCTTTCAACCAAGGAATAATGATTGATGTATCAAGACCGCCTGAGTAGGCAAGAACTATTTTCTTTATTGCATTTTTATTCATCATACTGTCCTCCAGATAATTTATATTCAGTAATATTCATCTTTATTCTTGATGATGTGAATATTTATACACCGAATCTCCAACATTGTCAACTGCCATAATACTCTTTCAGAGTATTGCACAGACTCACTAAACTCTGCGCTTGAAATTTGTGCGATTTAACGTAAAAGACTGTTTTAAGTGCATAAGAATTCATACTATGCAGGTTATAGAGCCGTGAATATGTATATATACATTTAACTATGAATATAAATACGTATCAAATAATATGGGTACACGTTTATCTGGAACAGTTGGAATGTATAGAAAATACGAATATAGAGTTTCAGCTTTTTCTATTTAAAATGAATATATATGCGTAAACCGAATATCAGCATTTTTCTAAAGATAAAGGTCGATGGTAATTCATAGAATAGGAAAAACGACTACCCTGTATAGTGGATAGTCGTTTTTTAATAATGCAAAAAGAGTTTTTTCTTTTATTATATATAAAAGGTTAAAGTATGACAGTATTGTCCATGATATTCGTGAAGCCCATGCTCCTTATCACGCAACTGCCGATTCTCAGCCTACACTTATAGAAATCAAAGAAAAGTGTGTCGCACTATGCAGCTGGGGAGTAATGTTGAATGAGTTATCTGCAATCAGATACAGTTCCACTTTGACAAGATTGCATTAGAAGATTTCTACGTATTTATGCGGCTACAGCCTGTCAAAGTTGCCGAAAATCCCAATAATATGAGAGGAAGCTCTCTGCCACGGGTCTATCATAGACAAAACAGAAAAGTGTAGCTATAGTAAAAGACCGTTATCCTTTTGTAGATAGCGGTCTTTTAGTAAACACTTAGTTCAGATTTTTCGATATGTACTGAGTTAGGTTGATAAATAGCTGAATTTACAGCCCATCCTCTAT
>SAMEA104404103__coassemble_3091_pt1 | contig 7711 bp, 4 predicted proteins | sample SAMEA104404103__metabat2_high_PE_032 | metagenome-assembled genome bin SAMEA104404103 (sample SAMEA104404103) | Balaenoptera acutorostrata
TCCGTGATACTTCTGTTGGCTTTATATTTTTGTTCAAATCATAGTCCCATTCCGACAAAAGATGTTCGTCCGTTGTTGCCAAGTCGTTATATCCTTTCAATACGGCTCTGTCAGCACATACAGGACAGACGGTTCCTTTAATACGAGATTTCACTAAGGATTTCCACTCATAACCGCAGGTTTTGCATTTCCACCAGACATTCTTTCTTGATTTCTCATTTACCATATCCGGAGTTAATGGAAGATTCTTGTCTGACCATTCTTCTGCAAGCTCAGGGTATCTGGTGGCAAAATCATTGAATCCTTTCAGTAATGTATATCCACTGCAATAAGGGCATTTACTACCACCCGATCTGGTAGATATGAGGGTATACCATTCATTCCCGCAATCCTTACACTTCCACCATACCTTCCTGTTCGCAAAGGCCGTTACCTGCGCCGGTAATAGTGGTTTGTTTTTATCCGACCATTCTCTTGCAATAGAAGGGAAAAGCGTTTGTAGGTCATTGTAGCCCTCTAACACGAGGTTGTGAGAGCAATAGGGGCAACCGGTACCATTTATTGTTCTACTTTTAACGCTTGCTTCCCATTCGTGTCCGAGTTTGCATTTCCATAACACCTTTTTATGAGATGCTACCGAAACCTGTGTCGCTTTCAATTTATTTTTCTGTGACCATTCTTGAGCCAGCTGTGGGCGTAAGGTCGCTAAATCATTTATACCTTCTACAACTCTTGCTCCAGAACATATCGGGCAACGCTCGCCGTTGGATCGAGCTTTAACACTAGCTTGCCATTCGTGGCCGCAATCGGCTTTCCACCACACCAGTTTATTTGAGCCATAAGTAATTTGATCCGGTGTCAGTGGCAAGTTCTTTTCTGACCATTCCGATACAAGCTCTGGATGAACGCTCTGTAAACTGTTGCTCATAGCATATCCACTCCTTCCTCTCCGTTTATCCTAATTATATTGATAAACATCAGGTTGGTGTAGTTTGCGATTCTCTCCAAAAACTATGATAAAAGAAAGAAACTCCTGAAAAGCAACAACTTCTCAGGAGTTTCGTAAAATACTAAAATATGCGATTTTTTTGCATCTGCATCATTTTAAGCACCATTTGGTGTAACTTTGGTGTATGATGTAAATTATTATCCGATTTTCAAAATGAAGTACATCTCTCTTTTAGAGGGAAACGGTACATCAATACATCTTTGCACCAGCAGGGATATGCTCGTCCAGCTGAATCAGATTCAAGCCTTCCTGACCGTCCACTTCGTGGATAGCAGAAATCAACATACCACAGCTATCAATGCCCATCATCTTGCGAGGAGGCAGGTTAGTGATAGCAAGCAGAGTCTTGCCAACCAGATCCTCCGGCTCATAATAATCGTGGATACCGCTTAAAATAACACGATCTTCACCGCTTCCATCGTCCAAAACGAACTTTAAGAGCTTCTTGGACTTCTTCACAGCCACGCATTCCTTGCACTTTACGGCACGGAAGTCAGACTTCTGGAAGGTTTCAAAATCAACCATATCCTCAAATAAAGGCTCAACCTTTACCTTGGAGAGATCCAAAGAAGCCTCTGCATTTTTCGGAGGAACAATGGAAGAAACAACGGCTGCGGATGTACCATCTTCATTTTCGCAAACTGCTTCAGAAGCGGAATTGCTTACACCATTTTTCTTCTTTACATCATCCAAGGGTTTCATTGTGGGGAACAGAATAACGTCTCTGATGCTGCTGCAATTTGCAAGAAGCATTACGCAACGGTCGATACCAATACCAAGACCGCCTGTGGGAGGCATACCGTATTCAAGAGCATTGATGAAGTCTTCGTCCATCATGCCAGCTTCATCATCACCGTTCTTACGCAGTTCAACCTGCTTGCGGAAACGTCCAGCCTGATCTATGGGGTCGTTCAGCTCGGAGAAAGCATTACCCATCTCACTGCTGCAAATGAACAACTCGAAACGCTCAGTAAGTCTGGGATCGTTTACGCTGCGCTTTGCCAGAGGAGAAACATCAACAGGGTGCATGGTAATGAATGTAGGCTGAGTAAGAAGCTCCTCAACCTTCTGGTCGAAGCATTCATAGAGTGCATTGCCCCAGGTCTTTTCCTTCTTGTCCATATCAATTCCGGCAGCTACGGCTGCTTCAACAGCTTCCTTGTCGCTGTCAATAGCCATAAAGTCAATGCCCACATACTCCTTGACAGCCTCTGCCATAGTCATGCGGCGGAAAGGAGGAGCAAGAGAAATCTGCTTGCCCTGCCACTCAACATCATAGGTGCCCAGAATTTCCATAGCGGCACCGGAGAGCAGCTGCTCGAACAGATCCATCATATCGTTAAAGTCAGCATAGGACTCATACAGCTCAACAGAGGTAAATTCGGGGTTGTGCTTTGTATCCATACCCTCATTTCTGAAGATACGTCCAATCTCGTATACTCTTTCTATGCCACCAACAATAAGGCGCTTCAGGTTAAGCTCGGTAGCGATACGGAGGTACATATCTATATCCAGAGTATTGTGGTGGGTGATGAAAGGTCTTGCAGTAGCACCACCGGAAATGGTATTGAGAACAGGAGTCTCAACTTCCATGTATCCTCTGTTATCCAGGAAACGGCGAACATAGCTTATAAACTTAGAACGAATTTCAAAGTTTCTGCGGCTGTCGTCGTTAACTATAAGGTCTACATATCTCTGTCTGTATTTAAGTTCGGTGTTGGTCATGCCGTGGAACTTCTCAGGCAGAGGACGAAGAGACTTAGACAGAAGTGTCACTTTCTGGACATGAACAGAAATTTCCTCGGTTTTAGTCTTAAACACATAACCGGTGACACCGATAATATCGCCGATGTCGTACTTTCTGAAATCCTTAAACTCCTGCTCGGAGACTGCATCGGAACGGACATAAAGCTGAATCAGGCCCTTATCATCTTTGATATGGCAGAAAATGGCTTTACCCATACCACGCTTAGACATGATACGGCCTGCAACGGAAACGGTCTTTCCGTCAAAAGCATCGTAGTCGTTCTTAATTTCCTGTGACCATGCGCTTCTAATAAACTTTGTCTGATGGAAAGGATCTCTGCCCGCATCCTGCAAATCCTTCAGCTTGTCACGACGGATCTGGAGAATTTCTGACAGTTCCTTACCCTCTTCCGGGTTAAACTTATTTTCACTCATTCTATATCCCTCAACACTTATTTATTCTCAACAGAAACTATCTTAAACTTAAATGAACCGGCAGGAGCGTTGATAACAACTTCCTCGCCTGCTCTATGTCCGTGAAGACCCTGTCCTACGGGAGAGTCATCGGAAATACGACCCTCTCTGGGGTTAGCTTCCTGAGAACCAACGATTTCATAGCGCTCCTCAATTTCGTCCTCAACATCAAGAACTGTAACAATGCTGCCAAGGGTAATTGAGTCTTTAGGCACATCGGAGGTATTATTGTCAACGATCTCTGCGTTCTCTATCAGAACTTTTATTTCAGCAATCTTGGAATACAGCTTGCCCTGCTCGGTCTTAGCCTCATCATACTCACTGTTTTCAGACAGGTCGCCGAAGCTTCTGGCTTCTTTTATAAGCTCAGCCACTTCCTTTTCCTTGACGGTTTCAAGGTATTCAAGTTCTTCTTTCAGAGCATTCAGGCGCTCCTGGCTCATTTTAAATCTGCTGGAATTAGACATAAAGCAGTTCTCCTTTTAATGAATTGGTTAATATCAAAAATATATTAAATCGGCGCCTTCGCCGGGGGTTAGCTAAGAAGTTTAAGAGCAGCCATAAGCTGTTCGTCGCTACTGGTACTTGATGTACCGTCCTGACCGCCTGTGGTACCATCTGTTGTACCAACGGTACTGGGGTCTGAATTATGGAGAATCACATCCGGAACTACGCCGCCCTGAAGTGAAATATCATTACCATTGGGGGTAAGATAGCTCTTTGTTGACAGTCTGATTGCACTGCCGTCGTGCAGCTCTATTGTCTCCTGAGTACGGGTATTACCGGTAGTGCTTTCACCTAACAGTGTTGCCCACTGGTATTCTTTCAGGACAGCAGCACACAGCTCTGCTTCTTTGTATGTTTCGCCGTTTATCAAAACGCACATAGGCAGCTGAACGCACATACCGTCAGACTCCGTAACAATTTCATTTCCCTGCTTATCAATTTCAGAGAACAGTCTGCCTTTAGGCAGCAGGTAATCCAGAAATACAGCAACTTCTTCTTTAAGTCCTCCAGGGTTTCCTCGCAGGTCAATTACCAATGCAGTAGCCCCCTGACCTAAAAGCCCCTCAACGGCTGTAACAGCAGCTTTACCGCTTCCAGCCTCAAAGTCCTTTATCTGGACATAACCGGCGCCTGTCTTTTCAAGTCTTGACTTAACATGATTCTTAACCATTCCGGTGCAGTCGACTTCAACATAGTAGGAACCATTTGAAATTTCAAGTTTGAATTTTCCGTCCATTTTGGAACGAATAAGGGTTCTGACTTCGTCAGCATTATAGTAGCTGAGTTTTTCATCGTCAACAGCAGTAATTACTGCACCGACCTGAAGTCCATTTTTCGCAGCAGGGCTGTCTGCATCCACAGACATTACCTGATATCCGCCGGTATTTTCGTCTCTCATAAGAGACATACCAATATCAGCATAGTCATTAGTTGAATACAGATTGAAAGTTCTATATTCAGCCTCTGACATGAATTTACTCCACTGGTCTCCCAGACCCGAAATCATAGCAGCCGCCGCTGCATTGCCCATAGACTTTCTGTCCACATGGTCAATATAGTTCTCTTCCACTATATCTTTTATCTCAATATAGCGCATTGCTTCATCGAAATCTTCTTTTCCGCCCACTTTATTCAGCATTGACTTATAAGTGAAAGCATAAGTACCGAAGCCAAGCAACAGGCAAAACGGCAAAACAAATTTCAATTTAAAGTTAATGTTAAAAATGGCAGAGAAGAAATTTCCAATATTTGCTAAAAATCTTCTGAAAAAATTTCCCACGATCTTCCTCCTCATAGCATGGCTGAGCCGGGCAGTCGATTTTGACTGTCCGGCATTGGGCCATTACTCAGATGAAATGACTAATTTTATTTATAATGCTTATTAGAAGAATGACATTGGGTTAACAGTACCGCCGTTTTGTCTCACTTCAAAGTGAAGGTGAGGGCCAGTAGAAATGCCGGTGGAACCAACATAACCTACAATATCACCCTGACTCACTGACTGACCATTACTTACGGCTATTGAGGACATATGACCATAAAGGGTAATGTACCCGTTGCCGTGGTCAATCATAACGCAGTTTCCGTATCCTCCGTTTACACCGGCAAGAACAACACTTCCGCTGTCGGCTGCATAAACAGGTTCACCTGCACCAGCTCCGATGTCAACGCCGGAATGCATTTTGCCAACCTGACCTGTTACAGGATGAATGCGAGGTCCGTATGGGCTGGTAATAACAGTAGAAGTGGTGGGCCAGATAAAGCTTCCGGTGGGATTTATTGGCGTTCCGCCGCCACCGCCGCTACCGCCGCTACCGCCGCTATTACCACTGCTGCCTGCTGCAGCTTCTTCCCGTTTTCTGCGTTCTTCTTCCTCTCGCTGGCGCTGAAGTTCCGCCACAAGTCTATCGATTTCTGCATTTGCTTCATCCTCGGCTGCTGCAATCGCATCAATCTCTTCCTGGCGGTTTTCAATGTCGCTCTCCAGCTCACGCATTACATTGATAGCCTCTTCGATGTCTTTTTCAAGCTGAACCTGTTCCTCACGGAGAGCAGCCTGTTTTTCCTCGATTTCGGCTTTATACTCTTCATACTCTTTCTTAACAGCTTCGGTATTTTCTCTTGCTGCAATATATTCTTCCTCAAGCTGTCTGTCGCTCTCCATTATTTCGCCGATATCATCAACGACTGTCAGGAGTTCTCCCAAGCTTGTAGCGTTAAGAACAAGAGCAAGAAAACCATAGCTTCCGTTTTCTTCCATTGCTCTTACACGTGCACGGTAGCGTTCAAGCTGCTCGTTTTCAAGTTTTAAAGCAGCTTCCAGCTCTTCGGCTTTGGTAGCAATCATCTCGTCATAAAGAGCAATTTCCTCCGCATTAAGCTCCATCTGCTCGATGGTATACATATTGCGTTCGTCCATTGCAAGCTTTCTTTCCATGATGCTTGCGTGTTCGCTTTCAAGAGAGTCAACAACTTCCTGCTTTTCACGTCTATTGGCGGTAATTGAATCTCTTTCTTTTTTAAGCTGGTTAATTTCGCTCTGTGTAACAGCAAAGGCCGATGTGGGAAGCATGGTGAAAACCATTACCAGAGTCATAAGAGTAACAAGTGCTCTTTTTATTTTTTTGTTTTTCATATCTTTATTCCTAATTTATCTTGCGATCAGCAATTCCAGTGGGGGTTGCCTGGGAAATAGATTTCAGGGTCAACACGAGAACCGTTTACTATTACTTCAAAGTGGCAATGAGTACCGGTTGCAACGCCGGTCTGACCTAAGAATCCTATTGTCTGGCCTGCGGAAACATATGTACCCTGACTTACAGCTATGCCAGACATATGCGCATACAATGTCTGGGTGTAATCTCCGTGGTCGATAATAACATAATTTCCGTAGCCGCCGTTACTGGCTGCTGTTATAACTGTGCCTGAACCTGCTGCAACTATGGGGCCGCCGTCATTTCCGTAGCCGTCTATATCTATACCGCTGTGGAATTTAAGTTCTCCTGAAATAGGATGTACTCTGTTTCCGAAACGGCTTGTAATAGTATTGCCGCTGGGAACGGGCCATGTTGTTAATCCTGAGCTTGGAGTGCTTCCACCGCCGGAACTATCGCTCCAACCGCCATCTCCGCCATCGGAGCTGTCTCCTCCGCCGGACTCTCCGCTGTCAGTTGAACCTCCGCCGGACTCTCCGCTGTCAGTTGAGCCTCCGCCGGATTCTCCGTCCTGATCAGGCTGAGGTTTCTGAGCCTGCTCAGCTTCTTGCTGACGTTTCTGTTCATTATATGCCTGTATCATTTCCAGAACAGATGCCTCAGCTGCTGCTTCTGCAGCTTCAGCAGCTTTGTATTCCTCAATAGCAGCCTCTATCTCGTCATCAAGCTCTTCAAGTCTCGCCATTGAAGCTTCAATTTCTTTTTCCAGCGCAATCTGCTCTTCTTTTAAGAGAGCCTGCTTTTCGTCGATTGCTGCCTTTTCTTCTTCATACTCAGCCTTTAGTAACTCTGTCTCTTCACGGGCTTTAATGTACTTTTCTTCAAGCTCTCTGTCGCTTTCCATTATGCTGCCCATATCGTCAAGTGCAGTAAGGAATTCGCTGAAGTTTTCAGAATTCATAACAAGACTGAGAATATTAAAGCCGCCGTTTTCTTCCATAGCTCTCACTCGGGCTCTGTAACGCTGAAGTTGCTTTTCTTCTCTGGTTCTTGCCTCTTCCACCTCTTCGGCCTTATCTTTAATAATGCCTTCATAGATGCTGATCTCTTCTGCGACCAGACTCAGCTGTTCATTGGCATACTTGTTTTCCGCATCAAGCGCAATTTTCTGCTCCAAAACTCCGGCCTGCTCTTCTTTGAGCTGATCAATACGAGTTTTGGCATCTTTGACTTTTCCTGAAAGTTCATTTTTCTGCGCCTGTATTCTGTCAATATCGCTCTGTTCAATCGCATGAGCCATAGTCGGCATTACACTGGCAAT
>SAMEA104404103__coassemble_4193_pt1 | contig 5824 bp, 6 predicted proteins | sample SAMEA104404103__metabat2_high_PE_032 | metagenome-assembled genome bin SAMEA104404103 (sample SAMEA104404103) | Balaenoptera acutorostrata
AAATAAGCACACTGCCAATTACTTTGGCATTACTTACAACACCGACTATATAGTCATCTTCATGGGTTCGTCCGTTTGCCGTCAATTTAAGGTGCTCCGGTTTGACTTTGGATAAATCCTTTATGCCCTCTATTACGTATGCTGTGTGACCAAGTACGTTTTTAAGATTTTGGTCTGTGGTGTAAGCCAACCATGAAAAAACACCGAAAGCTGCAAGATAGGTAAAATAATGTTCACCGTAAAGGCCTATATCATAGTCTTTGACAGTGCCGGAAGCGGCTCTTTTTCCTGCTGTAAGTATATCGGCTGAAAGACCATGAGAATTTGCAAAATCATTTGTACTGCCGCATGGTATGTAACCCAGAGGCACATGGATACCCTCTCGTGCAAGACCGTTTAATGTCTCGTTTAAGGTACCGTCACCGCCGCTGCAACATAAAAGGTCAAAGTCTCTGCCATACTCAGCGGCAAAATCACTTGCCTCTCCTTTATGGGAAGTTACCATGGTTGTGACCATGTATCCATCGTCCATAAACTCTCGTATTACTGTCGGGAGCAGGCGAAAGATTTGCTTCTTGCCTGAAACCGGGTTAATAATAAAAAGTGCTTTTTTGTTTAGCATATCTTCAGACTGACATCGACTGTATTCAGTCGCTATTTACAAATAACTTAAAGTCCTGAAATGTGCAGGCAGATAAATGCAGTTGGAATGGAGAACAGAAGACTGTCTGATCTGTCAAATACTCCGCCGTGACCGGGAATAAGATTGCTGAAATCTTTTATTCCAATCATACGTTTAATAAGGGACTCTGCGAGGTCTCCAATCTGACCGAGAGTAGATGCGCAGAAAGCAGTGATTATTAAAACGGAGAGAGATAAATCGGGGAAAAGTCCTGTGATATGGAAAACCCAACCGGTTAAAACGGAGGAAAGAGCGCCGCATATGCAACCCTCAACGCTCTTGTTTGGACTTATATTAGGAGCAACTTTATGTTTGCCGAATGCCATTCCACCGAAGAGTGCGAAGCTGTCACAAACCCATGCAGATAGAGCGCCGATAGCAAGAGAGGGCAGCCATATATCGCTTACGCTTATCATCATCATAATTCCGAAAAGCAAACAAGGATAGGCGAGCCCTGCAAGGGTGTAGAGAGCGCCGGAACCGCTGACTTTCTTATGAACAATACCGGAGAAAAGCGCAAGATATATACCGATTGCAAAGTAGGAGATATACAGTGTAGGACCTGCGTGGAATAAAGCCAGAACAGCCTGAAGAGCAATGTAAACATACATAACCCATGCGCAGCAGTAAACATGTATTTTTTCCAGATTATGGCTTAACTCATAGGCGCAGCAGATGCCTGCAACGGCGAAAAAGATTACTCTTGAAGCCTCAGATAGAAAAACACAACTGGCGCTGATAATTAACAGCACGATAGCTGAGATAACTCTTTTTTTCAATGAATGTCCCTCTTTCTTTTACTACCGGGATTTTCCCGTACTTAAAGCAAGAAGTCCGACAAAGCGAACTTCTTTTTACAATATAAAGATAACATATTTTTTAAAAAGGCTCAATATGCAAGTTCATAATTTTGCGAAAATGTATAGCCTTAAGAATAAATTTAACAGATTATTTACCGTTATAATTTAAAATGTTTCACTTTTGTCTGCCACTTGCGTACAGATAATAGCGGCGTTTTCCTTTTGTTTTATTGCCGAACTCTATAGCGTCATGGGGACAGATGGAAATACAAGCCATGCACTGAGTGCAGTTGCCGTGCCAGATAGGTTCGTCATAATCCATGCTTATATTACCCAACGGGCAGATGTTTACACATTTACCGCAGCCGACACATTCATTGGTCACATGAAATTTCCTGTCATTTACAAAAAACTTATAGAAAAGATTATTCAGCTTTGTGAGATTGGGACTTCCGGCGTTATTGTCATTTAAAAGCTTACCGAAGTTAATCAGCCTGCCTGCGCTTTCGATTTGAGATATGGCAGCTCTGATTATACCCTGCGCCTCGTCATATGAGGGAGCCTTGAACATGGCTATGAAGTTTTCCGGCATCTTTACGGAGCCAAGACCCATGAAATCAAGCTCCAGTTCGTGACAAAGTTCTTTTGCGTGTTCATATGCAGCTCCCGTACCGCTGCCGCAGGTCAGATAAAAGTAGATTTTTTTAGTGCCTTCAAAGCGGGTTTCTCTTATGAATTGCTCCACAATTCTGGGTATACGCCAGCAGTATGTGGGGCAGACAATTACAAAAGAGCTGTCAGACTTAAAGCTGTATTTTGCGGCGTAGGTATCCTGAATTCTCTGACGTATTATATCATTCATGCAGACAAGTTCTTTTCCGCTCTGCCGGGAAAGTATAGAAGCGGCATAGCGGCTGTTGCCGGTGCCGGTATAATATAAAATCATTTTAGTCCTCCATATTATGTTGTTATGTTAATCATAGCACAGAAAAACTTCATCTACAAGCAAAAATCAGATTAGAGTTGAGGGAAATTTGCAGCTGTGTTATTATATAAAAGTATGTGAAAATAAACAAATTACTGGAGTGATTTATAATGTATAAAGACGGTAAAATTTACCTTGCAAAATCCGGCCGTGAACTGTTCATGGAGCCGTCAATGGCAAACCGCCACGGTCTTATTGCAGGCGCAACAGGCACCGGAAAAACAATAACAATGAAAGTTATGGCCGAGAGCTTTTCAGATATGGGCGTGCCTGTATTTATGGCTGATGTAAAGGGCGATCTCAGCGGCATGTGCTGCCCCGGAGCTCCCACAGCACATATGCAGGAGCGAGTGAATCTTTTAGGGCTTATGGATTTTGAGCTGCACGGATACCCCACCAGATTTTGGGATGTATTCGGTGAGGAGGGACACCCTGCAAGACTTACAGTGTCTGATATGGGGCCTGTATTGCTGGCAAGACTTCTGGATCTTACTCCGGTACAGAGCGGAGTTTTAAATATAGTTTTCCGTGTAGCTGACGATAACGGACTGCTGCTGATAGATTTAAAAGACCTGAGGGCTATGCTCCGATATGTGGGAGACAACAGAGAAGAGTTTACAAACAGCTACGGCAATGTAAGTTCCGCCAGCATAGGAGCTATACAGAGAGCACTTCTCAGCCTTGAGGACGAGGGCGGAGAGGCACTTTTCGGAGAGCCTGCACTGAATATAAAGGACTGGATGCGCACAGATATAGACGGCAGAGGCTATATAAATATCCTGTCGTCACGCCGCCTTATCCAAAGCCCCACAGTTTACGCCTGCTTCCTGCTGTGGATGATGACTGAACTGTTCGAGCAGCTGCCCGAAGTGGGAGATCTGGATAAACCCAGAATGATTTTCTTCTTTGATGAGGCTCATCTGCTCTTTGAGGATGCACCGAAAGCTCTTGTACAGAAGATAGTTCAGGTTGTTAAGCTTATACGTTCCAAAGGTGTCGGAATCTACTTTATAAGCCAGAGCCCTGCCGATATACCTAACGACGTTTTAGCTCAGCTTTCAAACCGAGTTCAGCACGCCCTGAGAGCTTATACTCCCGAAGAGCAGAAAGCTGTTCGTGCAGCAGCGAGAGCATTTAGAAAAAATCCTGACTTCGATACTGAGACTGCTTTACAGGAACTGGGCGTAGGCGAGGCACTTGTAAGCTTTCTGGACGAGGACGGTATTCCCTCAATGGTGGAGCGTGCTGATATTATGCCGCCTCAGAGCCTTATGGGACCTGCTGATCCCAAGTATGTACAGAAGCTTATAGTCAGTGACGAATTTGATTTGAAATACAGAGATAGCATAGACAGAGAGTCTGCCTATGAAATTCTGGAGCGGGCAAACCATGAGCTTGAAATTCTCCGTCAGCAGGAAGAGGAAGAAGAGGCCAGAGAAAGGCAGAGACATAAAGAAGAGGCAGCCGCAGAACGTCAGAGACTCAGAGACGAGGCAAGAGCTGAAAGAGAATATGAAAGAGAGCAGGCCAGAAGCGAAAAGCGCAGAAGAGATACATTAGAGCGTGCGGCAAGTAATGCAGCCTCCTCAGTTGCACGTTCTGTGAGCAACAATATTGTAAGCTCCGTCATGGGCGGCAGAAAAGTGAGCGGGAAGACAATGGCCAAGAGAGCCGCCACAAATGCCCTCAGTTCTGTTATGCGTACAGGTTCAAGATCTATAATCAGAGGACTGTTCGGAAACAGAAAGTAATAGAATATAAAAAAGCACCGGAAAAATTCCGGTGCTTTTAAGCTTTTACGCAGGCTCGTAGGATTTGCTTATCTGGTTGCCCTCAGCGTCAAACTCCACATTTTCCATCAGTGTGGGGTCAGCGTGGCTGCGGCGCTTGATTACAAGACCCTGTCCTTTATTATTGAAAACCCATATCTTATATTGAGGGAAGTCGGGGTCATCTTTTCTGAAAACTCCGCTGTCATTTAAACGGCAGAATTTAGCTCTGCCCTCTGCGGTGTCCAGCAAATCACCTGGGCCGTCATAGAACAGTTCGTCCTGGGCGGCTTTCTTCTTGAATTCTGCCCAGTCTTCCGCTTCAACGTTCATAATATCGTTGGGTTGTATCATAACAAAAACATCCTTTCTGTTTCATTTTTCCCAAATAACTGGTATAAGAATAGCACAGCTTTAAAAATAACACAAGCGGCAGTTGCGCTAAATACTCTTTTGTGTTTATAATATGGCGAGGTGAGGATATGAAAATATACATAGTCGAGGACGACGAGCTTATAGCGGGAGCTATGAAAAAGCATTTTGAACTCTGGGGCTTTGACGTGAAGCGGGCCACAGATTTTACAGATATAATGGGAGAGTTTCTGGAATTCAAGCCGGATTTAGTGCTTATGGATATAGGTTTACCCTTTTTTAACGGATATTACTGGTGCAGCGAGATCAGAAAAATTTCAAAGCTTCCTATTATTTTTATTTCCTCTGCCTCTGACAATATGAATATTGTTATGGCGGTAAACATGGGAGCTGATGATTTCATAGCAAAGCCCTTTGACTTGCAGGTGCTTAATGCCAAGGTGCAGGCAATTTTGCGGCGTTGTTACGATTTTTCAATGTCCGGAAAGGTGATAAGTCATAAGGGAGCTGTTCTCAGTACAGATGACGGTTCGTTGAGTTACGAGGGAAAGAAACTTGAGCTTACAAAAAATGAGTATAAAATCATGCAGGTTTTAATGGAGAATAACGGCAAGACTGTTTCCAGAGACATACTTATGCAAAAGCTTTGGGAGTCCGACAGCTTTGTGGACGAAAATACCTTGAGTGTAAACATCGCAAGGCTGAGAAAAAAACTTGAGGGTATAGGGCTTAACGGTTTTATCTCCACTAAAAAAGGACAGGGGTATATTATAGAATGAAGCTTCTGGGAAAATATCTGAAAGACAGAGTAAAGTGCATTTCTCTGCTTGTAATTTTACTCTTATTTTTTGCAGGCTGTTACTGGATTGCAAAGATGCCCATGTAGCTGCTTGTCTACGGCATTTCTATATGCGTTATACTGTGCCTTGTCTGGGGGGCGGTGGATTTTAAACGCTGGTACATTAAAATCAAAAAACTGAAAATTGCAGAAGAGCAGATATTGCTCTCTATTGAAAATCTGCCTAAAAGCAGCAGCGAGGTTGAAAATGAATATCAGGAGCTTATAAGACTGAGCTATGAGGGGAGAATTGCAGTTCAAAATCAAAGCGAGCTTAAATTTGCCGAGGCTCAGGATTACTTTACCATATGGGCGCACCAGATTAAAACGCCTATTGCCGCAATCCATCTGCTCATGGATACAGGACAGGGGGAAAAT
>SAMEA104404103__coassemble_4395_pt1 | contig 5580 bp, 9 predicted proteins | sample SAMEA104404103__metabat2_high_PE_032 | metagenome-assembled genome bin SAMEA104404103 (sample SAMEA104404103) | Balaenoptera acutorostrata
ATAAATATAATCTAAATTCTGCCTTCTGTTATCTATCTGAGTAGTAGGTTCAGTTATAGCTGGCTTTAATCCGATATATTTGAGCCTTTCCCGATAGTTTTTCAGTTTAGCATCGATAGCCTGTGTAGATATAGTCTCAAGCTTACTTAAATGATTTCTCATTTCAGTGCAGTCTGGGACTGCAATTTCAGCTGCATTTGATGGAGTTGAAGCTCTTGCATCTGCCACATAATCGGATATCGTGACATCCGGCTCATGCCCCACAGCAGAGATAACAGGTATCTTTGAGGCATAAATTGCTCTTGCCACACGTTCATCATTAAACGCCCACAAATCTTCAATGGAGCCGCCGCCACGGCCGGTAATTATAAGATCTGCAATTTTAAATTCATTTGCATATTTTATAGCTCCGGCAATTTCCGGCGGCGCTTCAGCGCCCTGCACTCTTACCGGCAAAAGCAGAATTTTGCTCATCGGCCAACGCTGTCCCAAAATTCTTATCATATCGTGAACAGCAGCACCGGCAGAAGATGTAATAATAGCAATTTTTCCCGGCATTGACGGTAATGGTTTTTTATGCTCTCTGTCAAAAAGTCCTTCAGTATCGAGCTTTGATTTAAGCTGCTCGAAAGCCAGCTGCAAATCGCCTGTACCTTCCGGAATGAGTTGTGTGCATTGGAGCTGATAAGCTCCGTCTCTTTCATAAACCGCAATGCGGCCATAGGCAAGAACACTCATTCCGTTTTCGGGAACATAGCGCAGTTTTTGTGCGCTACCTCTGAACATAACGCAACGCAAAGAACCATCACTATCTTTCAGCGAAAAATAGTGGTGACCTGAGGGATAGATTTTATAGTTTGAAAGTTCTCCCTTAATGCAGACGTTCATAAAAAAGGGTTCAGACTCAATATGTGCCTTCATTAAGCTGTTGAGCTCTGAAACAGTTAAAATCTGATTTTTCATAATTTATTCGCCGATATTATCTCCGGTCTCTGTTTCAGAAGTCTCTTTGGTTTCGTTCTGCTCTCCAAACTCTCCACGCATAAAGCCACCGAGGACACCATTAACAAAGGCAACAGTCTCCGGCCCATCATAGCTCTTGCAAAGCTCCACAGCTTCATTTATTGCAGCGGAATTGGGAACATCATCCATATAGAGTATCTCGCATATAGCACAGCGCATAACAGCAAGTGCTGTTCTGGAAATTCTTGCTGCCTTCCAGCCTTTTGCGTAACGCTCAATAAAGCCGTCTATCTCAGAGCGGTTTTCCGCAGTGAGAGTTACAAGGCGGCGTATATAGTCCATCTGGCGCTCGTCGGGGTATTCGCTGTATAGCTCGCCCTCTTCTTCAAGGCTCTCGTAGTGCTCAAATGAGAAAAATTCATCAAGCACGTCGGAGACTGCCATATTATTTGCAGCGGCAGCAAAGCCAAGCTGTATGGCAAGCTCTCTCGCAGTAGTTCTTTTCATTATTCTTCCCCCGAAATCTTATTTATCAAAGGCAATGCCAGAAACATGAACATTGACCTCTGCCTTTTCAATGCCAGTGGTGGACTGAACAATATTCATTATCCGATCCTGTGCATTTCTTGCTACATTAACAATATTGCAACCGTACTTAACGGTAATGATTACGTCCACAACAATTTTATCATCAACAAACTGGACTTTTATACCTCTGCTCAGAGATTTAAGACCTATGAGCTCGGCCAGGTCAGAGCCTGCGGTGTTGGAAAGACCGGCTATACCTTCCAGCTCTGAGATAGCGGAACGAACGATGCTGGATATAACGTCCTCGGATATATTGATGCTGCCCTTTTCTTCCTGACATCTGATGTAATTATCGCCCATTGTAATTCCTCCTAAATGAATTCAGAATATTCTATCACATTTCAGCGAAAAAATAAAGACAAATAATGAATATAATTTACATCTTAGAGAAGAAAAAGGTTTTTGCCTAATTTTTATCTGTAGTTTAATCGATATATAGAGAATCAGCCTGACTCAAATTCTTTGAATCAGGCTGATTTCTGTTATTTTCAGGCACGAACTTCTATTATACTGAGTTGAGCGGCCTCGTATTCGGTTTCGCTGCATATAACATCTGTTATCTGAGCTACTGCCTCCTCGCTAAGTCCTTCAGACGGAGCAGGTACCGCAACTGTAACAGCGTCATTTCCTATGTAAACAACACAGTCGGAGAAATTCTTTGCAAGCAAAAGATTTTCTATCTGGCTTTCTTTCATTGTACAGGTAGCCATTGCAGCTATGGAATTCATGGCGCTGTCAATAGTCTCCTGAGATGCAGTCTCAGCAGTAGCAGCTGACTGCAACAGTTCAAGTGCTTCATCTCTTGATACCTGACGGGTAAGTCTTGCCTCGTCAAAATATCCGGTGGGGCTGCTCATTGCTGCGCCTGCGAATTTTTCATCTGCATCCATCATTGCTGCGTCTTCCGCAGAAACCATTTCTGCATCCGGACTTCCCCAGCGATTATTATACGACCAGTTAAGAGCCACCGCTGCACACACGAAAAGTAAAACTGCTATCATAGTGACGTTACGCTTTTTGTTCTTCATTTTTCTCCAAACTCCTCCCATAATTTAGTCGGCAAATTTTAATACAGTAATTTTATCTGAGCTAAAACCGGTATATGAACCTATCGCCCTGATTATGTCAAGGCGCACTTTTGCGTTATCCGCCCCTTGGCAGACTACAACGACCCCGCTTTCAGACACTATCACTTTGACCTCCCCCACCCCCTCGGTGCTGGAAAGAATTTGCTGAAAGGCAGCGTCTTTGTCTTGAGTATCCGTTGAGGTTTTAGAGCCTGTGGGTAGTAGCATAAGCATTATCCCGATAATGAGTACTAAGAGCGGGTATTTGAATTTTTGTAAATTTGCAAATTTTCCTTTTATTTCACTCATTTTCGCTCCAATACTGCCTTTTAGGGGCTATACCCAGCTCGGATGTTATAATTTCACCTAGAGTTTTCTTGAGTCTTTCATCTCCTGCACATTTTATTTCTGCAGTTTTCGGAACCCAAAGCCCCTCTGTGCTCCACTCAACGCCAACCTTTACTGTATCTACGCTCAAGCCAAGCTTTGTGGCTTTGTCCATAATATATGCTTCATATTTGGACTGTATGACAAGTCTATTCAGTCGTGAATTTATTTCTTCTCCCTCGACTTGTAGGCTCTTTTCTCGTTCTTAAGCTTTGCAAGCTCGAGAGCATATGAAGAAAAATCCATTTCTTTAAGCGGTGTCAGTACACTCATAATCAAAGCTGATGTGCATAGAATACTCATTACTTTTTTTACCTTGCCCTCCGGACTTATACTCATAGCAGCCCCGCAAAGAAGAGACATGGCGCATAAACCTCGTGCTGCATTTTCTATCATAGATTAACCACCTTAATGCCGGACATAATGGATATAAAAAGCATTATTCCACAGCTACCCAAAAGCCCCATGAGCATAGCCGCTGCATTTCCCATGCTGTTTAGCAGCCCTGATATTCTTCCTCCGGGCAGCATTTCGGCAGCCGCTGAAACTGCCTTATATAAAAGCATTTTCACGCTCAACACCGCAAACGGCCCTATACACATAGCGCAAACCGCAATAAGGCTGAAAACTCCGGCAGAGTTTTTTATAAGAATGGCAGAAGCGAGAACCACTGAAGCTGAATCCGCTATAATACCGCCGACCACAGGCAGAGAGTTTGATATTACGGTTTTCGCTGTTTTAACCGCCATTGCATCTGCACTTCCGGCGATTATCCCGCTCATTCCTATGTAGGCACTAAACCCGATACATATGGCTGTCATAAGCATAACCGCAATACTTTTACATAACTTTGCACCCGAACGGAGCATAGAATTATCGAATATTGAGGAGCTTAAAGACATAGCAAGATATGCGTAAATAAGCGGAATTATGAAGTTTCTCGCTGCTGTCATAAAAAAATCCATTGCCATACATGCCACTGCATATTTTACAGATGCTGAACTCACAGCACCGCAAGCGGCAGCCGCTGTGAAAATTGCAGGCATAGCGGCTCTGGAATAATCTGAGAGTTGATTTATCGCATTTATTGCCTGTGATATTATGCCGTCCATGGTGCCTGACAGCATATATGCAACTGTACAGCAACCAGCTATCTGGATATAGTCTGAGATATTTCCTTCCGTACAAAGAGAAGATGCGAAGGCGCAGAGAATGGAAACGGCTAATATTACAAGTACAAATTTCAGCTCTGTTCTTATAATATCTAAAGCTTTTTCCTTGATATTACTGAGCATTCGTTTAAATGCTCCCTGTACATCCAGTTTACCGTCAAGTCTCAGTTCACCGCTTATCTCCTTTTCCTCTTCACCTAAGGCATTTTCTATCTCATATATTCCCGTCATATTGGCAAATTCTTTATCTATATTCTCTGCATATGCCGTAACAAAAAACATTGGCAGTAAGAGAACAAAGCAAAAAAGTTTTTTCAAAGAAATCCACCTATCATTTTTAAAACGCTCATAATCATAGGCATTGCTATGCTCATTGCACATACACTGCCTGCAAGCTCCAGTGCAGATGCAACGGCCGCCTGTGAAGAATCCTTGCACAAATCCGATGCAAGCTTTGTGATTATTGCAACTGCAAGACATTTTACAACCGGGGCAATAAAAGTTGATGAGCCTCCCGCAATGTTTTTAACTGTTTCCGAGAGTTCTTTTATACCTTTCGCAAATCCCATAGCAGCTGTGACGATCAACGCCGTAACACACGCCCCTAAAAGCATGGATAATTCAGGATTTGATTTTTTTATAAGAAGTCCTACTGCCGCTGCTGTAAGAGCCGCAGCGGCCGATTTAATAATAAGTTCCATAGCTATAACCCAAAGAGGTTTTTAATTATGTCGAAGAGTTCGCTTATCTTCTGTACAACTATCATAAGTACCACCACCAATGCAGTAATGGTAGTCATAAGGGCCTGTTCGTCTCGGCCTGAGCGCTGAAGAAGAATATTAAGAACGGAGACCAATATTCCCACAGCAGCTATTTTAAAAATCAGGTCAACATCCATAGTAACTCCTATAAAAGTCCCAACGCCAGCAGCAATGCCGCCGCTGTACCCACTCCAAGTCCCAGCTTTCTATCCTGAGGATATGCGTTTCTGGCATTTTCAAGACTTGTCCTTAGATAAGAAATGACCGCCGTTAAGCTTTCAAGCTGTCGCTCTACTTCGCAGCGTCCGAGGACTTTCCCCAAAGAGGAAATCTGTCTCAGTTCCTCATCATTCAGCATTGGCAAACATATTTTTGCGTTTTCATCCCAAAGTTTTGAAAATTCAGTCTCCCCAAGTCTGTCAAATGATAAGCTTAGATTATTAAAAAAATTATGTACTGCTCCCTCTGTTCTATCTTTCAGTGCTTCACAGACTTCCGGCAACGAGCTGAGCCTTGTCTGCAATTCCCCTGCCATAACTTCAAAAGCTGCGCATATGTCTTCAAGCATCCTAAGTCTTTGCTTCTTCTCGCTTGTGTATATAGCGCCGGAGCACACTCCTGCTAAAACGATAAAAATCGCAC
>SAMEA104404103__coassemble_5331_pt1 | contig 4631 bp, 3 predicted proteins | sample SAMEA104404103__metabat2_high_PE_032 | metagenome-assembled genome bin SAMEA104404103 (sample SAMEA104404103) | Balaenoptera acutorostrata
CAAAAAGCTTATACACTGAACCGTCATATATTTTGTCAACCAGTTCATTGGTTTCAAACTCCTGCACTTCTTCTTTCGTCACCAAGGGGTGACACCTGAAATTCGGCTCAGAGCGTTCTATTGCACCCTTTTTTATACAGCGCTTTATAAGTGTATACGTGGTATTTATATTCCAGCCTGTTTCTTCTTTGAGAATATCCGATATATGTTTTGCGGTGCAGTCCCCTTCTCGCCAAAGCACCGCCATTATTTTAAGCTCAGAATCTACAAGTCTTTCGCTCATATCAGCCTCCATACTACTATTGTAGTTTACGCCTATACTACAACAATAGTATGAAATTGTCAATACTACATATTTTCTATGGCAATCAAGAAAGAGCAAATTAAACGTAAAGCATATAAAAATAAAAAGCATGGTGAATGTATGTATTTGCTATACAAATGGTGGCATACCGTCTACATAAAAAGTTCTATCTTGAATGACATGAGTAGTCATCGCTTTACGAGGAAAATATCGCATTACAAAATATAAGAGATCTGCAAATAATGAAAAATAAAGCCCAAATAGGGCCAAAATGGAAAATAATTTATATAAAAAATCTGGCGCATAAAGCGCCAGATTTAAAAATTTATTATATATGTTTTATCGACAAAATTAGTCAACAGGCTGATTGGTTGCCATCTTTGCAGCGACACGACCCCAAAGAACAGCAGTTCCAATCGAAGTGCCGCATCCGGGATAGATAGTGCCGTAAATACCGGAGGGAGAAGTCTCACCAGTTGAATAGAGGCCGGGAATTGGCTTATCATTCTTATCAAGTACACGTCCCATAAGATCGGTTACAAGACCGCCAAATGTAACGGTTACGCAGGGAGAATAATAGAATGCAGCATATCTGGGGCCTTTAACAGGGAACAAATATTCAGCGGGTTTGCCAAAATCTTCATCTTCGCCCAAGTCAGCAAGCTCATTATAACGGTCAATGGTAGCCTTTAAGGTTGCATAATCAACCTTCATCTTTTCAGCCAATTCCTCTATTGAATCAGCGAATACATCAGGCATACCGGGGGTAGGACCTGCCTTAAATGCCTTGTTAACGCTATCATAAGTCTCATTACCGCAGGTAATGTACCAACCATTATTAGAATTTGAGCGCATGAGTGCATCACCAACGACATACTGATAGCTCCACTCATTTACTAAACGTCTGCCCTTCTGATCAACGATAAGACCAGCTTCCTCGTTAATACCGATCATGGCAGGTGTAGTGCTCATGTAGTTAACCTGAACTGCAGGAGAGACATATTCCTTTGCACCGACTGCAACACCGGCATCTATACCGGTACCTACATTGGTCTTAGGAACATCTGTGAAGTAACCCTTCATGCAGGGATACAGAGATTCAAGCTTGTCTCTGTTTGCTGCAAAACCACCGGTAGCAAGAAGAACATTATTAGCTCTAACAGTAAGCTTACCGCCACCGGCATACTCACAAACTGCACCCTTAACAGCACCCTCTTCGAAAATAAGTTCTTTCAAGCTGCAGTTAAATACAAATTCGCCACCCAGACGTTCATACTCTTCATGCATAGCAGAAGTAATATGACCGCCCTGACCAGCTGACATATAATGTCCGCCTTCACTATTGTATACACGCCAAGGGAGAATACTTTCGTGGATAGGCTCTACATCCTGGCACTTCCAGCCGCAAGCTTCAAGCCAAAGCAGATTCTCATAAGCTCTATCGCAGAAGAAGCGAATTTTCTTAGGATCAGCTTTGCCCTTGCTCTGAGCCATCATGTAATCAAACAGCATCTCGGGGCTATCATAAATACCCTGAGCTTTCTGCCATTTTGTACCAGGTGCCATGACTTTACCACCGGAACGAGCAGCAGAACCGCCTGTAACACCGGCAGCCTCAACAATAAGAACCTCTGCACCGGCCTGACGAGCCTGTACTCCAGCAGCAAGACCGCCAGCACCGCCACCGAGAACCAAGAAGTCTACAAATCTTTCTTCATCGGCATGGGGTTCTCTGGGAACTTTCTTAAGCAGCTCCTTGGTGCTTGCGCCAGACTTTTCAATAGCTCTGGTGCAGGCCTTAATAATGCCCTTTGAGGTTTTCTCTGCGCCAATCACAGGGGGAACACCAAGAGACTGATGTTTGACTATTTCTGCAGGAATAGTTTCAACAGGAGAAGTTTTAAGGCCATAACCTACGCCTTTAATCTCGCCATGAGAAATGATCTCAACGTTTTCGATTCTATTCTCAGAAAGAGTTACTTCAACTTTGATTTTACTCGGCATGCTATCATAGCCGTTGCCGTTTGCAATACCCTTATACTTGCCCGGAACAAATTTACTCATAATAACTGTCTCCTTTTAAAATCTTGTTTCAAGAGATTTTAGGTGATTTATTAATGACTTTCTGTACCTGATTGTTAACATGATAACATTTAATTTGTATTTTGTAAATAGATTTTTTTGAATTTTCTGAAGTATTTTTCTTATAATTTTAAATGTTTTCCTGAAAATTCAAAACTTAATTGCATTTTCTTCTTAATTGAAAAGATTTTCAAATATATAAGCGTATTTAATGTATTTGCACCTATTATTTATATTTTGTTATAAGAAAAAGGGTCTGTCACAGAATTTACATTCTGCAACATCCCCTTCTTGGTATTCTTGCCCGATAGACTGGAATTTAGTTTCTCGTTATAATTCCTTTATCATTTGCATTTCTTTAAAGTACATATTCATAAATGTATATTCAATTTCCCTGAGCTCCTTAAACCCAATATCCGAGTACATTTTACGTGCAACAGTATTTTCCAAAGATACACTGATGTATATTTTATCAGCCTTGTGTTTTCTATTGAAATAATCAAGGAATTCTAACACTGTCTTTTTCCCGTATTCCCTTCCTTGATACTGTTTGCCTATCATAAAACGGCTCATAGACCACCCTGGAAAACTCTCATCATAGTCGTACAGAATAAACCCTATCATTGTTTCTCCATTATATACACCTAAAGTATATAATCCTTCTTCAAAAGCTGCTTCAACCAAAGATTGCTTATTGTCTGCGACAAAATGTTCTTGATTTTCGTTAACTGTTAAAGTAATACAATCCAAATAGTTGGATTTGTCTATTTCTCTGAATTCCATTTTATTTTCTCTCTAAATGCTGATTTTCATTTTGTTACAAATTATAACACCGGTAGAACTGAACTCTGTGCCGTCCTTCATGTCAGCTTTACGAATATACCGTTTTTACTTCTACGGAAAAAGTTGGTGCAGTCGTAAGATGCAGACACATGAGACCTGTAGGATTTTTTGGCTTAGGCCTATTTTTATTGAAATTTACAGTCTGCCGGCCTGCCAAAGCTCCATAGCCAGAAGTCCTGCCTCAACGCCGAGGGCAAGCTTTGCAGCCCCCAGAGGTTCATCATCAGTGCAGTTAAGTCCCTGAGTGATTCTGTATGTTCTCTCAAGAACCTTTGCTATATCTTCATAGACACCGCCTCGCAGGTAGCAGATAGCAGCACCCGCTCCCAGTCCTGCACAAACAGCGCCGCTGAGTTCGGCATTATCTTCAATTTTTTTCTTAAAGCAGATTGCTGTCAGGTTGGAGATGGCAAGCGCTCTGTAACACTTCTCTTCTCCCATATCGTCTTCCATAACATATTCCTGAATAGGAATACAAACGCCTATGCCCTGATATACGCTGTCACAGTTAACTATAACAGGCAGAGTTGAGCCGAATGCCCACGCATCCAGCGCCGCAACCGTTCTGGCCCGCGCCAGGTTGTGGACATTAGAACTCTGCTCCATCATTATTCTTCCGATATTGGCGCCGTCCTCTTTTTCGAGACCCTCACTTGCCAATGCGTTATTATATTCTACCTGACGACGGAGAATAGGCTCAACGTCTTTTATATCCATAGTCGTAGCAAAATCATAAATATTTCTCATGCTCAGTATGGAATAGTCAAGCTTACTGTCCTCATGCATGTCTGCTTCCCATGGAACCAGCTCATAGTTCAGGATTGTAACAATGCTTTTATAGAGAAAACTGTCTTTATCCATTTTTTTCCTCCTTGGAAATTTTCTTCGTTAATATGTTTATATTGTACTCGGATAAGGTTGAGATTTCAATAGATTCAGGCTATTATCTAATACTTAACACATTTTTGCGCTCTGCTTATAAATCTTCATATTCCAACGGTCGCTTTCATAACATGTACCAAAAGGAGTGATGAAATTGATTGACATCAGAGGTTTTATTATTAGGAACAAAAAGCTGTTTTCCGCATTGGGAATGATTCTGGTCGTTGCACTTATCTTCTGGGCTGTCAACAGTCCAACCATTGTAGGTGCTTCAGCAACCGAGAGATTGCTGCCGATTTATAACGTACAGCGGGAAGACAAAATTGTTGCAATGTCCTTTGACGCAGGTTGGGGCAACGAAGACACACAGAACCTTATAGACATACTGAACAAATATAAAATAAATACAACTTTCTTTCTGGTTGGAGACTGGGTGGATAAATATCCCGAGTCAGTCAAGGCACTGTCCGATGCAGGCAACGAACTTATGAACCACTCATCTACTCATGCTCACTCTCCC
>SAMEA104404103__coassemble_5798_pt1 | contig 4269 bp, 2 predicted proteins | sample SAMEA104404103__metabat2_high_PE_032 | metagenome-assembled genome bin SAMEA104404103 (sample SAMEA104404103) | Balaenoptera acutorostrata
GCAGGGTCAGTTTTGCTGTACTCAAAATCAAGAAAAACGAAAAGTTTTCCACAGGAAGAATAGCAAAAGTCATGGCCGGAGAACGAAAAAAGGCCTGCCGCAGAATTTGCATTCTGCAACAGGCCCTATTTTACTTACCCTGAGGGAAGTATCTTACGGTAAGGTGCGTACTGGTGGAGATAAGCAAAGTCTGATATAATAATCACAAAGTGATGATTTGCGGTTTAAATCCTGTTATCTTCACCCCACTGGCACAGTGCGTGCATAACCGGAATAAGGGATTTCCCCCGCTCCGACAGGCTGTATTCCACCTTAGGCGGTATCTGAGGATATTCTTTTCTGATAATAAGCTTGTCCTCTTCAAGCTCTTTTAATGTGGCTGTTAAGGTCTTGTATGAAATGAAACCAATAAAGCGGTGCATTTCGTTAAAACGAACCACGTCAAAGGTAGCAAGGGTATATAAAACTACCATTTTATATTTGCCGCTTATGAGGGATAATGTGTAATAGAATCCCGAATCTTCAATACGGGCTGACTGTATTGATTTTAAAAAACTGTTACCCATTTAAAATCTCCTGCCTGTGGAAGTTATTCTAAAAATTGCTTACATTTTAATGCAATGTTTCGAGAAATGCAAGTACAGCGAGCCTATTTTGTGCGAAGAGTACAGAGTTTATTCTGCAAGTAGTCATATAGTATCAGAGAAAGAGGTATCTTTTATGGAGCTCGACCATCGCAACTACAAAAAAGGCATACTATTTGGAATCTTAGTTGGCATAGCATGGGGCTTAGATGGAGTTTTAATGGGACGAACAGGCCTTGCTCCTGCGTTTACCGACTCTGCTTATGCAACAGCAAAGGGAATTTCAAACTTAAGTTTTGAATTCTCCCCTCTCGTGACCGCATTCTTCCACGAAACCTTTTGCTTTATGTGGGTGGCACTGTTTTTGATGTTCAAAAAACAGTTTAGGCATCTATTCAACATCCTATTCCATACTAAAAAAGGACGTGCAACGGCCATTGCTGCTCTTGTAGGCTCTCCTATCGGTATGAGTGCTTATCTTCTGGGAATTAAATATGCAGGAGCACCCTATGCATCCAGTATTTCTGTAATTTATCCCGGAGTCGGAGCACTGATTTCTTTCCTTGTCTTAAAGGAAAAGCTCTCTCCCAGAGCAGTTCTGGGTATTGCCGTCAGCCTTTTAGGTTCATTCATGCTTGGCTTTAAGCCTGGCGTGGGTGTTCCCCCAACCTTTATGAAAGGTGTAATGTTTGCATCTATTGCAGTTTTAGGCTGGGCGCTTGAGGGAGTTATTATCGGTTTTGCAATGAAGCACGTTAAGGGCGAGGACAGCGTTGAAGTTTCTCCTCAGCAGCTTTTGTGTATCAGATACTTTGTGGCGATGATTGCCTATGCCGTCGTGGTTCTGCCTCTTGTAAATGGCTATCCTATGGCAGGTGAAATTATGAAGAGCGGCCTTGTATTTAATTATGCAGGAATTGCCGTTCTGGGTGCTGTAACTTACCTTTCATGGTACAAGGCTGTTGACCTTATCGGCGCAGCTATGGGTACAGCATTAAACAGCACAGCTGCCCTTTGGACTATAATTTTCTCTGCCGTATTGTTTAACGGCATTGTTTCCGCAAGACTTATATTCTGGGGAATTGTAATTGTGTCAGGTGTATTTATATTTGCCATAGACCCCAATATTTTCATGAAGAAAAAAGATTCTAAAAATTAAGCTGTTAAAATGCAGAGTGAATTTGGAGGGTTAGAGATGATAAAAAAAGAAGTATTAGAGAATATGCAGCATATCGTAGATAACTGCATGGGTGAGGAAACTCCGGCCTGTGTTGCTACCTGCCCTATGCACACAAACGCTAAAGAATACATTCGCCTTATCCGTGAAGGTCAGGGTAAGGAAGCTATAAAAGTAATAAGAGACAAGCTGTTTTTACCTGCCTCTCTTGGTAGAATCTGTCTGCATCCCTGTGAGGGCAAGTGTAAATGGAATGAGGGCGGCGACCCTATGGCAATAAGAGCCTTAAAGCGCTATGCCGCAGATAACTTTGACGACGAAGCAGATTGGGATATAAGCCATGCTCCCGAAAACGGCAAGAAGATTGCCATTATCGGTTCCGGTCCTTCCGGTATGCAGGCGGCTATGGATTTACGCAAGGCCGGCTGTTCAGTCACCATATTTGAAAAGCAGTCCGTCAGAGGCGGAATGATGAGAGTGGGTATTCCTGCTTACAGACTGCCGAAAGACATCCTCGAGCATGAAATTACTATTCTGGATAAAATGGGTGTAGAGTACAGACTTAACACCGAGATAGGAAAAGACATAAGCTTTAAGCAGCTTTTAGACGAATACGACAGTGTACTTGTGTCTGTTGGCCGCCAAAAAGGTATGATTGATGCACGTCTCCCCCATTCTGATGCAAAAGGCATTTACAGCGCCACCCAGTTCCAGCGTGAGGCTGCTATGGGAGGCGACGTTGAGGGAGCAGGAAAAGCCGCACTGGTTGTAGGTGGCGGTGACGTTGCTATGGACTGCGCACCTACAGCTCTCCGTTGCTCCAAAACTGAGAAAGTTTACAGCATCTGCCTTGAAGATAAAGACCATATGCCCGCATCTGCCGACGAGATAAAGCTTGCTTTAAACGAGGGCGTAAAGTTCTATCACGCTCACGCTATCAAAGAGATACACGTTGACAAAAATAACCGTGTATGCGGCGTAACTTTAAAGAAAGTTCTCTCCGTATTTAATGAAGAGGGACGTTTTGCTCCGGTATTCGACGAAGAAGCCTGCACAGAACTTAAAGTTGATACTATTATCTTCGCTATCGGACAGGCTGTGGATTCAGAATTTGCTGACAATATGCTGGAACAGAAGCCTAACACAAGTTTCGTCTGTGATAGATTTACCCTCCAGTCCCCCTCTAATCCCAAGGTGTTTATCACCGGCGATGCCTCCGGTGAATCCGGCATGGTCATTCAGGCTCTCGCCACAGGCCGAAGAGCAGCTGAGTCTGTACTCCGTTTCCTCAACGGTGAAAGTCTCACAGAGGGCAGAGAACTTAAAGATACATGGACTTACGAGACTAAACTTGATATGCCTACCAACTGGGACGAAATCGAGGGTTCAAGGGTTGCAATGCCCGAGCGCGATCCTAAGGAGCGTATAAAAGACTTTAATGATATAGCTCTGGGTTATACCGACGAGCAGGCTCACGAAGAATCTATGCGGTGCCGCCAGTGTGAGTGCAAGCTGTGCATGAAAGAGTGCATGATGCTGAAAGATTATATCGACTGCCCCAAGGCACTTTTCAGAGAGTATCTGGAAAAAGGACACACAGACGTTGACGAGCAGATTGCATACTCTTGCAACGAATGTAGTCAGTGCACACTCCAGTGTCCCAAGAACTTGGATTTGAGAACTAATTTCCGTGCAATGAAAGCAGATTTTGCAGAAAAGAACGGCGGTATCGTCCCGCTTGAGGTTCTGCACCACAGCGAGGAAACTCAGGTTAAGGAATGTGCTCCCGAATACTGCACCTCAGTTCCTGCCTCTCCCAAGGCGGCTGACGCTCCAAAAAAGCATAAGACTAAGTACGTCTTTGTACCCGGCTGCACAGTTCCTGCCTATAATCCCAAGGCTGTCGAAATGGTTGTAAGACATCTTAAAGATTGTCTGGGCGATGAAAATGTAGGCGCACTGCTCCAGTGCTGCGGTAAGGTTTCAAGATTCATGGGTGAAATGGAACTGTTTGAGCAGCGAAATCAGCTTGCGCTGGATAAGCTTGACGAAATGGGCGCAGAAGTTATAATAACCGTTTGCCCCTCCTGCTTTAAAACCTTTAAGGAAACTGCCAAGAACCAGAAAGTAATTGCATACTGGGATCTTATGCACGACCTTATAGGCATTCCTGAACAGGCAAAAGGCATAGGCCTTGATTCAGACATTGTTTTCAATATCCACGATTCCTGTGTTACCCGTGATGAAATAACTCACCACCAGAGTATCCGTTGGCTCCTTGACCAGATGGGCTACAAGTGGGAAGAGATTGAGAGAAGCGGAGAAAATACTCGTTGCTGTGGCGTAGGCGGTATGGTGTGCGTTTCAAAGCCTGAACTCTACGAAAAGATATACACCAGAAGAGTAGGTGATTTTAATAAGGAAGATATACTCACCTACTGCGGTTCCTGCCGTGGCACTATGGAAACTGCGGGTATGAACTCAATTCATATCCTTGACCTGCTTTTC
>SAMEA104404103__coassemble_6003_pt1 | contig 4133 bp, 2 predicted proteins | sample SAMEA104404103__metabat2_high_PE_032 | metagenome-assembled genome bin SAMEA104404103 (sample SAMEA104404103) | Balaenoptera acutorostrata
AACGTTATCTGAAATTCGCTGAAATGAACGCTTCCCATATTGGACATCAGAGGGCCGAAGTTTTGCTTTAAAGGTGATTGTATCTCCCGGTTCAGCAGGAACGGATTTGTAACCTCCCAAAAATGCGGTTGCATTTAATTTAGGAAGATTATCCTGCTCAATTCGTATCTTGAAAAGGGTATAGTTATCCCCTTTAATCGGATATTCCAGGAGTTTACCTGAAATCTCCATTGTCTGACAGTCCAAAGTATGAGCAGATAAAACAGTACTATTATATTTAAAATAAAAGCAGCCAAGTCCAAAACTTAATGCAAATAATGAGATAACAACTGCTCTGAGCCATCTACGTTTTTTAAACAGAAGAAATATACCTATACATAAAAAGAATATTGCAAGATAAGGTATTGCTTTCACTGGCAGAAGATAACACGAAACAAATACAGCAAAAGAAAAGGATAGGGCTCCTATGGCGAGTTTACGCATAATTGCTCACCTACTCAAAATTTAAAAAAGCCGCCGGATAAAAGCCCGACGGCTGTAATTATATACTTAGATGATTTTCTCGGAAAGCTTTGTACCGCCGATAATATGAAAATGGAGGTGCATAACAGTCTGACCACCATTTTCACCGCAGTTGTTAACAACACGGTAGCCGTCATCAAGTCCTTCTTCCCTGGCAATCTTAGCTATTGCTTCAAAGCAACGAGCAACGTACAGGCTGTTTTCACTGTTTATATCATCAGCACAGCTTATATGGTCCTTTGGAACTACAACGATATGAACGGGAGCCTGGGGGTTAATATCCCGAAATGCAAGAACATTCTCATCCTCATAAACCTTGGTGGAAGGAATTTCTCCTGCTATAATTTTGCAAAACAAACAATCATTATCACGCATTATATTTTCCTCCATATTTATTTTTTAAATTCTCAGCTTATATACTGAGCTTTCCTGCTACAAAATCATCGACGGTAGCCAGTGCATCATCAAGTTTCAGTACATCTGAAGCACCTCCCATAGCACTCTCAGGCTTGCCGCCACCCTTACCACCGCAAACAGCGGTTACAGACTTGATAATATCTCCGGCTTTTACACCCTGTTTAACGGCGTTCTTACCGCAGGTAGCATAAAAGGTTATCTTGTCGTCCTTTACAGCAGCCAGAACCGCAACGATATTCTCTTCCTTATCTCTCATGAAGTCACCGGTCTTTCTCATGCTGTCAGGAGTAAAGTCTGCATTAGAAGCAGTAACAACCTTGAGAGATCCGATATTCTTTGCAGACATAAGGAACCCTCTTGCATCGTTCAGGGTTTCTTTAGCCTTGTACTGTTCAATGCTCTTCTTCATTTCATGCATCTCATTAACCTGCTGTTCTGCCTTTGCAGCAAGCTCACCGGGATTGGTCCTCATAATAGAAGCAATATTGAAGAGCAGCTCCTGATTTTTATTCATAATCTCAAGAGACAGCTTACCAACAGTGGCCTCAATACGGCGTACGCCGGAAGCAATGGAGCTTTCGGATTTCACTCTGAAAGGACCAACCTTGGAGGTGTTATCAAGGTGAGTACCGCCGCAAAGTTCCATAGAGAAGTCACCCATCTCTACAACTCTTACACTATCACCATACTTTTCACCGAACAGAGCCATTGCGCCCATATTCTTTGCGCTCTCAACGTCCATGACCTCGGTTACAATGGGATAGCCCTCTAAAATTGCATCGTTTACAATCTCATTTATTCTGGTCATCTGCTCAGGGCTGATAGGCTCAAAGTGAGTAAAGTCAAAGCGAAGTCTATCAGGCTCAACAAGAGAACCTGCCTGATGTACATGATCGCCCAGAACTTCTCTCAGAGCTTTATGAAGCAGATGTGTTGCGCTGTGAGCTCTGCCGACAGCAAGTCTGTGCTCTCTGTCGTAGCAAACGGTAACGGTCTCTCCGGTGGTAATCTGACCATTGGTCACTACACCATAGTGCATGAACTTATTGCCCTTGTTCTTCTGAACATTGTTGACTTTAAATTCAAAACCATTGCCGGAAATAATACCCTTATCGCCTATCTGGCCGCCCATTTCGGCGTACATGGTGGTTTTATCAAGAACAAGTATTGCCTCAGTACCCGAAGCTACCTCTTCACGAAGTTCACCATCTGCAACTATTGCGAGAACTTTACCATCGCACTCATGCTGATCGTAGCCAAGGAATTCAGTCTCAGGCATATCCTTACCGAACTCTATACCTGCCCAACCCAGATCTCCAAGAGCCTCTCTTGCCTTTCTTGCTCTGGTTCTCTGCTCGTCCATAAGAGCTTTGAACTCGTCCTCGTTAACAGTCATGCCCTCATCTTCACACATTTCTCTTGTAAGGTCAACAGGGAAACCATAGGTGTCATAGAGCTTGAATGCGTCTGCACCGGAGAAAACAGTTTCACCATTAGCTTTGTGTTCTGCAAGAAGCTCTTCGAAAATCTTCATACCTGCATCAATGGTGCGAGCAAAATTTTCTTCCTCAGTCTTTATAACCTTAGTAATATAACCCTGCTTTTCACGAAGATCAGGGTACTGACCCTCACTCTCCTGAATAACAGTATCAACAACACGATAGAGGAAAGGCTCATTTACACCCAAAAGTTTACCGTGACGTGCTGCGCGACGAAGCAGACGGCGGAGAACGTAACCTCTGCCCTCGTTAGAGGGGAGAACGCCGTCGCAAATCATAAACACGGAGCTTCTGATATGGTCGGTTATAACACGGAGAGAAACATCCATCTTATGAGTTTTACCGTAGTATGCACCTGTAATTTCGCTTACTTTGTGGGTGATATTCATAACTGTATCAACGTCAAAGAGCGAATCAACATCCTGACATACAACAGCAAGACGCTCAAGGCCCATACCGGTATCTATATTTTTCTGAACAAGATCAGTGTAGTTGCCATTGCCGTCATTATCGAACTGCGAGAAAACATTGTTCCAGACTTCCATATATCTGTCGCACTCACAGCCAACAGTGCAGCCGGGTTTACCGCAACCGTACTTTTCGCCTCTATCGTAGTAGATTTCAGAGCAGGGGCCGCAGGGGCCTGCACCGTGCTCCCAGAAGTTATCTTCCTTGCCGAAACGGAAGATACGCTCGGCAGGGATACCTATTTCCTTATTCCAGATTTCAAAAGCCTCGTCATCATTTTCATAGATAGAGGGATAAAGTCTGTCAGGGTCAAGGCCTACCCATTCAGGAGAAGTCAAAAACTCCCAGCTCCATGCGATAGCTTCATGCTTAAAGTAATCACCGAAAGAAAAGTTGCCAAGCATTTCAAAGAAAGTACCGTGGCGGGAAGTCTTACCTATATTTTCAATATCGCCGGTACGAATGCACTTCTGGCAGGTGCAAACTCTGCTGTGGGGCGGAACCTGTTCACCCTTGAAGTAGGGCTTCATAGGCGCCATACCGGAGTTTATAAGAAGAAGGCTTGCATCATTCTGGGGAATGAGAGAGAAGCTGGGGAGACGGAGATGTTCTTTAGACTCGAAGAATTTGAGAAACATCTCACGAAGCTCGTTAAGACCGAATTTTTTCATTGTTTTTTCCTCCATTTTTAGCTGTACGAATACAGAATTCAATCAATTCTGCAAAAAATATACCTCCGCCCCTAAACAGGGGCGAAGGTTAATACGCGGTACCACCCTGATTTACTCTTCACTGATGAAGAGCCTCAGAATATCCTTAACGTGGATAAGCGCTCCGATCTCTCGGAGTGGCTCGGAAGTGGCCACCGAATTGAAGCATAAGGTCTCACAGCAAATGACCTCTCTCTGAAATGCTCTGAATCGGCTCTTTTCGTCACAGCCAAATTGATATTAAGATTAAATGCCAATATCTTTGTATAGTTTACTCATATAAGGACTTTTTGTCAAGAGTAAAAGACTATTTAACGACATTTTCTGACTATGCTTCCTTCTGGAACATAACACGGGAGTTTCATTTTAAATACCATCATAGAATGTCGTGTATCTTCAATAGAATTGCCATCAACATCACGAAGATTTTCAGCTGTAAAAGCAACAGGTCTACCCTGAGGTACCAGAACCTCTAGGTTATCACCTGCAACGAATTTATTACGCTGAGTGAGGATTG
>SAMEA104404103__coassemble_6474_pt1 | contig 3849 bp, 3 predicted proteins | sample SAMEA104404103__metabat2_high_PE_032 | metagenome-assembled genome bin SAMEA104404103 (sample SAMEA104404103) | Balaenoptera acutorostrata
CGAATAGAAAGGCCGATATTCTCTTGCTTATGCTTGCTTTCTGCAAATCAAAAATCATTAACTTACCTCTTTAAATAGCGTTTAGAATAAATTTAAGCAAAACTCATAAGGCACCGACAGATTGGCTCTACCCGTACCAAGTTTTATGTCAGGTTTTTTATCACCGTGAAAATCTGTCCCGCCACTGGGAAGCAGAGAAAATTCACGAAAGATTTCTACTGAACGTTTTAATAAACTACGTTCACAGTAAGAATAGACAATTTCCATAGCATTAAAACTGCCGGAACAGCAGAAACTTCTTAAATAAATTTTATAGTATCAAGTGCAACAGGCTGCTTTGCCGGATGATGATATCCGCATTCAGAATTTAGTAGAGCGGGGAATGCCTGCTGACATATTTCGAAATAAACCTGCCTTACAAGCACTGCCACAATATGGACATGGTTGAAATTGCCGCTGGGGGAGTAACCCTCTATTTTTTCTTAGTTTATTAAATGAACTAATTTGTTTAAAACAATAATATGCTACATGCTCCGCTCTTCTTTTTCGATAAGAAAATCCGCAAGCTTGCTCTTCATCTTAGAGCAATACTGCGGCTTTATGTCCAGCCCTAGAATATGGAGCTGTTTTCCTTTATATTCAGTGCTGAATTCCACACCGGGGATTGCCCTGATGTGTTTTCCTTCAGCTGCGGCGGTAAAACGACATAGACCGTCTATGGTGTTATGGTCACATAAAGCAACAGCGGATAAACCAATAGATTCTCCTTCAAATATAATTTGCTCTGGTGTCCATGTACCGTAGGAAAAATTGAATGAGAATGTAAATCACATTTCTTGTATATTTTAATCATCCTTAAAATTCTACCATGTATATAATAACGCTTTTTAAAACAAATGTCTACTTTATATTTCACGGTATTTATAGACGGTACAAAGATCGAGAGCGCAGCAGGGTGCTATACCTTCTGCTGGCGGAAAAACTCTGAGAAGCAGCTAGCCAAAGTGAAAAAGTACGAAAAAGATCTGAAAATCATGGGGAAACCCGGAATAGTTACTCAAAAACAGATAAAGATGCAACTTTTATGCGAATGAAAGAAGACCACATGGACAACGGTCAGCTGAAACCGGCCTACAATCTGCAGATTGCGGTGAACAGCGAGTACATCACAGGTCTGGGAGTATTCTCAAACCGAACCGACTTCGGAACGCTGGTACCGCTGTTGCAGAAGATGAAGCAGGAGCTGGGCTGCCATTATATGGATGAAGCCGGAAAGGAATTGCCAGCAGACCCATCATTCCGAAATTCACATAGCCTGACAAAAAACAGAAGATCTTGCCATGGTCAGATGCTGTCATTTTCGGCAGGGTCAGCTTTGCTATACCCAAAATCAAGAAAAACGAAAAGTTTTCCACAGGGAGAATGGCAAAATACATGGCCAGAGAACGAAAAAAGGTCTGCCGCAGAATTTGCATTCTGCGGCAGACCCCTGCTTACTATGTATTAAATTACAGACCAAGTTTTTCAGCCTGATCGGGTCTCCAGAAGAAGCCCCAGTCCTTAAGAACCCAACGTTCTGCTGTTTCTTTAGGATCCATAGTGGCTGTTTCGCCGGCGGCATACATCTTGTCGATGTACTCATCATCAAAACCCATTGCGTGCATAATTTCACGGTTGTGCTCACCGAAAGTAGGAGCAGAGGCAACAACCTTGCCGGGATTCTTGGCGAATTTATCGACAATGCCTATTCCGCGCATTTCGCCAAACACGCTATCAGTCCAGGTAATGATATCTTCACGAGCCTTGTACTGCTCATTATTTTCAATATCGGCAGGGCCAAATGCTTTCTGATTAGGAATACCGAGCTTGTTGAGTTCAGCCTCAACCTCATCAACAGTATGCTCTGCACAATACTTAACGATAGCAGCTTCTATACGCTGACCGACAGGCAGGTGACGCAGCATACCGGTCATACCTTCGGGGAAGTCAGGATCAGTACCAGGTTTAGGAAGACCAACAAGGGGATATCCCTTCTTAACGTTACCTGCACCAACCATACCGATAAATATGGTGCTGCCATCTTTGCAATCATAGAAGGAGAAACCTGATGCCATATCGCTGATGTTACCGGTTCTCCATTTAACAGGCTCGCCGGGACCGGGATAGCCACGGTTGAACCAGTCTGCGGGATAACCACCTAACAGACGGAACATGGTTTCGTACTGGGAAATATCAGCGCTATCGCCTTCGCCTGTTGCTCTTGCATGAGTCATGCAGGACAGAGCGCAGATACATGCGTTCATAGCAGTAGCATAGTCGGAAAGGTAAGGATTAACCTTGAGAGGTGCAGATGTGGGGCTTGTACCGTTTAAGTACATATAGCCACCCATAGCCTGACCGGAAACGTCATAAGCAGCTTTATCCTTATCAGGGCCATACTGACCATAACCGGAAACATGGACTATTGCCAATTTCTTGTTAAGAGACCACATATGCTTGTCGCTGAGACCCATCTTATCATAAGTGCCAGGACGACCGGACTCAATCCAAATATCAGCCCACTGAACAAGTTTTTCCAGAACAGCTTTACCACGTTTTGAGCGAGTATTTAAAGTTATGGAGTAAGTATTTCTGTGGTCCTGAGAATATCCATAGTTACCACGAGTCTGGCAGGGCATACTGGGAGATTCAACTTGAACAACTTTTGCGCCCATTTCAGCCATGATACTACCGGCAAAAGGACCGGCAATGTTTGTTCCGGTAACCAGAACTTTAACACTGGAGAGAACACCAAACTGAGGGAATTCATCAAAAGGCATATGAGTGCCATAATAATCTGTGTAATGAGTAGACATTAAAATATTCCTTTCATATTGTATTTTTGATATTATATCTCGAATGGAGAATACAGTTACATATTTGAACCGAAATCGCAAGCAATGACCTGACCGGTTACAGAGCGAGCCTCATCAGAGGCCAAGAACAGGGCAATATTAGCGACATCGTGATCTTTGCAGATTGGGAAAGTAGTGCCTGCATCGCAGTGAGCCTGGATTGTTTCATAAAATTCAGATGCAATCTCACTACGTTCTTCTTTCATACTCTTTCTGGTCATAGGTGTCCAAACTGTACCTGGTGCAATAGCATTACACCGCAATCCAGTGCCTGCAAAACGCATAGCCAGATGATATGTAAGAGCAATAATTCCACCCTTTGAGGCAACATAAACAGCGCTGCCATTTCCACGAAGTGCTGAAATAGAGGCAATGTTTACGATAGCACCTTTTTTAGGTTCTCTCATATATTTCAGAGCTTCTCTGGTCATGTTCATAGTACCCTTGAGATTGGTACCCATAATAAGCTCATAATCTTCCTCGGAGAATTCATCTATTGGTTTCATACCCTCTTCAAGACGACCGGCACAGTTAATAAGCACATCCACCTTGCCATATTTTTCAACTGCTATTTTAAAGATGCTTTCTACGTCTTCTAAATTTGTCGTATCACCTTTTACAAAAGTAGCTTCTTTTCCTGCTTTTTTAATTGGCGCCAGAACTTTGTCGATTTTATTGTCCCGACAGTCCATTAAAACAACTTTTGCACCTTCTTTAGCAAAGATTTCGCTAGTTTTTGCACCAATACCGGAGTTGGCGCCGGTAATAATACATACTTTATCTTCAAGTCTGCCCATTGTTATTATCCTCCTACATTATTTATTTTTTTAAACATATAAGCCCCGTTGCCGAGACTTATAATCATTTACATATTAAGGAAGCCTGCATCTATTTTAATTTCAGCACCATTTATGTAGCTTGCTTCTTTATCATCAGCAAGGAAAGCAATAAGATG
>SAMEA104404103__coassemble_7506_pt1 | contig 3331 bp, 3 predicted proteins | sample SAMEA104404103__metabat2_high_PE_032 | metagenome-assembled genome bin SAMEA104404103 (sample SAMEA104404103) | Balaenoptera acutorostrata
AAAGAAGTAAAACCTGATATTGTTCTTGTTCACGGTGATACAACCACTACATTTTCAGCTGCTCTCGCTGCCTTCTACAACCATGTTCCCATAGGACACGTTGAGGCAGGACTTAGAAGCTACGATATACAGTCTCCATATCCTGAGGAGGCCAACCGTCGTCTTGTGGGTGTCTTGGCGGATATTCATTTTTCTCCCACTGGAAATAATGCGGAGAACCTCAGACGGGAAAATAATCAGGCGCCCGTATTCATAACCGGAAATACTGCGATAGACGCATTAAAGCATACAGTTAAGGCGGATTATGAGTTTGAAAATGAAGCTCTGCGAACACTGAATTTTGAGAATAAAAAAGTTATTGCCATAACTGCACACCGCCGTGAAAATTACGGTGAGCCTATGGAAAATATTATGGCTGCATTTAAGTATATAGCTGAGAATCACCCGGAAGTACAGCTTGTATATCCGGTGCATTTAAGCCCGTATGTGCAGGAGATAGCCCACAGATATTTAGACGGATTGAGTAACGTCCTTTTGATAGAACCCATAGGCGTTTCCGATATGCACAATCTTCTTTCACGTTCCTATATTGTAATGACTGACTCCGGCGGACTTCAGGAAGAAGCCCCTGCACTGGGTAAACCCGTTCTTGTACTTAGAAGAGAGACAGAGAGGCCTGAGGCAGTGGCTGCGGGAACTGTCCGTGTTATAGGTACTGAACGTCAGACCATAATTGATGAAGCAGAGGAGCTTCTGAATGGCAAAGAACGCTATACATCTATGGCACATGCGGTTAACCCCTACGGCGACGGATTTGCAAGCCGCAGAATAGTTGATGATCTGCTGTATCATTTCGGACTGAGAGAAGAACCAGCAGAGAATTTTAGAGTTTAATATAACTAAAAGCCGACGCAAATCCGTCGGCTTTTAGTTTAGTGTTTTTTTATTTTCCAAATAACTGCATCCCAAAGGTACATAGGTAGCTTTATCATTCGTTTCCAGCGCTTAGGCTCTTTGCAAAGTCTGTAAAACCATTCAAGACCTGCCTTCTGATAAAATTCAGGTGCTCTGGTTAGATTTCCGGCAAGTACGTCAAGACTTCCACCCAAGCCTGCCATGAGAGGTACGTTCAGTTCATCTCTATGCTCTTCCATGAAATATTCCTGCTTTGGTGCTCCCAGACATACGAACAGAGCATCCGCATGTACGGCGTTAATTTCCGCAATAACATCATTATCGTCTGTAAAATATCCGTCGTGAGTTCCGGCAATGATTAAGCCGGGATATTCTGCTTTGAGTTTTTCGCCTGCTTTTTCGGCGACACCGGGTTTTGCACCTAATAAAAACAGTTTGCCGCTTCTTTCAGCTAAAGCAGCACACAAAGCCTGAGCAAAGGCAATGCCCGGAAGTTTCGTATTTATAGGATTGCCGACTATTTTTGCTGCATAGATTACGCTTACACCATCAGGCAGAACCATTTCAGAATTTTGCAAAATTTTAAGGAAGCGGGGATTTTTTGCGGCTTCCAGTGCAAACTCTGCGTTTGGAGTTACAACACGGCATTTTTCTTTCTTATCTATATAATTTAAAGCTGTATTAACAGCCTCCTCTATTGTAAAGTCATCAAAGGCAATATTCATTACCTGTTTTTTCAAAGCAGACACCTCATTTGAATTTATATACCTTATCATTATAAAGCAAAACAGAGGAAAATCAAGAATTATATATTTTTCAAAATTTTTGAAAAAATGGCGGAACTTTTTTCGTTTTAATTCGTTTATATAACTATCACCGGAGAATATATTTCATCTCAGGTCGAAAAACTATATTATAGTGCTGAATTCCCAAATTAAAAAGAAAAGACTTGCAAAAATTCAAAGTCAATGCTAATATGCAGGACGGGAAAATTTCAGACAAAAGGAGAAAATTATGAAGAAAATCTCAGCCCTTATTTTGACATTGGTTATGGTATTTAGCCTTGCGGCTTGCGGTAGTGAGGCTCAGAAGCCTGACTCTGCTCCTGAAGTAGCAGTAGGCTCAGCAGAGGAACTTTTAAATTCCGTATGGAACAGCGTAAGCGAAGATCAGAAGTTCCCTGTAATGGGCGGCGACATGGACAATATGCAGGAAAACATGGCCGGCAAGTTTGACATGGGAAATATGGATGCCGTGACTTCCGTCCTCCACATTTCCGAGGAGACTGCTGCATCTGTTTCTGAAGCTGCTACTCTGGTTCATGCTATGAATGCAAACACCTTTACCGGCGTTGCTGTTAAGCTCAACGAGGGCGTTAACGCAGAAAAGTTTATAAATGCAGTTAAGGCTGACGTTGAGGGTACTCAGTGGATGTGCGGATTCCCCGAATATCTTGTAGTCTACACTCTGGGTGACTACGTTGTATACGCTATCGGTGCTGCCGAGCTTACTACCGGCGTATTCAAAAGCGCTATTGAGTCAACCTACGGTGAAGATGCTCACCTTGCTCTGGAACAGCCTTTGAGCTAAAACGCAGAGAGAGTATGTTATTTTCCAGCATAGTATTTTTATATTACTTCCTGCCGGTATCTCTGCTCTTATATTTTATTGCCCCTAAGAAGTTCAGAAACACTGTTCTTCTGATTATAAGCCTTGTTTTCTATGGCTGGGGTGAACCTAAATATTTACTTTTAATGACAGCCTCAATCATTATCGGATATATCTCCGGCCTTATGATTGAGGCCTTTCATACGCAGAGGGCAAAAAAGCTGGTTATGATAGCTTCTGTTACCATAAGCCTTGGCTTTCTGGCATGGTTTAAGTATACAAATTTCTTTATAGAAAACTTCAATAAAGTTTTCGGATTTTCAATTCCACTGCTTAAAATTGCGCTTCCCATAGGTATAAGTTTTTATACTTTCTAGATTTTGAGCTACACGGTGGACGTTTATAGAGGGGAAGTACCGGCACAGAGGAACCTTATAAATCTTGCCGCTTATATCTCTCTTTTCCCACAGCTTATTGCAGGCCCCATAGTGAGATATTCTCAGGTGGAGAATGAACTCAGAGAGCGGGAATACAGCTTTAATAACTTTGCTCGGGGTATGAGACGCTTCATTTTGGGACTGGGAAAAAAGATACTGATAGCAAACCTTCTGGGAGAACTGTGTGATGCTTTCAAAGCCTCAGGAGATAAATCGGTGCTGTTCTACTGGCTGTATGCGGTAGCCTTTGCATTGCATATTTATTTTGACTTCTCAGGCTATTCGGATATGGCTATCGGACTTGGCAGAATTATGGGATTTCATTTCCCGGAAAACTTCAATTACCCCTTTATTTCAAAAAGCGTAACCGA
>SAMEA104404103__coassemble_7847_pt1 | contig 3191 bp, 4 predicted proteins | sample SAMEA104404103__metabat2_high_PE_032 | metagenome-assembled genome bin SAMEA104404103 (sample SAMEA104404103) | Balaenoptera acutorostrata
AATCCCGTTTGTACTTTCAGCAGTTCTTATTGATAAACTGAATACTGCCTTCGAGTTCATTAAGAAACACTACAAAGTAATAAATTTAGTATGCGGTATGTTCCTTATAGCCGTAGGTTTTATGATGGCGTTCGGCCTTTTGGGAAAACTTCTTGCACTGCTTTCGTGAGGTATTTAGTATGAATAGAAAAGTTTTAACTATTATTTTAGCTATTGCTCTTGTGGTACTGTTAATTTGCGCCACAGTATGGTATAATAACTTATCCAAAAATATTACTCCGGCACCAAATGCAAGTACAGGAAGTGAAGAATTAAAGCTCGCTCCTGACTTCAAGGTGTACGATAATGACGGAAATCTTGTAAGCCTCTCAGATAAATTAGGCAAGCCTGTTATTGTCAATTTCTGGGCTACATGGTGTGGCCCCTGTAAGGCAGAACTACCTTCTTTCCAGAAAATGTATAATAAGTACGGCGATGAAATCGAATTTATGATGGTAAACCTCACCAGTGGAAGAGAAACTGAAGAGGGAGTCAGAAAATTCCTTGAAGATAATGATCTTCAGTTCCCGGTGTACTTTGATAAGGATATGAGTGCGGCAGTTCTGTATAGTCTTCGCTCCATTCCCCGTACTGTTTTTATAAATCCGGACGGAACCATTTATGACAGTTATAAAGGGCTCATGTCTGAAAATATTTTGCAAAACTATATAAGCGAATTGCTCCCTGAAAATTAAAACTTTAAAAGAAAGGAAATAATAACATGACCGAAATTATTCTTACTGAACAGAACTTCCAGCAGGAGGTACTTAACTCCGATAAGCCCGTCCTCGTCGACTTCTGGGCAACCTGGTGCGGTCCCTGCAAGATGCTTGCTCCCACCATTGCACAGATCGCAGACGAGCAGGAGGGTCTTGTAAAGGTCGGTAAAGTCGATATTGATGAACAGCCCCAGCTGGCCGCTCAGTTCGGCATCTCCAGTATTCCTACTCTCATGGTATTTAAAAATGGTAAAGTCGCCGCCACTTCTGTCGGCGTCCGCCCCAAAGGCATGATAGAGGATATGCTCAAGTAATTTAGTTTTAAAAAAGGTCTGTTGCAGAAAGAAAATTCTGTGACAGACCCTTTTTATATGTGATTTTTATGATTTGCTTATAGAATTGCTGTAAAGCATGAAAATGTTAATTTCCGCACTCTATACTGATTTCATTGAATATGTGAAGCAGATCGTCTACACTTACCTTGGATTTTTCTTCGCCTGCTTTATCTAAAATTACATGACCTTTATCCATCATAAGCAGCCTGTCTCCGTATTCTACTGCGTAACGCAGGTTATGAGTTACCATTATAGCGGTAAGGTTCTTTTCTTTTACAATTGTATCGGTTAGCTCCATGATTTTCTCAGCCGTTTTGGGGTCAAGAGCTGCTGTGTGCTCATCGAGAATCAGAAAGTCAATAGGAGTAAGAGTTGCCATTACAAGTGCCACAGCCTGTCTCTGACCGCCTGAGAGCGCACCGAGTTTGATGTCCATTTTGTTTTCAAGGCCTAAACCTAAAGTTGATAATTGATCTCTGTAATAGTCTTTGCGCTTGTAGTTGGTTCCTTTGGTTAATCCAAAGCGCTTGCCTTTGTTATCAGCAAGAGAGAGGTTTTGAAGCATGGTCAGATTCGGGCATGTTCCCATAGATGGATTCTGATAAACTCTTCCTATCTTGCGGTAGCGCTTGTATTCACCCAAGCCGTTTATTTTTTCGCCGTTTATAAGTATTTCTCCGCCTTCAATGGGAATACTGCCGCAGATAATATTCAGCATAGATGTTTTTCCGCTGCCGTTACTGCCTACAACAGAGACAAATTCACCATCTTTAATGCTTAGATTAAAATTATCGAATAGGCACATTTCGGTTACTGAACCGGGATTATAAATCTTTTTAATGTTTTTAAGTTCAAGCATGGCTCTTAGACCTACCTTCTCCGTAATTTCCAAGCACCAGAATAATAAGGAACAACACGGCGGTAATCAGCTTCAAAAGGTTTGCAGGAAGTCCCAAACTGATGGCAAGCTGTATACAGCCCTTGTATACGATACTGCCTATCAAAACAGCGGTTGTGCCCTTGACAAAGGAAATTTTCTTAAATATTGTAGTTCCAATAATAACAGCTGCAAGTCCAAAAACCATTTGTCCTGTACCCATAGTAGCAGAGAAGCCTCTCTGTTCGTGACACACAACCGCACCGGCCAGAGCTACGAGGGCATTTGCAATGACTAGACCTAAAATCTTCATTTTGCCGTTGTCTTTTGCAAGTGTGGTAACAAGTGCGGCGTTATCGCCGGTGGCTCTTAAAAGAAGACCGCTTTTAGTTTCAAAATACAAATCAATAATAACCTTGAATATTAAAACCAAAATCAAGGATATTATGAACTTACGGTGAATAAGACCCATTGAACCGAAAAGAGTATCAAAAGGCTCTGCAACAAAAATGGTGTCAACTTCACGGCCTATATTAAGGTTAGAACCTGCAATTTGCAGATTTATTGAGAAAAGGGCAGTCATTGTAATGATACCTGCAAGCAGGTCACGAACTTTTAGTTTGACATGTATAAATCCGGTGGCAAAACCTGCTAAAGCACCTGCTCCCATTGCTATTAAAAGAGTCAGAAAAGGATTTACACCTTTAGTGAGTAATACTGCTGTTACAGCAGCACCTAAGGGAAAACTACCGTCTACTGTCAAATCGGGGAAATCAAGAAGCTTATAAGTAATGTATATACCGTAGGTTAAAAGGGCATATATGAGACCCTGCGTAACCGTACTTTCAAGTAATTCTAAAAATTCCATTATTAGTTGTCCTTACTTTTTATTTGCAGATGTCTATGGCGTTATCGGCAATATCCTGAGGAAGACTTATGTTCAGCTTTTGAAGCTCTTCGCTGTTAATGTATATTTCAAAATCTGTAACAGTCTCATAGGGAATATCTTCACAGCTTGCTTCGCCCTTTAAAATCATTGCAGCCATTCTGCCGGTCTGCTTACCCAGTTCCACATATTCTATACCTGCGGAAGCGATGCAGCCTTTCTTAACCTGTTCAATTTCGCTGCCGTAAACGGGAATTCCTGCTTCGTTGGTTTTATCAAGAATGGAATCTAACACACCTACAACATTGTTGTCGGTAAGGTTTGAAATGCAGTCA
>SAMEA104404103__coassemble_14203_pt1 | contig 1862 bp, 1 predicted proteins | sample SAMEA104404103__metabat2_high_PE_032 | metagenome-assembled genome bin SAMEA104404103 (sample SAMEA104404103) | Balaenoptera acutorostrata
TGCTCACTGTAATTTTCATTTAAGAGGTGAAGAGTCGGATAGAGATGAGTTATTGTATTTTGCTATCTTACAGCGCTGTGCTTCACCGCCGGAAAGGGTTCCCATAGGACGGTCAAGAGTGAGATAGTTCAAACCTATATCTATAAGCGCACCAATTCTTGAGGAAAGTGCATCCTTTATATCAACTGCAAGAGGATCATCTATATCTTTAAGCCATTCCATAATATCAGGTAGCGGCATAGAGCTTACATCTGCAATGTTTTTTCCACCTATTTCGCAGGAAAGTATTGTTTGATTCAATCGCTGACCGTGACAGAGCGGGCAGGGACCCTTACTGACCAGCGGTTCAAGCTTTTTCCAGTGAACCTTTGCATCATTTCTTTTAAGCATACGGTTCATTCTGTACATAAGTCCCTCATAAGTTGCAGTCTTATAATATTCAGGAGGAGGATTTTTAAGCTTCATAGGCTCCTGATATAAGAATAGTTGAAGCTCCTCAGGAGTGAAATCCTTTATTTTTTTATTGTTGTCAAACAGTCCGCACCCGCCGTAGTAAAGCCAGCGCCACTGACCCGGTTCGAAAGCAACATAGCGAATGACTCCGGGGTCATTTAAGCATTTGTCAAAGTCTACAAGCTTGTGGACATCAATTTCCGTGTATTCTCCCAAACCGTCACACTTGGGGCAACGTCCTTGCGGGTGGTTAAATGAGAAAGTATCCGAATAGCCTACAAAAGGTTTTCCTACACGGGAGAAAAGCACACGAAGAAGGGAATATATATCCGTATATGTTCCAAGAGTTGAACGTACATTGTTTGACGGCTTCTTCTGGTCTATAACTATCGCTGTAGGCAGATTTTCTATACTGCCTACACTTGGCCTGCTGTAATGGGGCAGATACCTCTGCGCAAAGCTTGGGAATGAATCATTCAGCTCTCTTCTTGACTGAGCGGCTATTGTGTCGAGCACAAGGGAGCTTTTACCTGAGCCGGAAACTCCGGTCACAACCGTAATTTTATGTTTTGGTATTTCAAGTGACACATGTTTTAAATTGTTCTGATATGCGTCTATAACCTTTATATTTTCGTACATCAAACTTTCCTCTTAAATGTATTTTTTGTTTTATCATACCACACGCATAGGCAAATTTAAAGATGGCTGTAATATATCAATGTCTTTCCATAACTCAGCCCCTATTTATGGAATAGCTTGACATTTTTGACAAATCTCTCTATTATTTATAACAGTTTAATTATAATACATAATTTCAGGGCATTGACAATACAGCTTATAAAAATTCTAAACTTACATAAGTGCTTGCATGTCGGTGCGGTGGAAATGCCACCGCACCGTTTATTTTGCCTGTATATCGGTAACTTTCACTTGTATAGAGTGCAAATGAGCGTTATACTAATACAATATTATAAAATTGCTCCAATTCTTTGAAGCAATAGGGAAATGGGAGAAGATAATGGGAAAAAACAATCTGAATGCATGGCTTTACCTGTTGCCTGCAATACTGTTTTTAGGAATTTTTATGGTCTATCCTTTGATAGATGTGTTCATCTATTCGTTTGAAGAGGGCTATAATTTTGCATCTCAGAGCTATTATGATACCGGATTATATAACTTTTCATATATACTGCATGACCCTTATTTCTTGCAGGCAGTAAAAAACACAGTTATCCTTGTTGTTATCACAGTTCCGATTTCTACCGGTCTTGCTCTTCTTATATCCGCCGGACTCAGCTCTATTAAAAAGCTCAGAAATCTTTATGAGACTGTTTACTTCCTGCCTTATGTAACAAATACCTTGGCAGTTGGCCTCGTCTTTATGATACTGTTTAAAAAGACACCTTATT
>SAMEA104404103__coassemble_14949_pt1 | contig 1788 bp, 2 predicted proteins | sample SAMEA104404103__metabat2_high_PE_032 | metagenome-assembled genome bin SAMEA104404103 (sample SAMEA104404103) | Balaenoptera acutorostrata
GAGAACGCACCGGTCCGACTGACAAGGCTCCAGCTTGAGGAACTGGATTACAGCAGACTGTATGCAGCCTATTCGTCTAAAGGACGGAAATCGAAAGTCGACCCATCGGTACTGTTCCAGGTAATTGCCTACGCCTACCAGTGCGGGATTTATTCCTCCCGCAAAATCGAGGAGGCCTGCCGCAGAATTTGCATTCTGCGACATACCCTTTCATATTCTTTTCTTAGGCTTTCTGTGTCCTCTATGCTTGGAGTTCTCTTTTTTCAAGACTCCATTGGGAAAATATATGTTTTCATAGTCAGGGGAAAAAATCCGAACCCATCCCCAATTCTGAGGATTCGGTTCAGATTATATGTTTCTGGTGCGCGAGGCGGGACTTGAACCCGCACGTCCGGAGTGGACACTAGAACCTGAATCTAGCGAGTCTACCAATTCCACCACTCGCGCATATGTTATTCATTTTTAACGCTTGATTATAATATCATTAGTTTCTGTAATTGTCAAGCCTTTTTTGGGAAATCATGTTTAAATTTGCTCTTTACTTATACATTGGCAAATGCTATATTTATAGTAGACGATACATCTATGAAAAGGAGCGATATAATTGCAAATAAACCGTGTCGCCATAAAGCGAAAGTCGCAGGAGCTTATCCGTGTTCATAAGCCCTTACCTATTTATGCCGGTCTTATCATGCTCGCCTTGGGAATTGTCACAAGTTTTCTCTCCGCTCGTATGGTTGGATTAAATTTATCTACGACAGAGATCGAACAATACTTAAAATATGTTCAGGAAGGCAATCTTGAATTTGCCATCCGACTTCTGGACAGTTTTAAACCTACTCCTGCTGCCACAGCAATTAACGCTGCGCTGCAGATAATAACTGCCGTTGTCAATTTCGGTTTCATTATATTCCTTATGAATATAGTGAGAAATACAGCTCCTTGCCTTGGCAACCTGCTTGACGGCTTCGGAATGTTCTTTAAGGTAGTCTGGCTCAACATTTTAATGTACATCTTCATCACCCTCTGGACTATGCTCTTAATCATTCCTGGTTTTATTGCAGCTTACCGCTATCGTATGGCAATCTATATATTGTTAGACAACCCGAAGATGTCGGCAATGGCCTGCTTAAGAGAGAGCAGCCGCATGATGAAGGGTCACAAGGCAGAGATGTTTGTATTTGACCTCAGCTTCTTCGGCTGGTATTTCCTTAGCGCTATTCCCTATCTGGGATATTTGGTACAGGTATGGACTATACCATACATCAACCTGTGCTACGCTGTGTATTACGAGGCTTTGAAGAACTGCCCCACAGATGCTCAATTTACAGAATTGCCTGAATCCAGCGACAACTCCACACCACCTGAATTATGATATTAAAAAATCCGGTACTAAAAAGTACCGGATTTTTTTATCAATACATCATTGAGAACAGTTGTGGTTTCGGTTTATATTTAACGCCAGAAACAAGTCCCATAGCCGCAAACATGGTCATCATCGACGATCCACCGTAACTAAAGAAGGGAAGCGTAATACCGATAACAGGGGTAATTCCTATGCACATACCAACGTTAACAAGCGTCTGGATTATAACAGATGAAGCAACGCCTATGCAAAGCGGCATATCAAAAGTCCTACCGGAATGAATACCGACTTTGTTCCATGGCACATTTATAATTATAAGCAGAAGCAATAAAAGAAAGCATCAATCCATTCAAAGGGTTTCCCCTATTCCGGAGAAAAGAAAGTCTGTGGCCTTACGGTAAAAAATACCGGGTCTGTGATTT